>OIXV01000570.1_pt1 | contig 34997 bp, 33 predicted proteins | sample 1587771 | NCBI WGS metagenome assembly OIXV01 (sample SAMEA3888893, study PRJEB22519) | human gut metagenome | biome: human gut; feature: human-associated habitat; material: faeces | place: Denmark | collected 2010
CTTCCTGGTTTCCTATGCGGCACTCAGAAAATCCTGGCCGACTGAGAAAGTGGTGTTGTCTCAGTAAATCCGGATTTACCGAAAAGATGAAATCCTTCGGAACGGCATCTGAAATAATTAACAGCGAAGTAAAAAAACATCCCGAGTCCTGTGCACAGTCCGGGATTGAACTGCACCCCATCTGTCCGACAGTATGTCATACTGTCTGACAGATGGGGTGCTTTATTATGTTAAGAGAAAAAACGAAACTTACTCTCCAATCTTCGCTCTCAACTCTTTACGCTGTGCACAGTCAGTCGATAATCTTAATACTCTCAATAACCGGCTGATTTTCCGTCTTAACCGTACCATTATCGTCCTCAACCGGCGTATTATCGCAGATTTCATCCACAACATCCATGCCCTTGGTCACATAGCCGAAGCAGGCGTACTGACCGTCGAGATAGGTGCTGTCCTGCTGAACGATGAAGAACTGCGAGGATGCGCTGTCCGGGTCGCTTGAGCGTGCCATCGAAACCGCACCGCGCGTGTGCGACAGCTTGTTCTCCACGCCGTTCTCCGAAAACTCGCCCTTGATGGTGTTCTCCGAGCCGCCGGTGCCGTTGCCCAGCGGGTCGCCGCCCTGCATCATAAAGCCGGTAATAATGCGGTGAAAGGTCAGTCCGTCGTAAAAACCGTCGTTTGCCAGGTCCATAAAGTTCTGAACCGAGATAGGCGCTGCATCGCCGTCCAGCTCGATGTCGATCGTGCCGTGGTCCTTGATGGTGATCTGTGCATGATGCTGACCGATGGGCTGTGCGGTCTCCTCAGCGGTCATCTGCTGTGAGTTATCGCTCGTGTCGATGGCATCATCCGTCGAGGTCTGCGCGCCCGATTTGCCGCCGCAGGCGGTCAGAACCAGCATCGTCAGCAGGCCAAAAAGCAAAAATGTACGTTTTTTCATGTGAAATTCTCCTTTTTAGGCAATACCGCATCATTGAACAAGCGCGATTTGCGCGTAAATTCTGCGTTCTGATGAAGCGCGGGTTTGCAGCAATACTTTGTGTATTGCAAAAATCCGCAACGACATCAGAGCGTAAAATTTCCGCAAAACGCCGCAGCTTTAATTGTGCGGTGTTGCCTTATATCCTGAACGGGTGGAATATGAAAATGTTCCCGCGGTACTCCCCTATTATACGGTACTGAGAACGCGAAAACCAGTGTTTTTTCGGTGTCTGCAAAAAAATGCACCGCAGAATTGCGGTGCATTTTGAGGCCGTCGAAAAACTAACGTTTTCCGAGCAGCCTCTCGATCGAAACCACGCTTTCGATCGAATTCCGAAGAAAAACCGCGCCTTGCAGGCACATTTTTTCTTCCCTTGTATAAATTCCGAGATACATGCTCTCGGAATTTATGAATTTGCTCCGCAAATTCTATTTTATGCGTGCTGCCGCACGAAGTACAAGAGTCGGAATGCTGTTTTTTGACAGACTGAAAAATGCACCGCAAAACTGCGGTGCATTTTCTATCAAATAATACTGTATAGAGCCGATTCCTGCACAAACCGTGTAGTTCCGCGACAGGTCATAGCTTACTTCATAATGTCCTTGTCGTGGGCCGCCTTGGCAACCAGACCGGACAGCGCCAGCAGCGCGATCAGGTTCGGGAATACCATCAGGCCGTTGAACAGGTCGGACAGGTTCCATACCAGATCAACATGCAGTGCGGAGCCGATCACGATGCAGATCACAACGATAGCGGCGTAAACCTTAACAGCCTTGTGGCCGAACAGTGCCTTTACGTTCTGCTCACCGAAGAAATACCAGCCGATGATGGTAGAGAACGCGAAGAACAGCATGCAGATCGCAACGAACGCCATGCCTGCCGAGCCAAGCGAAGCCTTGAAGGCCGCCTGTGCCAGCTCGGTGCCCTGCAAACCGTCCGGTGCACCCGGATTGAGCATGCCCGAGGTCAGGATGACCATAGCGGTCAGCGTCAGTACGATAAAGGTGTCGATAAATACGGAAACGATAGCAATTTCGCCCTGATCCTGCGGACGGTTTACCTTTGCGAGCGCATGTGCGTGCGGCGTAGAGCCCATGCCGGCCTCGTTCGAGAACAGACCGCGTGCAACGCCGTAGCGCATTGCCTGACGAACCGTGATGCCTGCAGCGCCGCCGAGGATAGCCTGCGGGTCAAATGCTGCAACAAAGATGGACTTGAATGCCGGAATGATCGCTGCATGATTGATGCACAGGATAACAATGCAGCCAGCCATGTAGAACAGCGCCATGATCGGAACGACCTTCTCGGTAACGGATGCGATACGGCCTACGCCGCCGAGGAAGATGAACGCTGCAATGATCGCGCAGATGATGCCGACAACGATCATCGGTGCGCCAAACGCGGTGTTGAACGCGACGCTGATCGAGTTTGCCTGTACCATGTTGCCGGTAAAGCCCAGTGCAAAAATAATCGCAACCGAGAAGAAGCCGGCGAGGAACTTGCCGAATTTACCGGTAAAGCGTGCGCGGATGTAGTAGATCGGACCGCCGGTAACGTGACCCTTGTCGTCCGTGGTCTTGTACTTCTGCGCGAGAACCGCCTCGCCGTAGATGGTGGACATGCCGAAGAATGCACTCAGCCACATCCAGAAAATCGCGCCCGGGCCGCCGGAATACAGTGCGGTAGCCGCGCCTGCGATGTTGCCGGTGCCGACCTGCGCCGCGATCGCGGTGGTCAGCGCCTGGAACGGACTCATGCCGTCCTTGCCAGCCTTCTCACCGTTGAGCGAGAAATGGCCGAACAGATGCTTCCAGCCTGCGCCGAACTTACGCACCTGAATGAAGCGCGTGCGGATGGTAAACACGATGCCGGTTCCGACCAGAAGATACAGCAACAGGCCGTTCCACACGACGTTGCTGATTCGGCTTACCCAGTCTGCCAATACTTCCATTGTCATTTTACATACCCCTTCTTTGTTTTGCGGCAAACAAAAAGCCGAACCCAATCAGCATCGGGTTACGGCTCCAAAGAAACGGAAAGACAGCAAACAGACGGTACATCCTGCACCGTGAGAAAACATTTGCTGTGGTTCCGCGGAACTTATTTTTATATCCTAACGTCTATAAAAACAGGTTCATCTCTGTCCTTTTGCCTGAGAGATTGGCACGCAAACCCCTTTTGCGCGCGTTGCACCTTCGGCAGTCCCCTTGAGGAACGTTCTCCAGAGCCACATCCATTTACAGTCCTCATCCGGAAATCCGGACGCCTGAGAGTTTTGCTCCTTCGGCAAGCCATGGGCGGTTGCCCGTGCGGCTTTTTCCTGCAAACTTCGTTTGTCGCGTATGTAGTTTATGGATTCAGTGTAACACCGTGACAACATTCTGTCAATGTCAATCAAGATATTCGTGAAAGTTTGTGAAAAACGGCGAATTTCTTGACAACCTATGCTATAATAGATAGGCTATACTGGTAGTATTATTGGTAAATCCAAGTAATCAACAGCATCCCTCGAAAGGAGGAACTTTACATGAATGATGCTTTGCAGCAGCTTCTCGACAGGCTGACGGCTCTGCTGGCGGAAAAACCGCTCATCGGGGCGTGGTACACAACCGTTGTGCGCTTCGTGTTCCCGCTGCTGGCGCTGATGATCCTTGTCGGTGCGATCCGCTCGCTGTGGAAGGTCAAGCACCCGGATGAGGTCTGGGGCTATCTGATGCTGCGCAACGGCGTGCGCCTGCCCATCACCCACTGGGAGAACATCATCGGACGCGCCCCCAGCTGCGATGTGCAGCTGGAATATCCGTCGGTATCGCGTCAGCACGCCGCGCTCATCCGCGAGGATGACGGCAGCTGGACGATATACGACCTCGGTTCCAAGGGCGGCATCAAGGTAAACGACCTGCCGGTGGACGAGTATGCGCTCGTCGAGGACGGCGACACGGTCACCTTTGCGGGCATTCCCGCTATCATGGAGCCCATTACCGCTGAGGAAAAGCGTGCACAGATGGTCGAGCGCCGCATTGAGGGCAAGCCGGCCGGCATGTGGGGTTCGCTCGTACTGCTGACGCTGTTCCAGATCCTCACCGGTCTGCAGCTCATTATCGCGCAGGGCGACAAGGCGACCACCACCATTCCGCTCACCTTTTTTGTCTTTACGGTAATCTGCTGGGCGTATTTCATCGTCATGCGCCTGTTCCGCCGCATCGGCTTTGAAATGGAGACGATAGCGTTCTTCCTATGTACGCTGTCACTCGCCGTCACCGGCTCGACCGTGCCGGACGAGCTGCCCAAGCAGCTGATTGCGATTTTGATGGGTCTTGCCATCTTTATCGTGCTCGGCTTCTTCCTGCGCGACCTGACCCGGGCGCAGAAGGTGCGCTGGTTCATGAGCGCAACGGCAGTCGGACTGCTGGCTATTACACTGCTGATCGGCTCATCGCAGGGCGGCGCAAAGGCATGGCTGCGTCTCGGTCCTCTGTCTCTGCAGACCTCGGAAATTGCGAAAATCTGCTATATTTTCGCCGGTGCAGCAACGCTCGACCGCCTGTTCAACAAGCGCAACCTGTGGATGTTCATCGGCCTGACCGCCATCTGCGGCGGCTGTCTCGCGCTGCAGAACGACTTCGGCACCGCACTTGTGTTCTTCGTGACGTTCCTTGTCATCGCGTACCTGCGTTCGGGCGATTTCGCCACCATCGGCCTTGTGTGCGCCGGCTGCTTCGGCGCGGGCATGGTCATGCTGACCATCAAGCCGCACGTTGCCGCACGATTTGCCTCCTGGGGACATATCTGGGAGGACGTGTACGACAAGGGCTTCCAGCAGACGCATACGCTGACCGCAGCCGCCTCCGGCGGCATGATCGGCGTCGGTGCAGGCAAGGGCTGGCTCTCGAATCTCCCTGCCGCGGATACCGACATCGTGTTCGGCATGCTTTGTGAGGAATGGGGTCTCGTCATTGCCGTGCTGACCATCCTGTGCATCATTACGCTGGCCGTGTTCGCTGTCCGCGCCTGCCGCGCCGGACGCTCCAGCTTTTACACCATCGCCGCATGCGCGGCCACCAGTCTGCTGGTGTTCCAGACCTGTCTGAACATATTCGGTGCGGTCGATATTCTGCCGTTCACCGGCGTTACGCTGCCGTTCGTATCCAACGGCGGTTCGTCCATGCTGTCGGCATGGGGCATGCTCGCCTTTTTGAAGGCGACCGACACCCGACAGAATGCATCGTTCGCGGTTCGTCTGCCCAGCCGCCGCGAGCTTAGAGGGGAGGAGTAACCATGCGGAAAATCGAAAAACGCAGTATTTTCTGTCTGATCCTTGCCGCGCTGCTCGGTCTGGGTCTGGCGTTCTTCTGCTTCCGGTTTGTCGTGGACGGCGGCGACTGGGCCTCCTACCCGTACAACCGTCATCTCTATAACAACGCCGGTCAGCTGAAAGGCGGCACCATCCTCGACCGGGACGGCGATATGCTGTCCACACTCGACGAGGACGGCAACCGCATCTACAACGATGACGCAACCGTCCGGCGCGCCACACTGCACGCCGTCGGCGACAAAAACGGCAACATCGGCGCGGGTGCGCTCACCTCGTTCGCGGATAAGCTGTCCGGCTACAATCTGCTCACCGGCGTATATTCTCCGCTCGGCACCGGCAACAGCCTGTATCTGACGATTGATGCCTATTTGAACAATGTCGCCTATCAGGCTTTGAACGGAATGAACGGAACGGTTGGCATTTATAACTATAAAACCGGTGAAATTTTGTGCATGGTGTCCACACCGACGTTCGATCCGGCCAATCCGCCGGACATTGCGGCGGACGATCCCGCGTGGGACGGCGTTTACGTCAACCGCTTGCTGTCCGCGAACTCGATTCCGGGCTCTATCTTCAAGGTTGTGACCATCAACGCCGCTATCGAGAACATCCCCGACCTGTTCCAGCGCAAGTGGACGTGCACCGGCTCGGTCAACATCGGCGGCGAGGAAGTCACCTGCCCGCACACTCACGGCGAACAGGACATCGAGGAAGCGCTTGCCAACTCGTGCAACGGTGTGTTCGGTCAGCTGGCCGTCGAACTCGGCGGCGAAACCATGCAGAAATACGCGGATGCGGCCGGACTGACCAAGTCCATCAAGGTGGACGGCATCCAGTCCTCGGTCGGCAAGTTTGATTTCTCGGGCAATGACAATCAGCTGGCATGGTCGGGTGTCGGTCAGGGTCAGGATACCCTGTGTCCGATCAACATGCTCCAGTATATGGGCGCGATTGCCAACGGCGGCAAGGCTGCCGTGCCGCGTCTGATCGAAAAATCCACCACGGATTACGGCCTGCCGACCGGCATTTACTATCCGCATAAGTCGGCGCAGCTGATTGACGAAAAGACCGCGGGTACCATCGCGGATATGATGCACACCAACGTCATCGAGACCTACGGTCAGGATCGTTTCCCGGGCATGGATATCTGTGCCAAGTCGGGCACCGCCGAAGTCGGCGCGGATAAGTCACCGAACGCATGGTTCACCGGCTTCCTGCGCGACGAGGCCACGCCGTATGCTTTCATCGTTCTCGTCGAGAACGGCGGCGGCGGCTCGTCGGTTGCCGGTACGGTGGCTTCGCAGGTGCTGCAGGCTGCGGTAGAAAAGGGTTATTAAGGAGAGAGAAATCATGGCGCAAAGCACTGAAATACTCCCTAACGGACTGCAATTATTACAGGACGATCGGTTTTTTAAGCTCGGACAGGACAGCGTGCTGCTCAGCGCGTTCGCCAAGCCGAGACGCAATGCCAAACTGCTCGACCTCGGCTGCGGCACAGGCGCTCTGGCGCTGCTCGTATGGCGGCCCGACCTCAAGATCACCGGACTGGAACTGCAGGACGGCCCGCTCGACCTGTTCCGGCAGTCCATCACAGCAAACGAGCTGGAAAACGTAACCGCTCTGCAGGGCGACCTCCGGCAGATGCGTACGCTGCTGCCGCACGGCAGTATGGATTACGTTATCTGCAACCCGCCGTATTTCGACCGCAACGCAGGCGCGAATGCGCCGACCGCCGAAAAGCGCACCGCAAGGCAGGACGCGACCTGTTCGGTCGAGGAACTGGCGGTTGCGGCCTCGTTCGTGCTGCATACCGGCGGCAAAGCCGCGTTCGTATTCCGGCCGGAACGGCTGTGGGTGCTGCTCGAAGCGCTCTCGCGCGTGCGGCTCGTGCCGAAAAGAATGCGGTTCGTGCACCAGAGCGTGCAGGCCGCGCCAAGCGTCGTCATGGTCGAGTGCCGAAAAGGCGGCAGTGCGGAAGGACTTGTTGTTGAGCCGCCGCTGATCGTTGAGAGTGATGAATATTTCCGTATTTACGGAATTGAGCATTGAAAATGGAGAATCAGCGCTATCCTTGCGCGAGTTCCGTCCGCGCTGCGCGGAGACGCGCAATGCGCGATGACTTAATTCGGCACCATGTGCCGCACCTTCATTTTCCATTATCCATTCTCCATTTAAGAAATTCCGGAGGGATTGAATTGTCTACATTATACTTAGTCGCAACGCCGATCGGCAACCTGAGTGATTTATCGCCGCGGGCACGCGAGGTGCTCAGCACGGTGGATTTCATCGCGGCAGAGGACACCCGCGTGACGCAAAAGCTGCTTAACGCCTGCGAATTGCCCAAAAAGCCGATGATCTCGTACTACGAACACAATCGCCGCGCACGCGGTGAAGCAGTTTTGGAGAAGCTGCTCGCCGGTGAGACCTGTGCGCTCGTAACCGATGCGGGCACGCCTGCGGTTTCCGATCCGGGTGAGGATCTGGTCGCGCTGTGCGCCGAGCACGATGTACCCGTTATCCCGATTCCGGGCTGCTGTGCGGCGGTCTGCGCGCTGGCGGCATCCGGTCTGCCGACCGGACGCTGGTGCTTTGAAGGCTTCCTGTCGGTCAACAAAAAGGCCCGCAGAGAGCACTTGGACACTCTGCAGGGCGAAAAACGCACGATGATCTTCTACGAAGCACCGCACAAGCTGTGTGCAACGCTGCGCGACTTGCGCGACGCCTTCGGCGGCGACCGCCGGCTGTCACTCTCGCGCGAGCTGACCAAGCTTCATGAGCAGACGCTCCGCATGACGCTCGACGAGGCGGTTGCCTACTTTGACGCCAACGCGCCGCGCGGCGAGTTCGTGCTCATCCTCGAGGGTGCGCCGGACGAGCCGGAGACCGAGCAGGACGAGGCCGAACGTCTTACCTCTGCCGCTGAGGCAGTCCGCCGCCGCGTGGAACAGGGCCAGACCCAGAAGGACGCGGTCAAGGCAGTTTCCGCCGAAACCGGCGTAAAGAAAAATGCGCTGTACCGCTATGTGCTCGATCACGAAGAATAACGAAAAAACCGTTGCCAAAGCAACGGTTTTTTCGTTTTCTGCACTTATTTTTGATGTTTCGGGCAGCCGCTGCGGCAGCAATGTCCGCGTCCGGGGCACTGCGCATGACGTTCGCACAGCGCAACATCGCCGCCCTCGATCACCAGCCGTTTGCCGTTTACAAGGCAATCCGCCAGCTTGCGGCGGGCGTTGTTGTAGATCAGCTGCACCGTTGTGCGGGCCACGCCCATCTGCGCGGCAGACTGCTCCTGCTGCAGATTTTCCAGATCCATCAGACGGATGGCTTCATATTCATCCAGCGTCATTTGCACGCACTCTGTCGTACTTTCCTGCGGGGAAAACTCGCTGAACGTCGGCAGACCGCAGATTCTGCGGCACTTTCTCGGTCTCGGCATGAATTATTCGTGACAGTGACCGCCGCAGCCGTGGCTGCCGCAGGAATGGCCTTCGCCGTGATCATGGTGCGTGCAGTGCACATTGGGATCAAACGCCAGCGTACCGTTCTGGAAAGCCTGCACTGCCTCATCGGCATTGCCCTGCACACCGCCGATCAGACGGATATTGGCCTCCGCAAGCGCTGCCTGTGCGCCGCCGCCAATGCCGCCGCAGATCAGCGTATCCACACCGAGCTGTGCCAGCAGGCCGGCCAGCGCACCGTGACCGCTGCCGTTCGTATCCACCACCTGTGTATGCAGCAGCTTGCCGCCGGATACCTCGTACAGCTTAAACTGCTCCGTGTGGCCAAAATGCTGGAAAACCTCTCCGTTTTCATAGGTAACTGCGATCTTCATAACCATTTCCTCCGAATTCATTTCTGACATATGTCAATAACGCTACTTATAGTCTATCACGTTTTCGGCATATGTCAATAATAAGTTTTGGCATACCACTATCTCATTATATAGGAAGCAGATGCCGATATCCGGATAAAGCAAAAACCCTTCCGAAAATCGGAAGGGTTTTGGAGCTTGTGGCCGGACTCGAACCGGCGACCTGCGCATTACGAATGCGCTGCTCTACCAACTGAGCCACACAAGCAGCTATTTGCTGCCGGAACGAGTCTTTTCTCGTTCACAGTGTTCTCAGTATATCATGCTTTTGAAAGTTCGTCAATATTTTTTTGAAATTTTTCTTGACATTCTCCGTGTATCCGTTATAATGGTATAGTATCCTTGCTCACATCAAAGGATGTGGGCCAAAAGTCCAAAAGGAGGTGCTAAGAATATGGCAAAGATTTCTGGCAAGTACGAGACTATCTTCATCGTTAACCCCAAGCTGGAAGAGGCAGCGGCTACCGCTGTTGTGGACAAGTTCAAGTCTCTCGTTGAGGCGAACGGCACGAACGTAGAGGTCGAGGACTGGGGCAAGCGCCGTCTGGCGTACCCGATCGAGGATCAGACGGAGGGCGTTTACACGCTGGTTCGTTTTGAGTCCAAGCCCGATTTCCCGGCTGAGCTGGACCGTATCTACAAGATCACGGACGGCATCATGCGTTCCATCATCGTCTGCCTGGACGACTAAGGCGGTGAACACCAATGCTCAATAAGGCGATTCTGATGGGTCGTTTGACCCGCGATCCCGAATTGCGCCATACCCAGTCCAACATGGCTGTGTGCTCGTTCTCGCTTGCGATCGACCGTGGTCGCAAGGATCAGAACGGCGAACGCCAGACCGACTTCATCGACTGTGTCGCATGGGGCCGTCAGGCAGAGTTCGTTGCACAGTGGTTCACGAAGGGTTCTATGGCAATCGTAGTCGGCCGTATCCAGTCCCGCCGCTGGCAGGATCAGAACGGCAACAACCGCACTGCAATCGAAGTAAATTGCGACGAGGTTTCCTTCGGTGAAACGAAGAAATCCCGCGATGCCTACAATGCAGGCAATCAGGGCGGTTTTGGCGGCTATGACAACGGATCGCAGATGCGGCCCGAGCCTGCCGCGTCCCAGGTTGCTCCGGCTTTCGATCTCCCTGCAGGAGATTCGGATTTTCAGGAGCTTGCTGATGACGACGGCGATGTCCCATTCTAAACTGAAGGAGGTTACGTGATCATGGAAGAAACCAAGAAGGAATTTACTCCCCGTCCGGAGCGTGCAGAGCGCCCGCAGCGCGGCCGTCGCCGTCGCAAGGTATGCGCATTCTGCGTAGATAAGGTTGCACACGTTGACTATAAAGATGCCGGCAAGCTGAAGAAGTACATGTCCGAGCGTGGCAAGATCCTGCCCCGCCGCATGACCGGTACCTGCGCTGCTCATCAGCGTCAGCTGACCGAGGCTATCAAGCGTGCACGTCACATTGCTCTTCTGCCGTACACCGCAGAGTAAGCAATTCGTTTTTTATAATCAAGGATACGCAAAGCGTCGTTTTCGCAAGAAAGCGGCGCTTTTTTGCACCCTTGTTTCTCGTTTGCGGCAAACAAAAAGGACGCCTGATGCGTCCTTTTTTCGTTATTCCTGTGTTCAATTCATCAGATCGAGCAGCTTATAGCAGTGTGTTTTGGTGTAGCTCTGCTTAAAGCTGTAGGATGCAAGCTGCTTTGCGGTGTCATCCTCGGTCTCCTTTGCGGCATTTTCCGCACCGGAATCCCGCTCCTGTACCCACTGCTTGTAGCTTGCCTCCTCGGAAGCGTACTGATCGGCGTTGAGCACGGTCGCAAGGTAGTCGTACATCTCACTCAGCAGGTTATCCCATTGCTCGAACGAGCTTGCGGTCATGGCCAGCTCATCCTCCTGATTCTCTGCCGACGAAATTTTCAGATCGTCACTTTCCAGCTCATCCATCTTTTTGCTGAACGCATCGCGCTGCTCGGCCTTTTTCTGGCTGTTCTCTTCCTGCTGCTTTTCCTGCTGCTGTGCATCGGAAAGCTGCTTCTGCAGCTCCTTGACCTGCTTTTTCTGGTCATCGGTCAGCGAATCATCATTTACCAGAGAATCCAGCTTGCCGCTGGCGGCATCGTACTTTTTATCGTCCAGATAGCTCTGTGCCTCGTCCAGATCGGAGTTGAACTGATCGTCCGACTGAGCAGACTGCGCCTTATCGAGCAAATCCTCGATGGCCTTGTACATCGCGGAATCCGGGTCGGTGACACGGTTCTGCAGCTGCTTAAGTGCCGCAATGGCCTCGGTGTACTGGCCGTTACCCACATAATCCTCGGCAGACTGATAGTCCTTGATCAGCTGAATGGTCGCATCCAGAGCAGCCGGGTCCTTGGCTTCCGCCTGCGCCTTCTGGTAATACTCGAGTGCCTTGTCGAAGTTGCCGCGGTCCATGTACTTTTCGGCCATGATGAGGTTTTCATCGGTCTTGTGTGAATTTGTAAAATACCACACACCGCCGCCAATCAAAGCCGCCACGATGATGACCACCAGCGCAATGATCAGGCCGCGTTTCCCCTTGGACGGCTTTTTGTAAACGCTGTCCTTCGGATCGGCCTCACCATTGTAGTAGGTCGTGCGGCGCTCGGGCGTGCCCGCAGTACGGCGGACCGGCGGCGTGTCGATCGGACGCATGGCAGCCTGCGTGGGAATGTTCGGATTCGGAATATTGGGATTGGTGTCTGCCAGCGGATCGGCAGCCGTGTCGTCCACCGGAAGCTGCTGCTTTTCGGCCCGCATAGCCGCGTCAAACGCGCTGGTGTCAATCGGACCGGTCTCAACAGGGTCCTTCATATCATCCGGCAGGGTGGTAAATACAGCCGTTTCGTCGTTGACACCGGTCTGCTCGACAGCTGCGCCGCAGAAGGGGCAGAATTTGCCGGCGATCGGCAGCTCCTTGCCGCAGTTTTTGCAAAGCATGGGTGATTTCCTCCTTTGAAAAAGGGTCATTTTTGTGATTATTTTATAGTATAACATGCTATATTCAGATTGTAAAGCGTGGATGGCTGTTCCCAGTATTGGGATTGCCGCCTGCGGACGGCGGGAACGTCGCCGCGCCCCGCGGCGGGGCAAGAGGGTAGACACCAATGGTTTCTACCCTCTTAACTCCCACTTCCTTTTGTTTCTTAACCTGACGCATACCAGAGACCGGCAACTGCTTCGAAAAATATGAGAACGGCAGTCGGGTTACTCTGCCGTAGGGGCGCACAGCGTGCGCCCATTTCTCGACATATTCGCAGTTCACAGATAACGTACTGCTACACATGCGGCCTGCTCTCCGCAGGCGCAACACAAGGTGAATTGCCCAAAGGGCAAGAGAGGGTCCCCTGGGGGATACCTGTGTCGCGCAATTCGTTGGTCTGGTGGCTACAGACGGCACCTGCGAGTTTAATTTGATAATGAATGTTTACCGTAGGGTGCACCGACCTCGGCGCACCGTGCTATCCGGCTGGCACTCAATAAAAATGAAAAAATGGAGAATGCCCTACCTCGGGGTTCATTCTCCATTCCGACTTGCTAAGAGCCGCCCTATGGGCGGTTGCTCGCTGGACGCCCACTGCGGTGGGTGTCTCCATTTTCAATTTTCCATTATTTCGCCTGATATGCCGGTTTGAGAAACATTTCTTCAAGATACTGCTTGCCGGTTTCGGTTCGGAACACGCGGTCTTTCGCGGTTTTACACTGCTCTGCCGTCATACCGTCCTCGTAGGCGTTGACAAGGAAATCCGCTTCAAGCAGAATACGGAAATCCTTTTCCTCTCCGGCGGTATAGGTATGGTGATGCGCGATGAGCCACTGCACGCGCTCGCTCTCCCGCTCATCTGCGCCGCACTGCTGCAGCATGGGAGCCGCGACCGCCGGACCTTCCATCTCCTGCCAGTGCCCGCCGCTCGAGCCGTGCTTCCGTTCGGCTTTGTGGATGCCGATATCGTGCAGAACGGCTGCAGCTTCGAGTACATTCTGCTTCTGCTCATCCAGGCCTTCCCTGCGCCCAAGCAGGCGGCTGTACGCGTATACCTTTATAAAGTGCTGAATCCGTTTTGCGTCGCCTGCGTCATACGAGATGGCGAGCGCGGTCAGCTTTTCGATGTCGATCATGCGTGTCACTCCTTTGGCGCAAGCATAGCACCGCACGACCGGATTTGTCAAGTCAGGGTAATACCACATAATTGAACAAGAGCGATTTACGAGTAAATTTTGCGGTCTGACTAGGCGTGATTTTGCGGTAATACTTTGTGTATTACCGTGAAAGCACAACGACGTCAGAGTACAAAATTTCCGTAAAGCGCCGCAGTTTAATTGTGCGGTGTTACCCTAATCCTGTCCAGCCGTATTTCGCCATATCCACGCGGCCGTCCTCGGTGAACTCGATGCCGTCCGCTTCGAGCAGTGCGCGCTGGATATCCGCGCCGCCGAACGCAAACGCCGGTGACGTTCGTCCGTCTTTCGTTACCACGCGGTAGCACGGAATCCCCTCCGGATCGGGATTGGCATGCAGCGCATAGCCGACGACACGCGCCCATCTCGGATTGCCCGCGAGCAGCGCGACCTGCCCGTAGCTGGCCACCGTTCCGCGCGGAATTTTCTTCACCACTGCATATATTCGCTCAAAGCTGTTTGCCATACGAATCACCTCTGTCTTTTACTATCCAATACCACATAATGAAACAAGAGTGATTTGCGAGTAAATTTTCTTTTTTTGACGAGGCATGGTTTTGCAGCAATACTTTCGTATTGCAAGAAAACACACCGAAGTCAAGAAAGTAAATTTTCGCAAAGCACCGCCGCTTTAATTATGCGGTACTGGCTTTATTATATCAAGTCAGATTGCCAATATCCATAGGTTTTTCGGCCTAAAAAACTGTATAATTTTATCGTGCTAAAGTATTGCATATGCAAAAAAATTGCTATATAATAGAACCGTCACCAAATATAAAAGCATTCCACTCGGATTACTTACGAAAGTTAAGCGAGTGGTATAGAATGTAAGGAGGACAATAAAAATGGCACTTACCAATTCTTATCTGCAGAGCGTGTACGAAACCGTACAGAAGCGCAACCCGAATGAGCCGGAGTTCCAGCAGGCTGTATACGAGGTTCTGGAGAGCCTTGAGCCGGTTGTTGAAGCTCGTCCGGAGCTCGAGAAGAACGGCATCATGGAGCGCATCGTAGAGCCGGAGCGCATGTTCATGTTCCGTGTACCGTGGGTTGACGATCAGGGCAAGGTTCAGGTTAACCGCGGCTTCCGTGTACAGTTCAACTCCGCAATCGGCCCCTACAAGGGCGGTCTGCGTCTGCACCCCTCTGTTAACGCATCCGTTATCAAGTTCCTCGGCTTTGAGCAGTGCTTCAAGAACAGCCTGACCACTCTGCCGATGGGCGGCGGCAAGGGCGGCTCCGACTTCGACCCGAAGGGCAAGTCCGATGCTGAAATCATGCGTTTCTGCCAGTCCTTCATGACCGAGCTGTGCAAGCACATCGGTCAGTTCACCGACGTACCGGCCGGCGATATCGGTGTTGGCGGCCGTGAGATCGGCTTTATGTTCGGCCAGTACAAGCGTCTGCGCAACGAGTACACCGGCGTTCTGACCGGCAAGGGCCTGTCCTACGGCGGCTCTCTGGCCCGCACCGAGGCTACCGGCTACGGCCTGTGCTACTACATGAAGGAAATGCTCGCATACAAGGGCACTTCGTTCGAGGGCAAGACCGTTGCAATCTCCGGTTCCGGCAACGTTGCAATCTACGCTTGCCAGAAGGCTACCCAGCTGGGCGCTAAGGTTGTTACCATGTCCGACTCCAACGGCTTCATCTACGATCCGAACGGCATCAACCTGGATGTTGTCAAGGACATCAAGGAAGTAAAGCGCGGCCGCATCAAGGAGTACGCTGAGCGCGTACCGGGCAGCGTTTACACCGAGGGTCAGCGTCCGTGGGGCACCAAGTGCGACATCGCTCTGCCGTGCGCAACCCAGAACGAGCTGAACGAGGAGAACGCAAAGGCTCTGATCGCCAACGGCTGCAAGTTTGTAGCTGAGGGCGCTAACATGCCGTCCACCCCGGAGGCTGTTGCAGCATTCCAGGCAGCCGGCGTATTCTTCGGCCCGGCAAAGGCTGCTAACGCAGGCGGCGTAGCTACCTCCGGTCTGGAAATGAGCCAGAACTCCCTGCGTCTGTCCTGGACCTTCGAGGAAGTTGACCAGCGTCTGCACGACATCATGGTTAACATCTTCCACACCTGCATCACTGCAGCTGAGAAGTACGGCCACAAGGACAACCTTGTTATGGGCGCTAACATCGGCGGCTTCGAGAAGATCGCTGACGCTATGCTGGCTCAGGGCGTATGCTGATTTTCGATTGAAAGGGCGCAGCCCTTTCAATCGAGGAACGCCCTTGACAGGCGCTGCCTGTAAGGGCTACCGCAATAAAAGAGCACCGGAATTTCGATTCCGGTGCTCTTTTATTGTTTGCTAAAAATGACCCGGCAAAGCTGGGCCATTTTTGTCGCGCCGAAGGCGCTCCATTTGATGCGCTCCGCGGCGTGATGAGTTAGCTGGGTGCTGAAATCCCCGTTGGGGATTTTATGGGTTGGCGTGAACGCTGTCGCCCGCGAAGGACTCACCGCCGACAGGCGGCTGTCCTGTGGGTGCGGTTTGCGGGGCATACTGCGTATTTTATGCCGCGAACTGCGTTCGCGGGTGCGGGATCCGGCGGCACAGCCGCCTGTGTCCCTTATTGCACATCCAGCTGCTCTGTGCAAAAAAAGACCGCCATATGGCGGTCTTTTAGCTTATGCGTTTTCGGAAAAGTCTGCCAGACGCAGGTTCTCGTTATGGTCGGTTGCGTAGGTGATATTCCACGGCGAGGTGAACAGCAGCAGGCTATTGCCCTTAAGATCCTCGACGATCTTAGTATCGCTCGTGAGCTGGAGCTTCTTGATGTCGAAGTCCTCCTCGTCATTCTCAACCCAGCGAACGTGCTCATACGGCAGGTTTTCGCGGATGATCTCAACGTTATACTCGTTCTTCAGACGGTACTCGAGCACCTCAAACTGCAGCACGCCGACAACGCCGACGATAACCGATTCCATACCGGCATTCGGCTCGCGGAAGATCTGGATAGCGCCCTCCTGTGCGATCTGCTCGACACCCTTGACGAACTGCTTGCGCTTGAGCGTGTCCTTCTGACGGACAACGGCAAACAGCTCGGGTGCGAACGTCGGGATGCCGGAGAACACGCACTTATGCTTGGAATCGCACACGGTATCACCGATGGAGAACACGCCCGGATCGAAAATACCAATAATATCGCCCGCATACGCCTCATCAACGATGGAGCGGTCCTGTGCCATCAGCTGCTGCGGTGCGGCAAGCACCATCTTCTTGCCGGACTGAACGTGCAGCACGTCCTGACCGCGCTCAAACTTGCCGGAGCAAATACGCATGAACGCAACACGGTCGCGGTGCGCCTTGTTCATATTCGCCTGAATCTTGAACACAAACGCGGAGAAATGCGGGTCGAACGGGTCGATCACACCGATGTCAGCGGTGCGCGCGGTCGGCGGCGGCGTCATCTGCAGGAACTTTTTCAAGAACGGCTCAACGCCGAAGTTAGTCAGCGCGGAACCGAAGAACACCGGCGACAGCTTGCCCTCGTGCACAGCCTTGAGATCAAACTCGTCGCCTGCACCGGAGAGCAGCTCCACATCGTCGATCAGCGTCTGGTACTGATCCTCGGGCAGCAGACCCTCGAGGATCGGATCGTCGATCGACAGGCGCTGCGCCTTGACCTCGTGGCGGAAATCCGCGCCCTCAAACGCGATAACCTCATCGTCCATGCGGTCGTACACGCCCTTGAAGCGCTTGCCCGAGCCGATCGGCCAGTTTACCGCATAGGTGCCGATGCCCAGCTCGTTCTCGATGTCCTCGAGCAGCTCGTACGGGTCGCGTGCCTCACGGTCCATCTTGTTGATAAAGGTGAAGATCGGCACGCCGCGCATCGCGCAGACCTTGAACAGCTTGCGGGTCTGTGCCTCGACGCCCTTGGAGGCGTCAATGACCATCACCGCCGAGTCAGCCGCCATCAGCGTGCGGTAGGTATCCTCCGAGAAGTCCTGATGGCCCGGGGTATCCAGAATGTTGATGCACTTGCCCTCATAGCGGAACTGCAGCACCGAGGACGTTACCGAAATACCGCGCTGCTTCTCGATCTCCATCCAGTCGGAAACCGCATGACGGCTGTTTTTCTTGCCCTTGACCATGCCGGCCTCCTGAATAGCTCCGCCGTAGAGCAAAAACTTCTCCGTAATGGTGGTTTTACCGGCGTCAGGGTGCGAAATGATTGCAAATGTGCGCCGATTTTCAATTTCTTTTTTCAGGTCTGCCACAGACTTCTTCCTCCCGATCTATCAAAAATCTAATATTGTTGTAGAATGTACACAGAATGTTCACAATTCACCAGTATTATAAATGACGTGGAAAGCGTAAGATCCCCCCACATGTTCTTGCTTTCTACTCTCTATCCTACCTTTTATTGCGGGAGCAGCCGGACGAAAGTTCGGCTGTTCCTGTTTTTTTACCTTTATTAAAGGTAAGATGAGAGTTTACGTTGTAAATTCTATTCAGCACCATCTATCCGGTGCACACGATCCGCGAAGCGGTACGCAGTCACTGGGCGTGCTCTGCACGCTGACAATAATCGCTCCGCTCCAGACAGCAGTACCGTGCACAATAACTAGCCAAATCATTGCGCAACACTGTTATGTTGCGCCTGCGTAGATGAACTCGTATGTGTAGCAGCAAGGTATCTGACACTGCGTACAGGCAGAGACATGGGCGCACACTGTGCGCCCCTACGGTAGAAAAGATCCTCTGCCGGTCCCCTTTTCGAAGCGGTCGCCGGTCTCTGATTTGCGTCAGGCTATCTCAGGAAAAGGGGTGAAAATCAGAGGGTGGAAATCTTGGTGTCTACCCTCTTGTGCGCCTGCCGCGTAGGCAAGAACCGCCGCATACTGCGGCACCAATTTCCGTCAAACGCAAACCTTACAAGGATGCAAAGAAGCCATTACAGCTCCTTTCGCCCCTCCAGTGCACGGGTCAGCGTCACCTCATCAACAAACTCCAGATGCCCGCCAACCGGAATACCATACGCCAGCCGCGTAATCTTGATGCCGAACGGCTGCAGCAGCCGCGAAATGTACATCGCCGTGGCTTCGCCCTCGGTGTCCGGATTGGTGGCGAGGATAACCTCCTCGGTCTCCTCCTCCGCCACGCGCTTGACCAGCTCGCGGATACGGATGTCGTCCGGTCCGACGTGCCCCATCGGAGACAGCGTGCCGTGCAGCACATGATACAGACCCTTGTACTCCTTCGTGCGCTCGAACGCGATTACGTCGCGCGGCTCTGCCACCACGCAGATCACCTTCTGGTTGCGCGTCTTATCCGAACAGATCGGACAGATCTCGCTGTCCGTCAGATTCTGACAGCGTTTGCAGGTGAACGTCTTGGCTTTTGCTTCACGGATGGCATCCGCAAACCGCTCGGCGTCCTCTTTCGGCAGGTCGAGCACATGAAACGCCAGCCGCTGTGCGGTCTTCTGGCCGATGCCCGGGAGCTTTGCAAACTCCTCGATCAGCCGTTCGACCGGCGGTGCAAAAAGCTCCATTACAGCAGACCGCCCAGACCGCCGCCGATGCCGCCCGTAATCGCGGACATCTGGCTCTGCGACTTATCGGAAGCCGCCTTGAGTGCCTCATTGACCGCTGCAACGACCAGATCCTGCAGCATATCGATGTCGTCCGGATCAACAACGTCCGGCTTGATTTCAATGCTCTTGAGCGTGGAAGTGCCGGTTACTGTCGCGGTAACCATGCCGCCGCCTGCCGTGCCGGTGGATTCCATCTGCGCGATCTCCTCCTGCGCCTTGAGCATGCTCTCCTGCATCTTCTGTGCCTGCTTCATCATCGCCTGCATGTTCATGCCGCCGCCGAAGCCGCCGAAACCCTTACCCTTTGCCATAATAAACGTCCTCCTTAAAGCTGTTTCACTTGAATATCCATTGATTTAGCGCGGTCGATCAGTTCATCGACTGCGATATTTTTTTTCACAACAAGCTCCTCGCCCGCTTCGCGCACCTTGACCTTGATGGGTGCACCGTTCAGCTTGGCCGCCTGCTCCCGGATGACCGAAATGGTCGGCTCCTTTGCCGCGAGAATGGCCGTCATTTTATCCTCGCAGAGAATGACGAGCGCGTTGTCCTCGAGCACGCCTTTCGCGCTCAGCTTGATATTGGTGTGTGCGCCGATGTTGATCTTGCCGGTCAGCGCTTCGAGCAACGGCTGCCACTGGCTCCACAGCGTCACTTCCTGCTTAGGCGTGTCTGCGGTCCCATCTTCCTCTCGCGCCCAGTCAGGTGCATCCTCGTCGCCCGGAAGCGGCGGTGCATCATCGTCACTCGGCGGAGGCGGCACATCGCCTGCCTGCTGCGCGGCTGCTGCGGGCACCATCTGCACCGGAACGCCGTTCTTCAGCTTTTCCTCGAGCGCTTCTACACGCCCGCCGAGCGTGTCGTAATTGTCAGCCCCCAGGCTGCACAACCGCACCGCGCACAGCTCCGCTTCCACACGGCGGTTGGCTGCCGTGCGCATATGGTCGAGCGAATCGCTGATAATGCGGCTCCACGCGATGAGCGTGGACGAGGCCAGACCATCACACAGCGCCTGCAGCGTCTTTACGCTGTACGCCGGAGAAATAAGCGCGGAAACGTCGGTCTTGCTGGTCTTGACCAGCAGTGCATCGCGGATCAGGCCAAGCATCTGATCATACACGGACGCCAGATCGCGGCCCGCATTGTAATATTCGTCCAGCAGGCCGACTGCCGCCGCGAGATCACCGGTTTTCAGGTGCTCCGCCAGGCGAATGCCATCGTCCTGACCCATGACGCCGAGCGCCGCCGTGACCGTTTTCTCGTCCACCGCACCGGCTGCCGCCGCACGGTCGAGCATGGAAAGCGCGTCTCGCATGGCGCCGTCTGCCAGCCGGGCGATCAGGCGTGCCGCACCTTCAGTCAGCGCAATGCCCTCACCTGCCGCAACATCCAACAGCCGGCGGGAAATGTCCTCCGCGCCGATGCGGCGGAAATCAAACCGCTGACAGCGCGACAGAATGGTCGCAGGTACCTTGTGCAGCTCGGTGGTAGCGAGGATGAACAGAACGTGCTCCGGCGGCTCCTCGAGTGTTTTGAGCAGCGCATTGAACGCACCGATGGACAGCATGTGTACCTCGTCGATGATGAACACGCGCTTGCGGACCTGTGCAGGCGTGTAGCGCGTCTCATCGCGCAGGTCACGGATGTTATCCACACCGTTGTTGGACGCCGCGTCAATCTCGGTCACGTCCAGCACCGAGCCGTCCAGAATGCCGCGGCACGCCGCACACTCGTTGCATGGATCGCCGTTCACCGGATGCTCGCAGTTGACTGCGCGCGCGAGGATCTTCGCACAGGTGGTCTTGCCGGTGCCGCGCGTGCCTGTAAACAGATATGCATGGCTCAAACGTCCGGACTGCAGCTGCGCGCGCAGCGTGTCCGTAATATGCTGCTGCCCAATCACATCCGCAAACGTCTGCGGCCGCCATTTGCGGTATAAAGCCTGATACAAACGAAAATCCTCCCCTCAATAAAATAAAGAGGCGGGCGTAAGCCCGCCTCAAAGCGTCTTCCGCGAACAAAGTTCGCGCATTAAATCAACCAACCGCTGCATGCAGCGACTAACCACATGGTAGGTTTTCGTCCAGAAAACCGAGTCATCGGTCTCCGTCGCTTCACGGCGGCATTCAATCGAATCTTACGGCCACGCCGTAAGATTCATAAAAACCCGCGACATGTGCGTGGGTTTTTATACAAGACGGAGCAAAAGTTTCGACCATCGGGAGGAACTTTTGTCCCCGCCGGGATTTGTCCGAGCCGCAGGCTCGGCACATCCCCTTCGATCGAAAGCGTGGTTTCGATCGAGATTCGTTCAGCGCCCCACAAGACCGCACACAGGTAATTCGAATACACACACCCGGCTGCCTTTCCGCATTTCGGGCTCAGAATCGGCAGATCTGCGGCACACGATGGTTTCTGCTTAATGCTGCTCGGTTCCCCGCCTGACATGGTTCACAGTCCTCCGTTGCGCAGTACCGGTTCCTCATCGCCCTGTGAGTGGCTGCCTCGCCGCATGTGTGCTCCTTGTTACCCGCATAGTCCCCGCTGAAGCGGATTGCGGGTTCAAGGCACCGCTAACGCCCCGACTTGTGCGGCCTTGTGCGGCGCTGAACGATTTTCAGTTTTCAGTTTGTGCCGAACAATTCGGCTTTATGCTTCCGGATCCTCCGAGCTGTCGCCGCTGTCTCCGCTGTCGCCACCGGAATCTCCGCTGTCGCCCGAATCGTCTCCGCTGTCACCGCCGTCTCCGCTGTCGTCACCGGAATCGCCGCTGTCGCCGCTGTCATACGATCCGCCGTCACCGGAATCCTCATTGCCGGTGTCGGTATCCGAAGAGCTACTGTCCGAATCGCTGTCATCTTCTTCATCGTCATAGTAATAATTATCTACGCCCATGCTCTCGAAATCATACTTGTTTTCGATATTCTGATGACTGCAGGTCTCGGTCGGAACCTTGTCCTTCCAGAATCGGCCGGTTGCAGCACGTCCCGCAGCGCGGCACGCACCGGATGCCAGCAGACCGGTATCCATACAGTAGGTGACTTCCTCGAAATCCTGCGGATGCGAATCGAATACCAGACCGGAATCACCCGCATGCACCTTCTGCATAACGGCCAGCCAGATTTCCGCCGCATTGCGGCCGTACAGACCATCCAGACGGTAGTTATGCTCGTAGCCTACCCATACCGCACCGGAATACTTCGGCGTGATGCCGCAGAACCAGATATCGGTATTGGAGGTGGTGGTACCGGTCTTGCCGCCGGTTTCTACACCGTCAAGCTGAATGCCGTAGGCAGTACCGTGTGCGGTAACGTTCTGCAGACAATCGAGCATATAATAAGCCGTGCGGACATTGGTAAAGCCCTTATCCGTGTTGGGTGTATTCTCCATTATGGTGTTGCCTTCGCTGTCCGTCACCTTGGTGTAGGTGCGGGTACCGCCGTAAACACCGTCATTGATGAAGGTCGAGAAACCGCCCGCCATCTCACGAACGGTAACGCCGTCCGTCAGTGCGCCGAGCGCCAGCGGTGCAAGATCGATATCCGACTGCACGGTACCGTCCTCGTTGGTGCGGCTGTCTACCAGCTTAAAGCCAAGCTGCTGCGTCATGAATTCGTAGGACTTCTGCGGAGTCAGCTGTTTGAGCAGCTGTGCCGAAATGGTATTGAGCGAACGCGTCATACCTTCCTTGACCGTCATTGCACGGCCGGTCGGATATTTGCCGTCGTTCATTGGCCACGGATTGCCTTCCTCATCCTGTATGAGCGCACGGTCGTAAACCGTGGTGTCCGGCGTAGCAATACCGGCATCCATCGCAGGACCATAGGTCGCCAGCGGCTTGATCGAAGAACCCGGCTGACGGCGTGCGTCAGACGCGTAAGAGAAGCCGCGGCTGCTGGTCTTTTCACCGCGACCGCCGGCAATACCAACGATATTGCCCTGCTTGTCCGTGATGACCATGGCGCTCTGCGGAATTTCGCCGTACTTTTCGGTGTTCGGGAAATTATCTGCGTTAGCCCAGACCTCATCGAGTGCATTCTGCACCTTGGTGTCAATGGTCGCATAGATGTTCAGACCGCCGGAGTAAACCATGTTCTCCGCAACCAGACGGGAATATCCCTTTTCGGTCATCAGGTCGTTGATCACGTCCTTGATGACTTCATCGGTGAAGTAGCTGTAGGTGGACTTGATCTCCTGCTGATACTCCTCGTAGGGGCGGTAGTTAAGCTCCTCTGCTACGGCAGCCTCGTACTCCTCCTGCGAGATCATCTTCTGATCGAGCATCTGTGCAAGGATGGTCTCCTGACGCTCCTTTACCTTTTCGGGATGGTTATAAACGTCGTAAATCGACGGGTTGTTGGTGAGACCTGCCAGCACGGCGGATTCTGCCAGATCCAGCTGCGATACATCCTTGTCAAAGTACTGCATCGCCGCAGTCTGTACGCCGTAGCTGTTGTAGCCCAGATAGATCGTGTTCAGGTACATGACCAGAATACGGTCCTTGTCGTCAATCTCTTTTTCGAGTGCAAACGCGCGGAAAATCTCGTTTACCTTGCGCTTTACCGAGTAATCGTTGTCAGCCGTGATGTTTTTGATCAGCTGCTGCGTTATCGTGGAGCCGCCGTACTGCGTGCCGCCGAGCAGCCAGCCCTTGACCGCACCGATCGTGCGCACCCAGTCTACACCGTGGTGCTTGTAAAAGCGCTCGTCCTCGATTGCAACGACTGCGTTCTTGAGGGTATCCGGAATCTTGTCGCTGTCCACCCATTCACGGTTTTCCTTGCCCTTGATGGTTTCGTACAGCGTGTATTCATCGGAATCCGATTCCTTAGCATAGATGAATGAATTCAGATTCAGACCCAGTCCCTTGCTGATCTCCACCGCAGTTTCCTGCGCGGACGGATTGATATAGATGTGCACATACATCGCAAACGCAATGCCGCAGAAGCAGCCGCACAGCACGCCGATCAATACCAGTGTAATCAGTATGCGGGAGAGCAGATGTCCGATCCCCGTTCCTTTTTGATTGCCAGTTGCCAATTTGTTTTCCTCCTTGCCCCACGATATGCACCGCAGGGTCCTGTCGGGTAAGACGCGGAACACGTCCTATTTGTTCCCGCACACGGTCTTGTTTTTTTGAAGCACCGTGTATTGTTGGCAATACCGTAAAATTCATCGGTATTACCGTCTTATAAGGCTAAATGAATTGTACAATAGCTGCCTGTGCCGATTTTCTTCCGACAGCTTACTGCCGATGTAATAGGCACTCTGATAGCATTATACCACAGGACTTTGCAAATTCCAAACATTTTTTACACTGCTTTTAGAATAGACCGTATTTTTGTGGGAATACTCAAAGCAAGTCCCACTGAGTGAAGGAGTTTTGACTATGATGCAGGGTTTTTATCTGCTTGCCATGCAGCAGGCGCGGCGGCGCACGCTGCTTGCCGCGCTGGCATGTCTTGCGGCAATGATCAGTCTGGTGCTGGCCGGACGCGCGCTGCTGTCCGCGCCTGCCGTTCCGGCGAGCGCAGCAATTAGCTATACGGTGCAGAGCGAAAATGACCGGCTTGTCATCCGGCAGAGCGACGGCTCGGTCCTGCGCACAGGCATCGACACACGCACGCTGCCATCCGCCGAGCAGCAGGCACTTGCGGACGGCATTACGCTCGATAACGCAGAGGAGCTGGCGCGGCTGCTGGAAAATTACAGCTCGTAAAACACCGTCTCCTTTTTCCTTACCATACAGTGTATGCCACAGGCGGAAAAAGTTTTCATGCGAGTTTTGCGCGGATAAGGCTTTACTTTTTCTGCTTTTTGTATTATGCTGTAAGTAACGATAAACACCGACAGGTAGGATCGGAAAGGAGAACCAAATATGCTTGACGGAACGAGAAAATTCAGTCTGGTAGACGAGTCCAACAAGGAGATGAAGCGCACGCTTACCACTGTGTATGATGCGCTCAAGGAGAAAGGCTACAACCCGATCAACCAGATCGTCGGCTATCTTCTCTCTGAGGACCCGACTTACATAACCAACCACAACAATGCCCGCAGCCTGATCTGCAAGATCGACCGCGACGAACTCATGCAGGAGCTGGTTCAGTTCTATCTGGATAACTGAGTTTTTGCAGAATAACCGTATACCTTATTTGCGAAAAAATAACCGTTACCTTTGGCGAGGGCGGTTATTTTTTGTTTTGCAAAACATTTCCGTGCTCTGCGGCTTGACTTTTACCGCAGATTTGCTATACTTATAGATAGAAAAGGGCAATCCGGCAGAAGACGGTTGACCTGAAGTAAGATTATTCTTTGGAAAAATAACCGTTACCTTGGCCGAGGACGGTTATTTTTTTATGGTTTTGACAAACTCAAGCAGAATAAGTAACATAATGATCTGCCAAATCTGATCCATAATACCACCTCCCTTCAGGGAGTATGGCCAACCGTCTCTCAATCTTTTGCCGGATTACCCGTATTTTTATTGTAACCTATAATTTTCACCTTGTAAAGCCAAAGAGGTATATATGAACGGTTTTCTCCCTATTTCCAAACAAGATATGACCGATCGCGGATGGTATTACTGCGATTTTCTCATCGTCACCGGCGATGCGTACGTCGATCATCCGTCGTTCGGCACGGCGATCATTTCACGCGTGCTGGAGGATGCAGGCTACAAGGTCGCTATCCTCAGTCAGCCGGATTTCCGCGATGAGCACGACTTTCTCGAAATGGGCCGTCCGCGCTATGCGGTGCTCATCAACGGCGGCAACATCGACTCGATGGTCGCGCACTACACCTCGGCGAAAAAGCGCCGTTCGGACGATGCATACACGCCGGGCGGTGTGGGCGGCAAGCGCCCGGACCGTGCGGTAACCGTCTATTCCATGCTTGCGCGGCGCGCCTTCCCGGAAACGCCGGTCTATCTCGGCGGCATTGAGGCCAGTCTGCGCCGATTTGCGCACTACGATTACTGGGCTGACCGTGTTATGCCGTCCATTCTAGAATCCACCGGCGCGGACGGCGTGATGTTCGGCATGAGCGAGCACTCGGTCGTTGAGCTGGCAAACAACCTCAAGCACGGCAAAAAAGGCGCAGACGCGTGCAAGGGAGTCCGCGGCACGGCCTATATGGTGCATAATACGGACGATTTGGAGTATGATGCGGTCGAATGTCCCTCGTACGAGGATGTCTGCGCCAGCAAGCCGGACTACGCCCGTTCGGTCAAAATCCAGTACGACGAACAGGATGCCGTGCGCGGCAAGGCGATTCTCCAGCGGCACGGCAAGCGCATCCTCGTGCAGAACCCACCCGCGAAGCCGCTGACCACCGAAGAGATGGACCACGTTTATGCGCTGCCGTATATGCGAACTTATCATCCGTCCTACGAAGCGCTCGGCGGCGTGCCCGCTATTCAGGAGGTGCAGTTCTCCATCATCCACAACCGCGGCTGCTTCGGCGCGTGCAACTTCTGCGCGCTGGCGTTCCATCAGGGACGGTACATTCAGGTGCGCAGCCACGAGAGCGTGATCGAGGAAGCGAAAAAGATCACCCAAATGCCCGGATTCAAGGGATACATCCACGATGTCGGCGGCCCGACCGCGAATTTCCGCTTTCCGGCCTGCAAAAAGCAGGAGAAATACGGCTGCTGCAAGGACAAGCGCTGTCTGTTCCCAACCACCTGCCAGAACATCGAAGCAGACCACACCGACTACCTTGAGCTGCTGCGTGAGCTGCGCCGCATCGAGGGCGTGAAGAAGGTGTTCGTCCGCTCCGGTCTGCGCTACGACTACATGATGGCCGAGAAGAACGATGCGTTCTTCCGCGAACTGGTCGAGCACCACATCTCCGGTCAGCTGAAGGTCGCGCCGGAGCACATGAGCGACAACGCCCTGTACTACATGGGCAAACCGTCCTTCAAGGTGTACGAGCAGTTCCGCGAGCGGTATGCCCGCATCAACGAAAAGCTGGGCCGCAAGCAGTATCTTGTGCCCTATCTGATGAGCTCGCATCCAGGTGCAACGCTTGATGACGCCATCATGCTCGCGCAGTACCTCAACCGCGTCGGCTACATGCCCGAGCAGGTGCAGGATTTTTATCCCACGCCGGGTACGCTGTCCACCGCGATGTACTACACCGAGATTGATCCGCGCACCATGAAGCCAGTCTTTGTGGCGAAAACGCCCGAGGACAAGGCCATGCAGCGTGCGCTGCTGCAGTGGCGCCGACCGGACAAGCGCCCGATCGTCATTGCTGCGCTCAAAAAGGCGCACCGTGAGGATCTCATCGGCTTTGGCAGGGAATGCCTGATTCGTCCGGGCAGAGGCAGCGACCAGCGCATGCCGGGCAGCAAGCAGCACAGCGTCAGCCGCCACGGCGTGTCCAACGGCGGCAGACAGCAGAATAACGACCGCCGTCATTCTGCGCCTAATAACGGCAAGCACAGTGCACCGAACGGCAAACGACCGGCTTCGCGTCCGGCACAGGGCAAGCCGAATCAGGGTAAAAAAACCGGCTGGGCAAAACCGAAAAAGAAAAAATAATTTTATACGGAACTTTTTACGCCGTCTTTCGTCTATACTATCAGAGTTACGAAAGGCGGTGTTTTTTTATGACAAAACGTACTTTAGCAATGCTTCTTGCACTTCTGGCGCTGCTGCTGACCGGCTGCGGCAATGCCGAGCCAAAAACCGCGGAATCCGAGGTCGGCGCACAGAGCACGGATGACGCAGCTGCCCTGCCGGATACTACCGAGCAGAAACCGGTCGCAGATGCACCCATGATGGTGATGGTGGATAACACGCTGTATCAGTCTACCGGTGAGGTCAGCACGGTCGATGGCCGCTGCGGCAACATGGACGGCGAGATCACCTCGCAGACGGCGAACGGCACAGACGCGCCCACCGAGAACGGCCAGTCCAACTTCGGCACAGGCTACGGCTACCAGGCCATAGACGGCCATATCGAGGTTCTGATTGATAACCAGTGGATCGTGTTCAAGCCTATCACCGACTCAGATGTATAAAAACTTTTGTTCGAAGCCTTATTTTATTTGACAACAACCCGGTCGTGCTTTATAATAAACAGTGAACAAAGGAGTTCGTCCCGCGAAGGCGGGTCGGACTCCTGTTTTTATTTTTAGGATAAGGAGGGCTATTTGCCCCATGGACGAAATTGATCTGAAGCTCTTGCGGCTGCTGCAGAAGAATGCCCGCACCCCCATCAAGGCCCTTGCAGGTGAGGTTCGCCTTTCCTCCCCTGCGGTTTCCGCGCGTATTGAGCGGCTGGAAAAACAGGGCGTTATTCGTGCGTATACGCTCGATCTGGACCCGCTGCAGCTTGGCCATCACATTCTCGCGTACATTCATCTGGATATGCAGCCCACCCAGAAAGAGGAATTTTATCCGTTCATTGCTGCGTGCTCGAATGTGCTCGAGTGTAACTGCGTGACTGGCAACTACTCCATGCTGATCAAGGTGTCGTTCGCCTCGACGCAGGAGCTGGACGGCTTTATCGGACGTCTGCAAAAATTCGGCAAGACCGAAACACAGATCGTGTTTTCCTCGCCGGTGCCGCCGAGAGCCATTGTGGTATGAGAAAAAGCCTGCGTGTGCAGGCTTTTTCTTTTGTCCACAGGGTGGGGATAGGTTTGAGTATTACATTAGGTATAGCCGGTAAACGGCATACGTTCCGTAGGGGCGCACTAATGTGTGCGCCCTAATCTAACCGATCGCCAACCACAGAAAAGGGCGGACACCCTGATCCGCCCCTACGATAGCCTGTACAGGTTGATTAAACCCACAAATCAAAATTTACTGCAGCTTTTCCGCCGCGAGATCTGCCAGTTTCGCATACTCTGCAAGGCTGAGCCGCTCACCGCGAACGCGGGCATCCAGACCGGCTGCTTCTACGAGTGCGGTAATCTCCTCCTTGCTCATCGACGAGCCGAGCACCGGACCGAGCGCGTTCACGAGCGTCTTACGGCGCATATTGAAGGCTGCACGCACAAGGGAAAAGAATAGCTTTTCGTCCTTGGTCTCAACCGCCGGCTTGTCGAGCGGCACGAGCTTGAGCACCGCCGAATCCACCTTGGGTCTGGGCACAAAGCAGTCCGCCGGAACATCAAACAAAATTTCCGCCTTGGCGTGGTACTGCACATAAATCGAGAACGCCGAGTACGCCGCCGTGCCCGGCTCTGCACAGATGCGCTGCGCGACCTCCTTCTGCACCATGACCGTCACCTGCTCGAACGCGCCGCTCTCGAGCAGCGCCGTAATCGCCGGTGTGGTGATGTAATACGGCAGATTGGCACACGCGATCGCCTTTCCGTCACCGAATTTCTCCTTGCAGAGCGCGGCAAGGTCGGTTTCGAGCACATCGCCGTGCACGACCTCGAAGTTATCGTAATCCGCAAGTGTCTCTGCCAGAACCGGCATGAGGGCACGGTCCAGCTCGACCGCTACGACCTTATCCGCGCGCCGGCACAGCTCCGCCGACAGGCAGCCCATGCCCGGGCCGACCTCAATCGCGTTGCCGCACTCGGCCGCGCCGCTCATCTCCGCAATGCGGCGCGGCACGCTTTCGTCCGTCAGAAAGTTCTGTCCGAGCGATTTGGAAAAATGGAATCCGTGACGGCCCAGAACCGCTCGGATTGTCTCAATATCACATAAATTCATTCGTTTTCCCCTTTTAACCGAAAAGAACCGGCGGCAGAACGCCGCCGGTCCCTATGTAATGCAACTTTTTACTGTTTGACGCGGATTTTACTCCTCGCCCTCGATCAGACCGTAACCGCCTGCCGCACGCTTGTAAACAACGGCGTGAATATTGTCGTTGTCGGCGTTGCGGAAGAAGTAGAACTGGTGGTCAAGCAGGTTCATCTGCAGGATAGCCTCGTCCACGCTCATCGGCTTTACGTCGAAGCGCTTGCGGCGTACTACATCGAAATCCTCCTCGGTCAGTGCGGCCTTCTGCTCTGCCATCTTGTCGAATGCACCCTCACGCAGGCGCTTCTCCAGACGGGTCTTATGCTTGCGGATCTGGCGCTCGATACTGCTGATGGCACCGTCTACGGAAGCATACATATCAGTCGTCGTTTCCTCGGCGCGGACAACCAGACCAACCTGACGCACCGTGATCTCGACCGTCTGCTTGCCGCGCAGCTCGCTGAATGTAATCGTGGTATCCGAATCCTGCTGGAAGTAGCGATCCAGCTTCTCTACCTTACGCAGTGCATACTGACGCAGCTCGTCCTCGATCTTGATTTTTCTTTCGACGATAGTGAACTTCATAAAATCATCTCCTAACAGGCGTAAACCGCCTTTGATGGCTTTATCCGCGGCCGCCGTGGTGTGGCGGAAACGGTATTGGGTTTTTGCTATCTTCAGTATAGCACAACCTATGCAACTTGTCCAACAATTTTTCAGAAGTTCACAATTTGTTCAGCATATTTCCCAAGAGGTTTTACAATTTCTTGTCAAGGTTGCTTACAGCTCGCCCTCTGCGTGACGGGTAACGTGGCAGGAAATATTAACCACGCACGGCAGACCGGCGATATGCGTGCCAAACGGCTCAATCGCGCACGCAAGAGCGGTAACCGTACCGCCGAGTCCCTGCGGGCCGACACCGGATGCGTTGACCTTATCGAGAATCTCCTGCTCCATCTCGGCGTACAGCGGATCGGCGTTGTGCTGATCGACCGGACGCAGCAGCGCACGCTTGGCGAGATATGCCGCCTTATCGCTCGTGCCGCCCAGACCGACACCGATAACGATCGGCGGGCACGGGTTGGAACCCGCATGGATGCACGCATCCGCGATAAAATCCACGATCTGCGCCTTGGTAGCAGCAGGCGTGAACATCTTCATCTGAGTCATATTCTCCGAGCCGAAGCCCTTGGGGGCAACCGTAATCTTCACCTTGTCACCCGGAACGACCGAGGTGTACAGGATACACGGCGTGTTGTCGTTGGTGTTTTCGCGGCGCAGCGGATCACCGACCACCGACAGGCGCAGATAACCGTCGATATAGCCGCGGCGAACACCCTCGGTGACTGCATCCTCGAACGAGCCGCCGGTCAGATGCACGTCCTGACCGATCTCCGCGAACACGATCGCCATGCCCGTATCCTGGCAGACCGGCACGTTGTTCTCGCGTGCAAGGTCGCAGTTGGCGATCATTTCACCGAAGATGGTCTTGCCGAGCGGAGACTCCTCCGCGTTCTGACCATCCACGAACGCCTGCCGCAGATCTGCGGGCAGATAGTAGTTGGCGTCAATGCACAGCTGACGCACCAGCTTGGTTACTTCCGAAACCTCAATCGTCCTCATTTTGTCCTCCTATATTCCGGTGTGCCGTTTACAAAAACAGCCTGCACCTGGGTTGCAATATCCAGCGGATCGCCGCTCCACAGCACACAGTCTGCATCCAGACCGGTTTTCAGGCTGCCGATTCTGTCCTGCATGCCCGCAATTTTCGCAGGTACCGAAGTGACCGCGCGCAGCGCGTCCGTTTTATCCATACCCGCACGCACCGCCAGCATAAGCGCCATCGGCAGCAGCCGCAGCGGAATTTCCGGGTGATCGACCGTAATGGCGGTTTCGATTCCGGCCTTGCACAGCAGTCCGGGCGCGGCATCCGACAGGTTGCGGATCTCCGGCTTGGAACGGTCGGTCATGTACGGACCGCTGACCACCGGAACGTGCTCCTCGGCCAGCAGGTCGGCCACAAGGTGCGCCTCCGTGCCGTGAATGATAACCGCCCGCAGACCGAACTCCTTCGCAATGCGCAGTGCGGTAAAGATATCGTCCGCACGGTGCGCGTGAAAATGTGCCTCGGCCTTGCCCCAGAGAAGCGGCTGGAGTGCTTCCATCTTGATGTCAAAATCCGGCTCGTCCTGCTCCGGATCGTCCTCCGCACGCGCCTTGCGCAAGAAATACTCCTTCGCCTTGTACAGCTCCTCGCGGATGATGCCCGCGGTTGCCATGCGCGTGACCGGCGCTTCGTCCTTGTCGTGGTAGACTGACTTCGGGTTCTCGCCCAGCGCGAACTTGATCGCAAGCGGCGCTTTGAGAATCATATCGTCCACACGGCGGCCTGCCGTCTTGAGCAGCGCAATCTGTCCGCCGATGGGGTTTGCGCTGCCCGGGCTGACTGCGGCAGCCGTCACACCGGCCTCAAGTGCCTCGCGGAAGCTGCGGTCGAACGGGTTGACGCCGTCCAGTGCACGCAGGTGCGGCGTCGCCGGATCGGTGTCCTCGTTGCCGTCCGCGCCCTCAAAGCCGAGACCGTCCTCGTACAGACCGATGTGCGAGTGAATGTCGATCAGGCCGGGTGTCAGCACGCCGCCCTCGCCGTCAATGACGCTTTCGCAGTCCGGCGCTTCGCCCTCGCCCATCGAGGTGATTTTGCCGTTTTCGAGCAGAATCCAGCCGAAAAAGCGAGAATCACGCTCATCCATCGTCCAAATGTTGATATTTTTGATCAGTGTTTGATTCATGGAAAACCTCTTCCAAAAACTGTTGACAAGTATGGTAATTTATGGTATATTTATCATGGCGGTTGGGAAAGCCGCCATGCACCGTTCATATCTTTATCCCCACAATCCTACTTTTGGCGCTCTTTCGCAAGGAAGAGCGCGCTTTTTTTGCGCAAAAGCAGGAGCTGCGCTCCTTTTCAGCACAAACTATGCTGGGCACGCGAGTTGCGCAGCAATACGCCCTGTCCGGGCAGCACCTTTTCCTGCACCGATTGTCTGGTGCACACGAACCGCGCAGGCGGTTCACCCCTAACGGACGGTGGGTTTTTCGCTGAACCTCAGCTGGGAGTTGCGCTCTGCGGAGCGCGGGGATTCGCCGCGCCCCGCGGCGGGGGATTTGCGCTGACGCCGCGCGGGCGCACAAGAGGGTAGACACCTGCGGTTTCCACCCTCTTGTGAATCACCCCTTTCCCTTTGGGATAGCACGGCGAAATTTGCAGAACTGAGACTATAAAGGAACGGCAGAGGATTTTTTCTTCCGTAGGGGCGGACCAATGTGTCCGCCCATTCCCCTACCTCTATGCAATGCCAGATACATTACTGCTACACATATGGTTTACTCTACGCAGGCGCGACACAAGGTGAATTGCCCGAAGGGCAAGAGAAGGTCCTCTGGAGGATACCCGTGTCGCGCAACTCGTTGGCTCGTTATTACGGACGGCACCTACGAATATAATCCATTAATATCATTTAACAACTATCCGTAGGGCGGGGTGCCCTCCCCCCGCCGTTCCCCAATAACCCCCTTAAGTTAAACCCAACCGGAGACATTGTTTCATCTGTACGTTCATTTTCCATTCTCCATTTTCAATCCTCAATTACTCCACAGAACGCAAAAAGGACCCCAAATGGGTCCTTTTCTGTGTGCATAAGACTCTTACTTAATATTATCAAACAGTCCGGTAAAATCAAACGTTGCAAAGTAGTCCTTCGGGGTCTCTGCGCGGCGGATCATCTCTACCGAGCCGTCCTCGCAAAGCAGCAGCTCTGCGGAACGCAGCTTTGCGTTATAGTTATAGCCCATCGAGAAGCCGTGCGCGCCGGTATCGTGAATATAAACGTAATCGCCGATGTCAATCTGCGGCAGATTGCGGTCAACGGCAAACTTGTCGTTATTTTCGCACAGACCGCCGGTCACGTCGTAGGTATGATCGCACAGCGCGTTTTCCTTGCCGAGCACGGTGATATGGTGGTATGCGCCGTACATCGCCGGGCGCATGAGGTTTGCCGCGCAGGCGTCCAGACCGGCATACTCCTTATAGGTATGCTTCTGGTGGATGCACTGGGCAACCAGAGCGCCGTAAGGGCCAAGGATAAAGCGGCCCATCTCGGTATAGATGGCAACATCGTCCATGCCGGCCGGAACAAGAACCTCGTCGTATGCCTGATGCACGCCTTCACCGATGGCCATGATGTCGTTCGGCTCCTGCGACGGACGGTACGGAATGCCTACGCCGCCGGACAGGTTGATGAATGCGATATGCACGCCGGTCTCCTTCTGCACGTCAACCGCCAGCTGGAACAGGATGCGTGCCAGTGCCGGATAGTACTCATTGGCAACCGTGTTGGAGGCGAGGAATGCGTGAATGCCGAAATGCTTAACACCCTTTTGCTTCATGTACTTGAACGCTTCGACCAGCTGCTCGCGAGTCATGCCGTACTTGGCCTCCTGCGGGGTATCCATGATGGAGTTGTTCAGCACGAAGTCACCGCCCGGATTGAAGCGGCAGGACATGGTCTCCTTCCAGTCGCCTACTACCTTGTCGTAGAAATCGAGGTGGGTAATATCATCGAAGTTGATGATGGCGTTCAGGTCGGACGCGAGCTTGTAGTCCTCTGCCGGAGTAACGTTGGAGGAGAACATGATGTCATGCTCCTTTACGCCGCAAACATCGCTGAGCTGCAGCTCGGGCAGGCTGGAGCAGTCACAGCCAAAGCCTTCCTCATGCAGAATCTGGATGAGACGCGGGTTCGGCGTCGCCTTAACAGCGAAGTATTCCTTGTATCCCGGATTCCACGCAAATGCTTCCTTTACCTTGCGGGCGTTCTCACGGATCGCCTTCTCATCGTAAATGTGGAACGGAGTCGGATAGGTTTTAGTGATCTCCTGCACTTGCTGGAGCGTCAAAAAGGGTTTCTTTTCCATTGGTGTGTTCGCCTTTCCTTTACTGGGGGTATTCAATCGGTATTCTTACCGAGAATTCGCTCAAATCGACGGCGCATATCGTTTTCCATGCGCTGGGTCTCGATTTCATCGATATCAACGATACGGCCGTCCTTGATGATGACCACCATGCCCTCGCACAGCATTGCCGGTGCATCGGCACGGTCGAAATTCACCATTTCGCCGTTTACTTCAACGACTACGGAATCGCCTTCAAAACGGTCTACAATTCCGGTCTGCTTTGTCATAGCAGTCTCCTCCTCGCCTCATTGATTCTGGGCGGTACCACATTGGGTATTCCCTTTTACTTACATTACTTACTCTTAAGGCAATACCGCATAATTGAACAAGAGTGATTTGCGAGTAAATTTTGCGTAC
>OIXV01000572.1_pt1 | contig 34993 bp, 27 predicted proteins | sample 1587771 | NCBI WGS metagenome assembly OIXV01 (sample SAMEA3888893, study PRJEB22519) | human gut metagenome | biome: human gut; feature: human-associated habitat; material: faeces | place: Denmark | collected 2010
ATATATTTTTTGTTGTTTTGCCATTTGTTGATTTGCCACTCAGGGCGCAAGGCGCTTGTAAGTGCCTATAATCGTGCAAATTTACAAAGAATTTTCAACTTATAAAAGACAATCCCATTTTTTAGCACTAATCCCACCCCACAGCCACCATTTCACCCCACCCACAGCACCCCCACTCCCACCTATCCGAAATTTACTGCAAATTTGCAATAAATTCCGAATTGGGTGGGTTTTTCAGGTGTGTTGGGTGGCGGCATAGATGGGGCAAACATCTAATTTATTAGGTGTGGTTTCTGATGTGTTGCATCTTTTTTGTAATTTTGTGGGCGAATTTTGGAAAAAGATGAAGAATTTTAAGGGACATATTTCGCGATGGGTGAGGACGATGGCCGCGCCTGTGAAGGCTGAGCCGGTGTTTTTTGTGCTCACGTTTTTGATGTGCATTGAGCAGCCCATCCATTGGATGTGCTATATTCTCGACAACCGTGTGGAGCAGACGTTGCAGTTCGTGCAGGGATTGAGCATCGAGTTTTCCGTGGTGTATCTTGCCACTTGCCTCATTTATTGGGTGAAGGGAAAGCGGGCGAAAATTGCGGTGAAGGCATTGCTCTACATGCTGTTCTGGACACTGATGGGCATCACGCTGTTTTTGGCACTCAACTTTGAGATGTGCATTTCGCAACAGACGCTCACGGTGCTCGTGGAGACGAATCCAAAAGAGAGTTCAGAGTTTGTTGACACCTATATGCTCACCAACGCCAGCCAGTTGAGTTATCTTCTCGACTTTGTGGTGCTGGTGGCGATTGGCGTGTGCGAATGGAAGCGACGCGCCATCACCGTTTTTTTGCGCCGAAAGTTGAATAAGCGTTTTTTCACTTGGTTCACCAGTCTCAACGCCGCGGTGGGCATTGTGCTGATGGCGGTGTGCTATGTGTGGCTGCTGTGCTGCTGCAATTCGGCTCAAATCTACATTTGGCGAAACTATTTCCCCTACGATTCGCTCGACCCTTGGTCGCAAAGTCTGCACGCCATCAATTCGCTCCGTGCCTTCGACAATGATGTGAAGTTTGCCATCAAGCAAGCCGAAAAGGTGTATGAAACCACCCCTGTGATTGAGGACACCGACTCGCTCACGGTGATATATGTGCTTGGCGAAAGTTACAACAAGCACCACGCCAGCCTCTACGGCTACCACACGCTCACCACGCCCTGTATGGAGCGTGAGCAGGCGGCTGGCAATCTGTTTGCCTTCACCGATGTGGTGGCGCAGGAGAATGTGACCTCGGTGGTGGAGAAAAACACCTTCAGCATCAATAGTGTGGGCGATGGCGAAAACTGGTTCGACCACCCGAATTTCACCACCATCTTCAAGCGTAGCGGCTACGATGTGTGGATGTGGGACATGCAGCGCACCTACATGTCGAAGCGGCTCTACACCATCACCGTCAACTCCTTCATCTACAATCCCGAAATCACACGCCTGTCGTACACGGCGTGCAACGACTCCACGTTCACCTACGATATGCAACTGGTCGATGATTTCCACAAGAATGTGAAGCCCACGAAGAAGCACAATCTGGTGGTGTTTCACCTGATGGGGCAGCATGTGTCGTTCAGCCGTCGCTACCCTCGAAAGAGCAAATATGAAAAATACCACTCGGCCGACATCAAACGCACGGAGAAGTGGATGGACAAGACCAAAAAATGGGCGATTGCCACCTACGACAACGCCACATTATATAACGATGCCGTGATGGGGCACATCTTCGACCTCTACCGCAACAAGAATGCCGTGGTGGTGTATTTCAGCGACCATGGCGAGGAAATCTACGACTATCGCGACCAGCGAGGCCGTCATGTGTCGTATGCGCCCTCTGCAGATATGCTCCGCCACCAAAACGAGGTGCCTTTCGTCATTTGGTGCTCCGACCGCTACAAGCAGTTGCACCCCGAAATCGTGAACGATATTCGTGCGGCGGTGAATCGCAAATTCATGACCGATAACGTAGGGCAAACGCTCCTGCGCCTCGGCAGAATCAGCACCGAATACTATCGTGCGGAGCGCGATGTGACCTCGCCACGCTTCACCACACGCCCACGCATCCTCTACGACCATGTGGACTACGATGCCGTGATGGCCGCCTCAAAGCGCCGCTGATTGGTGCCGAGAACCTATTCCTCTGCCTTGTGTGCTATACTGTGGATTTTGTGGAGGATAGTGAGGATTTTTTTGGGGAATTGGGAAATTTGCATTACTTTTGAAAATTCAACCAAAAACGAACGAACCAACTAATTAATTACGCAAACATAACAGCAAAAAAACATAACAGCAATGAAGAAAATAATGTGCTTAGCATTGGTTTTGGTGTGCTTGATACCAGTTTTACGCACCAATGCACAGGATTCAAAGCAAGGTAAGCGTTTCAACATGTACGGAATCGCTTTCTACAACCTTGAAAACTTGTTTGACACTATCAACAACAATGGCAAGTATGATTTGGAATTTTCACCAAACGGCGCTCGCCAATGGAATCATCAAAAATACTGGTCGAAACAGCATAACTTGGCTTACGCTATCAGCCAAATGGCTACCAAATCCACTCCAAACGGTCCCGTGATTGTGGGCGTGTCGGAAGTGGAGAACATTTCTGTGCTGCAAGACTTGGTGAAGCAACCCGAAATCAAACCTTGGCGCTTGCAAATCGTGCATCACGACAGCCCTGACCGTCGTGGCATCGATGTGGGCTTGCTCTACAACCCTCGCTACTTCAAGGTGCTGAATGTGACCAACCAACGCCTCACTATCCCCACCAACCCATCGTTCCGCACCCGCGACCAACTGTGTGTGACCGGTATGCTGGCTGGCGAAAAGGTGAGTGTGCTGGTCAACCACTGGCCATCACGCCTCGGTGGCGAAGAGCAAAGCAGTTATCTGCGTGAGGCTGCCGCTGCAATGGCACGCCGCACCATCGACTCGCTGCTCACCGACGACCCCAACCAAGGCATCATCTTCATGGGCGACTTGAACGACGACCCAATGAACAAGAGTTGCGCCGAAGTGCTGAAGGCAATGCCAAACGTGAAGGATGTGCAGACCGTGAACGACATCTACAACCCATTCTGGGAAAAGTTGGCTAAGGGCATCGGCACACTCGCTTACCGTGGATCGTGGAACCTCTTCGACCAGATTGTGATGAACGGCTACTTCCTGAAGCACTATAGTGGCAAAGACAAGCCACAACTCACATTCGTGCGCGCCGATGTGCTCAACAAAGAATTTCTGCGCACCACCGACGGCGACCGCCAAGGCTACCCCTTGCGCACCTATTCAGGTGGCGTGTTCCTCAACGGCTACAGCGACCACTTCCCCACACAAATCTACCTCGTAAAAGAAGCAAAATAACCTTCTTGAGAAATTAGAAATTAGAGGTTAGAAATTAGAGTTTTTCCATCAGAAGATTTTTTTCAAGAAGTTAAGAAGATTTTTTTTGGAAGTTAAGGAGTTAAGAAGTTAAAGAAGTTAAGACGATGGCTTCGGCTCTCGAAATTTCGAAATTTCGAAAACTCGAAAACTCGAAAACTCGTTGACTCGTAGTCTCGTTGATTTTAAAATCCCCATGTCATTTATTACGCTTCGACATCGGCAGAGTGGTTTGATTCCGATGCGCATTCCGCTGTGGGTGCTCATCGGAGGCAGGCCTGTGGGCTTGATGCGAGGCAAAGAAGTGAAGATAGATTTGCCGAAAGGCGTGTATAGCCTTGGTGTGCGATTCTGTGTGTCGCTGGGAAAGTGGCAACCGGGAGTGCAAGCCGAGCACAAAGTGGTGGTCGGCGAGGACGAACACGTGGTGGTGGAGTTCACCAGCCGCGAACGCCTTTGGAACCTGCTTTTCGATATCGACTTAGTGCTTTGTCTGCTAAATTTCTTCATCACCCTCCCATCGCCATGGGGCACCGTTTACGATGTGGTTTCCAACGGTTTCTTCCTCCTCTGGGCAATCCACGTTTGGACCATCCGCACCCGCTTCTTCACCTTCACCACCCATTAAGTCAACAATCTTTAGGCGAGTGGGCTCTCAATCCACAACCACAACAGTCAAACGTGTGAGGTGTGGGGGGATTAGTGGTGGTGGAGAACTTTTACTGCGGTGGTGGTGCCGTCGGTGTGGGTGGTTACCATGATGTTGATGCCTTTGAATGGGTGGGAGGATTCGGTGCCTAACGTGTTGTAGTAGCGGATGGCCTTTGCCTTCTTTGCGCTGCTCACTTCGCTGATGGCGGTGGTGATGTTGCTGCTGCCGTTGAGGTTGAGGGGGAAGACCACGAATCTTGCGCTTGGTGCTGTGGTTGAGTCGTAAGCGACTTTGCTTGGCGCTGGTTTTGCTTCGGTTGTGGCCACTTCTTTTACCAATGCTTCGAATGTGTACATGTCTCCGTCTGTCAGTTCGGGAGATGGGGTGGAGTTCAATGTGTAGTCGACCTTGAAGGCTGCCTTGAATTCCTGCGCGTTGGCAGAGCCTTGACGCGCTGGGAGGTGGAATGCGCCGTCGGTGGCGTTGTAAACAGCCCAAACCACATTCGCAAATTCATTGGCCTTAGGAGTGGCGAAGTAGTAGCTGCTTGCGTACGCTGGGTTGGTGCCCTTCACGCCGCTTTCGCCCATGAAGTTGATGGCGCAGTAGGTGTTTGGGGCAAAATCAGCAGCCTCACCTGCCACCACATTTGTAGCGGTCATAGCCACGTTGAACTTTTCGTCAAGCGTGCCGGTGATAGAGGTGACGGTGCTCTTCTCGTTCACTTGGTTGTAGAGTTCAACAGGCAGACTTACGAGCATCCAGTTGTTTTGGGCGTATTCCTCTTGCTTGTTGCCGTTGATGGCGAAGTGCCTGTCGCCAGCGGCAGGACTACTGAGGTTTCTCACAGCCTTGGCTGCGTCCCGTCGCCACAAGTCGCCACATGCAGGGTCACAACCACATCGCTGGTGATGACTTTGCCCTCGAATATGCCAGGAAACAGAGCCACACACTCCGACTGACCAGTGCCGGGAACGACATAAAACGTCCTCTTGTTCCAGAAATTGCTCATCTCCCACTTATTGTCATTCCCAACCTTGTAAATGGTGGAAAACTTTGCAGCCCACGAGCAAACAGTGACCAAGACAGCCACGGTCAGAAATGCAAATGGTCCCCTCATAGTAAAACGCCTGTATAAAAAGTATAATTAGTTAATTATCCGAATATTACCACCACAAATCCGCAGCAGTAACTCCCACAAATATAGTAAACTTTTCTTAATTCCTCAGTATATTCCCCAAAAAAATCCATTTCACCGATTGAAAAAAGCAAAAATCACCAGATTTACTACCCTTGTTCTTTAGTGATTATTGGGTTGTTCTTCAGGTTCGGGGGCATGGGGGCGTCGAGGCGGTTTTCCCAGAGGTAGGTGCGGGTTTCGCGGACTATTACACCACTGAGGAGAATGACGGCGATGAGGTTGGGGATTGCCATGAGGGCGTTCGTGCAGTCGCTGATGTTCCACACGAGTTCGAGGTTGATGATGCTACCCAGGAATACGAAGACGATGAACACCCAGCGGTAGATGTGGGTGGTGATGCCTCCGCGTATGTATTCCACCGAGCGTTCGCCATAGTAGCACCAGCCGAGTATGGTGGTGAAGGCGAAGGTGAACATGCCGAAACTCAAGAGCGGCTTGCCTATCACTGGAATGTCGCCAAATGCCATGTTGGCAAGTTCGGCACCGTCGGAATAGTTGATGGTTGGGTCTGCCATAATGCAACTCACGAGCACGATGCCCGTAACGGCACATATCACCACGGTGTCCCAGAATGTGCCAGTAGATGCCACCAATGCCTGACGCACAGGGTTTCGGGTCTGTGCAGCGGCAGCGGCGATAGATGCCGATCCGAGTCCAGATTCATTGCTGAACAAGCCTCGCGCTATGCCGAAGCGGGCGGCAATCAATATAGTGGAGCCTACGAAGCCACCACCCATCGCTTGGGGCGAAAATGCGGATGAGCAGATTTTCTCGATGGCAGGCATCACATAGTCGGCATGGTGCCAAAGCACATAGCCGCATCCCACAATGTAGAGTAATGCCATGATTGGCACCACCCATTCACACACTTTGGCGATACTGTTCACGCCTCCCACAATCACCACGCCTGTGAGCACAGCCACTATCAAGCCTGTGATGTAGGGCGAAACGGAATAGGTTTTCTCTGCCAATGCGGCAATGGCGTTGGCTTGCACGGTGTTGCCAATGCCCAGCGAAGCAATCACGGTAAACAGCGCAAAGAGAATGGCAAGGCGTTTCCAACCCAAGCCTTTTTCAAGGGCGTACATCGGGCCGCCAGCCATCTTGCCTTCGGGAGTGCGCACACGATATTTCACTGCAAGCAGACTCTCACCGTATTTCGTGGCCATACCAAACACGCCTGTGAGCCAGCACCACAGCACCGACCCCGGACCACCCAGCGCCACCGCCGTAGCCACGCCCACAATGTTGCCGGTGCCGATGGTGGCAGCCAGCGCAGTGGCGAGCGCACCGAATTGCGACACATCGCCCGAAGATCCCTTGTCGGGCGTAATCGAGAGTTTGAGGGCTTTAAGAATGTGGCGTTGTGGAAAACGAAGTCGGACGGTGAGGTAAATATGCGTTCCAAGAAGCAACACAATGGTGGGCCAGCTCCACAAATATCCGCTTAGGGTGGAAAAAAAATCGTTCAGTTCGCTCATGTTTGGCTGTAGTAGTTAGTTAATATTCGTTCGCAAAAATACGGATTTTTCCACACTATCCACTTGTTTTGCAAAAAAACTTTTGGTGGGGAGAGAAAAAAGGTGGGGAGGAATTGGTAAAATGCCAATTTTGTGGTAATTTTGCCTTTGGTTATTGATACTTCCATTTTTTTGGCTATAAACACACACAATAAAATTATACACTATCATGGCTGACTCCGACATTATTTCTCGCATCAAGTATCTTATCAAGGAACTCAATTTCAGGCAAACCGAGTTTGCCAAGAAAATTGGCGTTGACACTTCCAACCTATCAAAGTATATGAACGGTCGCTTGCCCGTGAGCGATTCGCTCATCAACCGCATTGTGGTGAATTTGGGCGTATCGAAGGAATGGCTCGAAAAGGGCACCGACATTCCGTTTGCCAAACACAGTTCGCCCTCCATCACCACCGTGCCGGCAAGCGAGGTGGAAACCATTTCGATGGGCACTCCGGTTTACGACATCGACGTGACGGCTGGCACAATGCCGCGCGCACGTATGTTTTCCGACGACTTGGTGGTGGGGCACATCAATCTGCCCGACATCATCAACGAGAACTGCCGCATCGTGCGTGTGAGCGGCGACTCGATGAGCCCCGTTATCCGCAGCGGCGACCTCATCGCCGTGCGCGAACTCTCCAACACGCAATACATCTTTTGGGGGCAGATATATGTGGTGCTGCTCGACGATTTCCGACTGGTGAAATATGTGCGCCGCCACGCCGACCCCGATATGGTGATTCTGCGGAGCGAAAACCCCAACTACGACGATATGGAAATACATCGCGCCGACATTCGTGAACTGATGATGGTGCAAAACATTATCCACCTCGACACAAGAAACTAACACAGCAAAATGAAGAAAGAAATTACTACACATACTTTGCCCAATGGGCTGAAACTGGTGCATGTGCCAGCGGCGCAGCGTGTGGGCTGGTGCGGCCTGATTATCAACGCCGGCAGTCGCGACGACCACGCCTCACGCCTCGGACTGGCGCACTTCGTGGAGCACACCATATTCAAGGGCACCACACATCGCCGCGCGTGGCACATTCTCAACCGCATGGAGACCGTGGGCGGCGAACTCAACGCCTACACCACCAAAGAGGGCACGGCGCTCTACAGCGTGTTTCCAGAGCCTTACCTCAAGCGCGCCATGGAACTGATTGCCGACTTGGTGATGCATTCGGTGTTTCCAGAAGCCGAAATCGAGCGTGAGAAAGATGTGGTGCTGGAGGAAGTGGCAAGTTACCGCGACACACCAAGCGAAGCCGTTTTCGACGATTTTGAAGACCTGATTTTCGGATCAGGCAGCAGCATGGGGCACAACATTCTCGGCACCGAGGATCACATCACCGCCATGGGCAGCACCGACTGCGCACGCTACTTGAAGGAGCAGTATGTGCCCGAAAACATGTCGTTTTTCTACATGGGTCCTGCCGATGCCGGAAAGGTGTTTCGCGAGGCAGAAAAACAGTTTGGCGCCATGCACCACCGGCTCTGCCGCCCGGCGCGCGTCACCCCTGCCATACTCCCACCGGAGCACAAGGTGGTGGATTTCGGTTTGCACCAGAGCCACACCATAGTGGGTGCGAGGGTGCCTGGCATGTACGATGATAGCCGTTTCGCCTTGGCGCTGCTCAACAATCTGCTGGCTGGCCCCGGCATGAACTCGCTGCTGAATGTGCTGATGCGCGAACGCCGTGGCTTGGTATATACGGTGGAATCGTCAATCGCCAGTTTCACCGACTGTGGTTTGCTCGAAATCTACTTCGGCTGCGAGCAGAACAAGGTGAAGAAAAGTCTCGACATCATCGGCAAGACCATCGACCAGTTGGCACAGTCGCCACTCTCCACATCGCGCCTCGATGCCGCCAAACGCCAATATTGCGGCCAACTGCTCGTGGCATCGCAGAGTGTGGAGGCTACCGCGCTGGGCGCTGGCAAGAGCGTGCTCTACTGGAATCAGGTGCCTAACGTCGATCGCACCGTGGAGCGTATCAAGGCGGTCACTGCCGAGCAAGTGCGCCAAGCCGCCGAACTCATCACCCCTTCCCACACCTCAATCCTCACTTTCCAGTAAATCCTAACCCATACTATGCAAATACTTCTGGCTAATGCGAAAATAATGAATGAAAGCAGCGAGGCGAAAGCGCAGAGTGTGCCGATGTTTCAAGCGGTGGCTGATGTGCTGGCGGCAGAAATGGCGCGAGCCGATGCCGAAACCATGGCGCAGATGCTGGGGTGTAGCCGTGCGTTGGCGTTGGAGAACTGCGAGCGTTATCGCTCGTGGGGCATCGCCGAGAAGATGCCTGCCATCATGGCTTACAACGGCCAGGCATACAAGCATCTGAAGGCTGCTTCGCTCAGCCCGGAGGCATTGGAGTTTGGCAACCGCCACCTGTGGATTACCTGTTTTCTCTACGGTCTGCTTCGCCCCATGGACGGCATTGTGCCTTATCGCATGGAACATTCCGTGGCACTCGATGCCACCGACGACATGCCCATGAGCCAGTTTTGGCGTGGTCGGCTCACCGATGTGCTCATCGACAGCGTGAAGGCCGACGATGGCATCCTCGTTCACCTTTCCACGGCGGAGTATGAGCATCTTTTCGACTGGAAACGAGTGTTGCGCGAACTGACGGTGATTCAGCCCCTTTTCTATGCTCGCAACAGCCGTGGCGACCTCCAAATGCAAGCGGTGTGGGCAAAGGCTTGCCGTGGCGCAATGGTGCGCTATATCCTTGAAAACCGCATTACCCAACCCGAAGCACTCACAGCCTTCACCCACGAAGGATTTTCCTTCAACCCCAGTGCCCCAAGCCGAGCCGCCAAAAACAAAACCACCCTCATCTTCACCCAGTAATGCGCATATTGAATGGGATAAACGAATATTTTTTGTGATTTTTTGCGAAAACGGCGAAAAATTACTATTTTCGTAACCTGAATAATTCTGATATATTTAAAACAATTAATATAAGACATCAAATTATGAACGACGTTAAATTTTATCTCGACTCAGCTGAAAAGAAGATGAGCGAGGCTACCATTTATTTGGAAGAGGCATTAGCTCACATCCGCGCAGGTAAGGCCAATGTGAAAATCCTCGATAGCGTGAAAGTAGATGCCTACGGAAGCAAAATGGCACTCAGCGCTGTGGCTAACATCAGCGTGCCCGACGCTCGCTCTATCATGATCACCCCATGGGACAAAAGCATGTTCCGCCACATCGAAAAGGCAATCATGGACTCAAACGTGGGTATCACCCCAGAAAACAATGGTGAAGTGATCCGCCTCAACATTCCACCACTCACCGAGGAACGCCGTAAACAACTCGTGAAGGACTCTAAGGCTGAAAGCGAAAAGGCAAAAGTGAGCATTCGCAACGCACGCCGCGAAGCCATCGAAGGCTTGAAGAAGGCTGTGAAAGACGGCATGGCTGAAGACGTGCAAAAAGACGCAGAAGCAAAAGTTCAAAAGATCCACGACAAATTCCTGAAGAAAGTGGACGAACTCTTCGCCGCCAAAGAAAAAGAAATCCTCACCGTATAGTCCTTTCGGAACAAAACTGGTATTGTACAATACCCAACAAAAAGGCACCTATTGAATCCCAAAAAATTCAACAGGTGCCTTTCTCCTATATATATAAGTCAAAATCTTGTTTAGTTTCGGATTAGGCATTTTGCGAGGCGGGAGGCTCCGCGGAGGCCTTTGCTGGTGATGTGGTAGAGCAGGGGGAGGATGATACGGCGGAGGGGGCTGCCAGCGGCGAGGCGGCGGTAGGCTGAGGCGTACAGCTCGCGTGCGGCCTCGGTTTTGCCCTCTTTGGCGTAATGCGCTGCCAAAACGATGCGGCGGAAGTCAATCAAATGCAGCATTCGCTTTTTTTCGGGGTGATTTGAGTTCGCTACTTGATGTGTGGTCTCGTCAAGGGCTTGTTCCCATCGTCCGATGCGGTCGGAGAAATTGGTGCCCGTGATGGAAGCCTCGCCACTCTCATATATATCCACAAGGGCGTCGCTTATAGTTGCCACTCGTGGCTGTCCCAACATCAGTCTGATGCCCAATTCCCAGTCGTCCCACTGCAAGACATCATTGTTCCAACCGCCAAATTTGGCAAAATACTCGCGGCGCACGGCATAACGCTGTGTGGAAAATATGCTATGCAGAATTTGGTTGGCAAACAGGTCGGTGGTGAAAAAAGGGAGATTGCGCAGGCTGCCGTCAAGGCTGTGCAGACACGCCTTCGTCGCCACAAGGTCAAGTGCGCCGCCATGCTGAGTAATGGCATTGCGGTAAGATTCCACAAGTGTTGGACGCATGGTGTCGTCGCTGTCGAAAAACAGCACCCAATCGCCTTTTGCCTCGGCAAAGCCGCGGTTGCGTGTGGCAGATGCCGTGTGATGCGACTCTTGAGCCACCACCACCTCAAATCCGTCGGCAGAATGTTGAGCTTGAAATTCTTGCAGCACACTCAAAGAATCGTCGGAACTGTCATTGTCAACCAGCACCACTTGAAGTGGGCGGTAGGTCTGCGCCAACACCGAAGCGAGTGTGGGTTTCACCTTCTCGGCGCGGTTGTAAACAGGTATGATGATGGTAAAAAGCATTGTGTCAATTTATTTCTTCTGCAAATATAGTGCAAATCTATTGCAGAGCAACAAGTTCGCTTGATTGCTGTGCTGAGATGCAGCCTATTTTCTACAAAGATAATGGAAAAACACTAATATGTGAAAAAAAACCACTATCTTTGACATTTAATCGTCCACTTTCAACAAAAACGAATAAAAATGACATTGCAGCTCCTGATATGCACTTTCAACGACGGAATCAAGCGAATCCCCGACTTGTTGCTTCCACCTATCGACGGCGTGGAATACCTTGTGTCGTGGCAGCAAGCCGATGATTTCACCCCCCACGAATTACCGGAAGAAATCGCCGACCGCTCCGATGTGGAAGTGACCACGCTGCCAGGACTCGGTTTGAGCCGAAACCGCAACAACTGCTTCCTTCATGCCTCAGCCGACATCTGCCTCATCTGCGACGACGACTGCCGCTACACGCCCGAAGGACTTCGTGCCGTGATCCACGCTTTTGAGCAAAATCCCGATCTCGACATCATCACCTTTGTGGCAAAGAACGACTCGGAGCAGAAATTCTACCCAGCCAACAGCTTCAACCTGAAGGAAAAGGTGCGCAATTATTATGTCACATCATTTGAAATAGCTTTCCGACGCTTGCCCGTGATAGAGAGGGTGAAATTCAACGAACACTTCGGGCTGGGCTCCGATATGTTCGGCGCAGGAGAAGAGGCGATTTTTATAGCCGATGCCATTGAGGCCGACTTGAATTGCCAGTTTTTTCCCACACAAATTGTGGAGCATCTTGGCCCCACCACATCAGTCACACGCGCAGGTGAAGCAAGCGTGCTGCGCTCCAATGGTGCCATACTCTACCACAGCTACCGCGCCACCATGTGGCTCCGCCTCCCCCTGCTGGCATGGCGCGCCCACCGCAGTGCCAACGTGCCCTTCACCTACGCCCTCAAGCACCTCTACCAAGGCATCACCCTGATGCGCCGCCTCACCAAAAATTCCTAACCTCCCCACAAAAAAATAGTAGGATAAGCGTTATTTGGAAAGCGAAGAAAAGAGTTTTGACACTAAGGATACCAGTTGTGTCACGCTTTCTTTGTCTGCTACAGGGATATTGATGCTGGTTTGCCCGGTGGCTTCATCAGTTTTCACGATGCTGTCAACCAAGCGTGCTGTGGCTTCGGGTGACTGGAGCGTTTTCGCAAGTCCAGACAAGAACGATATGCCTTTTTCCACGAGTTGTTCGGGTGTGTCGTCGGCTGTGCTGGGCGTGGTTTTGTGATGCTCGTCATCTGGTTTCACCGACTGTTCTGCCTGTGCTTCAGACTCATGCTCTTCAAATTCAAACTCGTATTCGAGGTTGTCAGGACTGCTGGCTTCCGGGGTGTCGTGCGTGTCAATAGCGTCGCAGTTATCCTCCAAGTCGTCGGAGGAAACAGCCGTCGCAGGTTCTTTGTCCGCATCTTCTTCAATTACGCTGCACACCACATTGGCGATGGTGCTGAATTTATCGTCGCTGATGAAAATCGAGTCGTCGCCATTGTCGAGCACTCCCTCAAACATGTTTTGCTTGAATCGCAATTTGCCTATCATATTTTCCTCAATTGTGCCTTTCGACACAAGGTTGATAACCTGAATGTTGCGCTGCTGGCCGAGGCGATAAATGCGGCCTATACGCTGTTCGAGCACGGCAGGATTCCATGGCAGGTCGAGGTTCACAATCAGCGATGCCGACTGTAGGTTCAATCCCGTGCTGCCGGCATCGGTGGAGAGGAACACACGGCAATCAGGATCGGATTGGAAACTTTGCACGATAGCACCACGCTTTGGCGAAGGCACTCCACCGTGAAGATAAACGTGACCTATGCCTCGCTTTTCAAGTTCTTGCACCAAGAGGCGTGTCATTCGCTCCCATTGACTGAAAACCACCACTTTCTCATCTCCACCCTGTATCATTTGGTCGATAATGTTGAGGCATTCACCAATCTTCACATCATATCGTGTGTGCTGGTCGAGAATGAACGTGCTGTCGCACACCATGCGCATCATATTGAGGTTGAGCAGCAATCTGTGTCTATCTTTCTCCGAAAGGAAGTGGTGGGCGTTCCATTTGTGAATGAGCTGAGCCACAGTCGATGCGCACTCTTCGTGAATGGCCATCTGCTGATCCGTCATAGGCACGAGCAAATTAGTGTCGCGTCGGTGGGGCAACTGCATTTCTACATCGCGTTTTCTGCGACGAATCAACTTTTGCTTCACTTGGGTGCCAATGGTGTTGAGGTTGCGGTAGCCCAGCACCTTCCCTGTATCGTTGGTCACAATGCACTGGTCGCGGAATTGATAGTATGGACCGAGGCAATACTGATCCACCAGTTCCATCACCGAGAACAATTCTTCAAGTTTATTTTCAAGTGGTGTGCCTGAAAGAGCTACCATATATTTTGATTTCAGCCGTCGGGCAGCGGAAGCAATCCTCGTGTGCCAGTTTTTCAGGCGTTGCACCTCGTCGAGAATCACCATATCGGCATCAATATGCCCCATGAATTTGGCATCGTTTGCCATTGTGTGATACGAAACTATTTTATAGGTGGCAGCGTTGGCATAAAGTGCTTTACGCTTTGCCGCATCACCTTCAACCACCATTACATCGGCTTTTGTGAAGCGCTCAATTTCGCTCTTCCACTGATATTTTAGCGATGTGGGGCAAACCACCAGAACGTTGCCCAGCAGATTGTGCTTCCGTAGCACTTCTGTTGTGGCGATGGCTTGAATGGTTTTGCCAAGTCCCATCTCATCGGCAATCAGAGTGCGCCCCTGTCTTACGGCAAACCGCACGCCTTCTTTCTGATAGGGGAAAAGGCTGACGCTCAGCAGCGAATCAAGAACCTCATCGGTCAGACCGTTGACTATTTCGGCGCGCGTCTTGCTTTCACGCACCTCAAGCACAAACTCAAGAGCATCGTCGTAGCAGCAGAATGTGTCGGAAATTAGCCGAGCTTCGTTGAGCAGCGTCGGGAAATGCTCATATCCATTTGCGAGAAGCGCCCCGTCGGCATCAAAATAGCGACTTGCCAACTCCTTGAACTCACTCTCACATTCCGAACCTATGCGAATACGGACCGTGCGACCTTTGCGATACGACAGATAGATGCTCGTGTAGGCAGGTATGTCGCGATGAACACGCATTTTGCGGCTGTTGCTAATTTTGTTTTTCACAGCCTCAAGATGCTTACAAGTTCCTAATTGCGAAGTTTTGAAATCAAGGCATGAGCAATAGTTCCACACACTATCTGCTCCACGATACACCACCTTGTATCTCCAGTGAGTGCGTGGGTTGCGCACCCAATATTCGCCTGGTGATAACTCCTCGTCGATAGGCTCAATGCCGAAATTTTCGGACATGGCAGCTTGCTGACGCAAAGCCACTTGCCACTCCTCCAGCGTCATTCCGCTTGGCTTCATCACCTCCGACAATCGCTTAGTAGCCTTCTTCTTTGCTGCATTCTTGGCCACAGTTTTCTTCTTCGCCATCTTCGTCACAAACGTTTAACTAGTTACACCCACAAAGATACTCCCCCACAACATTCCCCACAAACATTCTCAACGATTTTTTATAAAAAAATAACAAAGCAAAATCTAAGTGGATTAAATGAGGCAGGAGGGCTTTCTTAGCTTCAGAGAGGCCTAACATTCAATGCCTGCCCCTATGCGACTCGTTGACGTGTTGACTTGTTGACTTATTTGCTTGTTAGGGCGGTGAGGATTTGGCGGGAGGTGTTGCGGTCGCGGGTGAGTTGGGCGCGGAGTTCGTCGATGCTGCCGAGTTTGAATTCGAGGCGGAGGAATTTGATGAACTGGAGGGTGATGGGTTTGCCGTAGATATCGCCGTCGAAGTCGAAGATGTTGACTTCCACAGAGAGTTGTGTGCCGTTGTCGAGGGTGGGACGCACGCCCACGTTCACCATACCTTGGTGCCACTCATCGTCCACTTTCACCATCACGGCGTAAGCGCCCTTGTGGGGAAGAATGAGGTCGGTGGGGATTTCGCCCACGTTGGCGGTTGGGAAGCCTATGCCACGGCCGTTGTGGAAGCCGTGAACCACCTTGCCCGACAGCGTGTAGGGGCGGCCCATGCAGCGCATCGCGTCGTCGACCTTGCCCGATGCTATGAGGCGGCGAATAATAGAAGAACTAACAGGCGCATACTCGCCCAAGTATTCGGGTGCCTTCACCACGTCGATTCCCAGTTCCTTGCCGTGGCGCACATAGTCGGCAAAGGTTTCCGACTTGTCGTGACCGAAGCGGTGGTCGTAGCCCACCACAAGCACCGCAACACCGTAGCGGTCGCACAGCAGTTGCAGAAACTGGCGCGAATTGTTGAGCGAGAGCTCGTAGGTGAAATTGAGCAGCACCGTCACATCAATGCCGTGCCGTCCGATTTCCGCCACCTTGTCGGGCACGGTCATCAGCATTTTGATGTCGCTATCGGGACGGAGTACGGCTTGTGGGTGCTGTGCGAATGTAATGACAGACGATTTCAGATACCGCTGGGCGGCGATGCGCTTCACCTCGTCGATGAGCGTGAGGTGCCCAAGGTGCACACCGTCGAACATGCCGATGGCTGCAACGGTGCTGTGCTTTGGTAGGGTATCGGTGTCGCGAACGATTTGCATTAGGCGAGATTGAGTTGCTTTAAAATATCCATAAATTCCCCTCCCTCCGGCACGAGAGCCGTGGCAAAGCCGAATTTTGCGGCGGCATCGAGGTTGCGTTGGCTATCGTCGAGGAAAAGCGTTTCTTCGGGGCGAATGCCCATTGTGGAGATGGCGTATTCAAAGATTTCGGGCGCGGGCTTGTTGTGCTTGGCGCGATACGAAACGGTCACACCGTCGAAATAGTCGCTCATCTGGCGACCTTCCTTGCGGAAAAGCTTGTCGATGACGCCCTCAAACATGATGGGATTGGTATTCGACAGCACATAGGTGCCATATTTCTCGCGCAATTGGCGCAACGCCACAAGGCGGTGTGTGGGAATGTCGATGATGAAATTGCAGATGGCTTGCTCAATTTGCGCATCGGTCACGCCTTCGGGCATAGTGGCACGCATGGCATTGCAAAACTCGGCAGGGCTCAACGCGCCGGCTTCGAGTTGCAGAAACGGTCCGCTTTGGCGATACAGCCCAATCATTTCATCGGCATTGGTCATACCCAGTGCCGTGAGCGAATCCACACAACGCTGACGCTCGATGTCGATAACCACGCCACCGAGGTCGAAAAGAAGATTTTTTATTTTGCTCATCACTTAGGCTCTTCGAGTTGCTTTTTCAGCACACGCATCGTGTCGTTGCAAAGTTTGATAAACACTTCGCGGTTACGCAACAGCGAACTTGCCTTGATCTGCTTGTTGCCACTCTTGAAAATGAAGCCCGTGTCGGCAGAACCGATGGCTCTCATCATCGCCTTGGCACCGTTTTCGAGGTTGCCGGTGTGGTTGCTGATAAAGCGGAAACGGCTGATAAAGCGGTTCATACCCAGTTTGCTCAAGTTCACCAAACCCGAATCCACGCTGTTGACAGCCACATGTTGGGTGCGAAGCACGGTGGAGAGGTAGATAGAGAACAGCGAGAGCGCCATTTTGCTTTGCGCATAGGCAGCAATAGGCATGAAATTGCTCACAGCTGGAAATTCGTAAGGAATCGAAACAGGCGTGTGCGAAAGCGAGGTGCTGAAGATGATGCGGCCGCCTTCAATCATCAGTGGGCGGATAAGCAGCGAGAGCAAAGCGGTGCTCAGGAAGTTGACCTGCACCAACTTCTCATAGCCGTCGGGTGAGATTTCGCTGCGGTGGCTGATGTAGTTGGCATTGTTCACCAGCACAGCCACAGGGCGGTTGAGTGCCTTGATTTGGTTGGCAAAACTTCTCACGCTGGCAAAAGAGCCAAGGTCGAGGTGCATACTGGTGATGTCTTTATTGCGTGTGCGGATTGCCAATTCCTTAGCCTTGGCATCGCTCTTTTCGGTGTCGAAGCAAGCCATCACAATGGCGTGGCCGGCTTCTGCTAAATTCTGTGTCACCACGCTGCCCATAGCGTCGGTGGCGCCAGTGATGATGTAGAGCGGTTTGTTAGTCTGTTTGTCCATATCTGATATGTTTTATAATTCGTAAATAAGATTAGCCACGGTTTGTCCCACGGCTTTGAGCGTTTTGGCAGAAATCTTGTCGATGGTGTCGCCTGTGGTGTGCCAGTAAGGGTAGAAGCCGCCCTCGCTGCCAGGACGCATGTCTATGATGTCGATGCAGGGTATGCCAGCGCGGATGATAAACACGTGGTCGTCGGTGGCAGCGCCAAACTGCACACTCTTGAAGTGGTTGCTGTAGCCACTGTCGGCGGCAATGTTCCACACCTTCTCCACCACATCGGCAGCGCACTGGAGCGAGAAGCCCTCGTGGTAGAATTGTGCGTCGGGTGCGCCCACCATATCGAGCAGAATGCCATACATGGGCTTGTAGTCCTTCACATGTGGGTGCTCTGCCCAGTATTGCGTGCCAAGAGCCCAACTTTCCTCTTCGTTGTCGGTGCCCCAGTCTTCTGCATCAACGAGCAGGATATCCACGCCCACATCGGGCTTTTTACCATTCATGAGGCGAGCCAGTTCAAGCAGCACGCCCACGCCGCTGGCACCATCGTTGGCACCCATCACAGGCATATTGCGCTTTGCCTGGTCGGGGTCGGCATCTGCCCAAGGGCGAGTGTCCCAATGAGCCACGAGCAAGATGCGCTCCTTGGCATCGGGATTGATAACACCTATATAATTAGTGGCATTGAGCGTTTTGCCGTCGAAAGTGGTAAGGCGCGCCTTTTGGGCAATCACCTTATCGCACCAGCCACGCAGTTGTGCCTCAATCCATTCGCCGCATTGTTCGTGAGCCTGAGTTTCGGGCACACGCGGACCAAAGTCACATTGCTGTTTCACAAAAGCGAATGCGCTGTCGGCGTTAAAATCCACAGCGGCAACTGGTTGTGGCACCGTGTCGGCATTTTTAGCCGAACTGTTCGTAGCACTGCCCGAACCGCAAGAAGTAGCCAATCCCACGGCGGCAACAAGGCTAAATATGTGATGCATCTTCATCTTACTCTTTACTTACAAAGTGAAAAATATCATTGTAGCCTACAAAGTTAGGCAAAAAACTTCACTACTCCCCAAAAACTGCACACCTAATTCATCTTTGTGCAATATTTTCTCCAAGGAGAGGCAAATCGAATCTTCGATATTTCGATATTTCGAAGACTCGAATTTTCGAAACCTCGCCTCATTGCCTCGTAGACCTGTTGACCCGTAGACTCGTTGACTCCCATTCCGCCTCCTGTATGCCAAATTGTCATATTTTTAGAGGCGATTTTTCGTTTTTTCGGGGAATATTGCTAACTTTGCATTCTTATATACTATATTAAAAGAGATTCGAGGGGGCTGTGCGCTTCCTCACACATCAAATTCAGCTATGCAAGACAACAAGCCTCAGCAAGACACCAGCACACAAGCGCCTATCAAGCGCACGGTGCTCGACTACAACGATATTTGCCAACTCGCCCCCTTCTTCAAGGGCAAGGAGAAGTTGGTGAACCGCCTGTTCCGCCTGCTCGCAGTGGATAAGGTGAACTGGATTCACGACCACAACTGCGACACCCCTGGCGTGCCATTTGTGCAAGGTCTGCTCCGCGACCTCAACATCACCATCGACATTCGTGGCGAGGAAGTGCTGAAAAATCTGCCGAAAGAAGGTGGGTTTATCACCGTGTCGAACCACCCATTCGGTGCGCTCGACGGCATTATGCTGATTAAAATCATCGGTGAATACCGTCCCGACTTCAAGGTGATGGTGAATATGATTTTGAACTACATCAGCGCCATGCGCCCCAACTTCATTGCCGTGGATGCCCTCGCCAGCAACGACCCCGCCAAGCGCGCTGTGTCGATGAAGGGTATCACCACCGCGCTCCGCCATGTGAAAGACGGTCACCCTCTGGGCTTTTTCCCTGCTGGGGCGGTGTCGAAAATCACGCCTAACCTCCGCATCGAGGACCGCTTGTGGCAACCCAACATCATTCGCCTGATCAAGAAGTTGAAGGTGCCTGTGGTGCCCATCTATTTCCACGGCCACAACAGCACATTCTTCAACATTCTCGGCCTGATTGACTGGCGATTGCGCACGCTGAAACTCCCCTCTGAGGTGTTCCGCCGCCACGACCAGACGTTCCGTGTGTCGGTGGGCCAACCCATCATGCCCGACGAGCAGGCACAATACGAGTCGCTCGAATCGTTGGGCGAATTCCTGCGCGAGCGCACCTACAGTATGCGCAAGTGGGACAAATAACACCAGTGTGAAATTAACTCAAAATCTACATATTAATTATGGCAACACTTGAAGCAGCAATTAAAAGCGCAATGCTGCGCTACGGACTGATTGGCAAATCGCCGCTGTATCTTGCCGCCATGGAGCAGGCGTTGAAGGTTGCGCCTGTCGACCTTTCGGTGCTCATCATTGGTGAGAGCGGTTCGGGTAAGGAGGTTTTCCCCCGAATCATTCACGACCACAGCCGACGCAAGCACGAAAAATACATGGCGGTGAACTGTGGCGCAATACCAGCAGGCACCATCAATAGCGAACTTTTCGGTCACGAGAAGGGTTCGTTCACTGGCGCTATCAGCGACCACAAGGGCTATTTTGAAGACTGCGACGGTGGCACGCTGTTTCTCGACGAAGTGGCGGAACTGCCAATGGAAACACAGGCACTGCTGCTGCGTGTGCTGGAGTCGGGCGAATATATGCGCGTGGGTAGTTCCGACGTGCGTAAGACCGACGTGCGCATCGTGGCTGCCACCAACAAGAATCTCGAAAACGCCATCAAGGAGGGCAAGTTCCGCGAAGACCTGTACTATCGCCTTTGCTCGGTGCGCATCGATGTGCCACCATTGCGCCGCCGTGGCGACGACATTTGGCTGCTTATCCGCAGGTTCAGTCACGACTTTTCCGAAAAATACCGCACCCCGGAAGTGGAATACTCCGACGAGGCTAAAAAGGCGATGCTCTCCTACCGCTGGCCCGGCAATGTGCGCCAACTCAAGAATGTGGCGGAGCAGATAGCGCTGTTTGAGGCTGGCAACAGGCTCAGCGTTGAGAATGTGGCGAAATATCTGCCTAACCAGGAGGGTTTGGTAAGCGTCGACGGTGCCGTGCACGACTACATGCACGAGCGTGAATACATTTTCAAGATGCTCTACAAGATGCAGCAAGATGTGGTGGCTCTGCAATCGGCTCTACAAGAGCGACGCATGCCTGAAACCGCCACCACCACATTCCAACTCAACGATGAGATGGAACTGCTCAAACGCGATAGCCATAAGTTGACGAAGATGAACATCGGCGCCGACGACGACACCGTCAAGCCGAAGAAAATCATCGACATCAACAGCCACGACACCACGGCAGTTGACAAGCACGATTTCGAAGCTCCCTACGCCATGGAGGTGGAAGCACATATCAAAACGCTCGACGAAACCGAGCGCGAGACCATCACACGCGCTTTGGAGCGCAACAACGGCAAGCGCAAGCGCACAGCCGAAGAACTCAACATTTCGGAGCGCACGCTCTACCGCAAAATCAAGGAATACGGACTCGAATCAAGAAACCAACACAAAAAGTAATGAAGCACCTCAGCACCATATTCCGTCGCACATTAGCCTTGGTGATGCTGCTCGTGGCATCGCAGGCTTGCTCCGTGTATAATTTCTACAAATTCAACGGAGCATCGCTCGACTATAATGTGTATAAAACCGTTTCGTTCAGCGACTTCCCAATCCGTGCCGCACTGGTGTATCCGCCTTTGCAGCAGACCTTTGAGAACAAACTTCGCGACATGGTGGCGCAAAACACTCGTCTGCGCGTGATTGATTCGCCTAACAGCGACTTGCGAATGGAGGGCGAAATCACCGCCTACAACCTCACGCCGCAAGCCGTGGGCGAAGACGCTTACGCCAGCAAAACGCGCCTCACCATCACCGTGCGTGTGAAATATATCGACAACAAGAATCCCGCGCTGAGCAACGACCAAAGTTTCTCGGCGTACCGCGACTTCGACAGCAGCCAAATGCTCTCCGACGTGCAAGACGACCTGTGCGCACAAATCTGCAACGACCTAAAAGACCTCATTTTCAACGCCACTTTCGGCAACTGGTAATACACACAGCATCATCACATGGACATTCTCTCTAACATACAGGATTTTATCGCCAACCCCTCGCAGCCCATCACCCAGGAGTGGCTCGACGAGGTGCAGCAGCAATACCCCTACTTCAATCTGCCGGCGTTGCTCTACCTGAAGCAGCACGGCATAGAGGGCAACGAAGAACTGCTTGGCAAACTGGCCATCAGTTGCGCCGACCGCAAGGTGCTCTCCACCCACTTGGGCGATGGTGCCGACCTGTTCCGCGACTTCTATCCGCAGGAAAAGGAGGAACCCACCACTACCACCACCCATGCCATCGACATGTTCTTAGATGCATTTGGATCAGGTAGTCAGAAAGAGGTGGAAGTGCTTGAAAACATGATTTTCAACCCCACACCCGACTATGCCGACATCCTTGCCGCCGAAGACCAGGCTGCACCAGCCACCGCCACAGGCGAGAGCGCACAAGATGCCCTCATCAACAGTTTCATAGCACAAGAGCGCGAGAAGGAAAAAGAGGTGACCAACATTCCGCAGCACCACATCGACGAGCATGATGTGGCGGAGATTGCCGACACGCCTATCGAGCAACCTGTGGAGCGCGACGATTCAATGCTCAGCGAGAGTTTGGCGAAAATGTACATCAAAAGACGTAATTATTCTAAGGCTCTTGAAATTATTGAGAACATAAATTTGAATTTTCCAGAAAAAAGTATTTACTTTGCAGACCAAATTCGTTTCTTGCGTAAATTGGTACTCAACGAAAAAACAAAAAAATAAAGATTATACATTACAGACATGAACGCTATTTTTGCAATTTTAATTACTCTCGCAGCATTATTGCTGATTGGTGTGGTTCTTATTCAAAAGTCTAAAGGTGGTGGTTTGGCTACTAACGTAAGCAGTTACAACCAAATCGCAGGTGTGCGCAAAACCACCGACTTCATTGAAAAAGCCACTTGGAGTTTAGCCATTTTCATTTGCGTGCTCAGCATTTGCGCTTGCATCTTGTCAAAGAGTTCTGATGCAAACCAAGGCACTCGCCTCGCAACCCCACAAACTGAGCAACAACAAGGCACTGGCATCCCAACCACAGGTCAAGGTCAGCCAGCAGCTCCAGCCCAAAAATAAGGCACAAAACACCAAACGGAACATACCGATAGCGCCCATGCAATGTCATAGGGCGCTTGTTTTGTTTCCCCCACACCATGAGAAAAATCAGGAGAATTTTTATAGAAGTTAAGGGTGTTCTTGCCAGCCTTGTCAGCCACAGTCAGCCTTGTCCGACCAATCCGACTCGTCAGATACCCTCAAAAACTCGCCGCCTCGTTGACCCGTTGAAATACATTATTAAATAATCTAAATTTTAATGGGGAAGGTGGATTGTTGAAAAAAATAATTACCTTTGTATGTTTTTCGCTTTATTCTGTAGTTTTTTATGGAGTTGGTGCGTCTAACAGTTACAATGGTATTTTTTTTACAAAGAGGTGAAGAAAATTTCAACAAACTACATAATCATAAAATTCACTCAATTATGAAACTCAGAAATTTATTCGCGTTTGCGTTTGCCCTCGTGGCTTCTGTTGGCTTCGCACAGGCTATGCCTGATGTGCCTGCCGATACCGCTTTCCGCACTGGCAAGCTCGCAAACGGACTCACTTATTATGTGCGTCACAACAACTATCCTGAGCACCATGTCAATTTCTACATCGCTCAGCGTGTGGGTTCTATCCAGGAAGATGAAAGTCAGCGTGGTTTGGCTCACTTCCTTGAACACATGGCGTTTAACGGCACCGAGCACTATGCCGGCAATGGCGTGATCGACTACACCCGCACCCTCGGTGTGGAATTTGGCCGCGACCTCAACGCCTACACCGCAGTTGACCAAACCGTTTACAACATCAACGATGTGCCTTCCACTCGTCAGAGCGCGCTCGACTCTTGCTTGCTCATCATCAAGGACTGGTCAAACGGTCTGTTGCTTCAAGGCGAGGAAATCGACAAGGAACGTGGCGTGATTCACGAAGAATGGCGTTTGCGCTCTTCTGCAAGCCAACGTATGCTCGAACGCAACCTCGAAAAGCTCTACCCAGGCTCTAAGTATGGCAAGCGTATGCCTATCGGCTTGATGAGCGTGATCGACAATTTCAAATACGACGAAATCCGCAACTACTATAAGAAATGGTATCGCCCCGACAACCAAGCCGTGATTGTGGTGGGCGACATCGATGTGGACTACACCGTGAAGAAGATTCAGGAAATGTTCGGCACTATTCCTGCTCCTGCTGCCGATGCGGCTCAGGTGGTTGACGAACAAGTGCCCGACAACCCCGAAGCCATCATCGTGGTTGACAAGGATAAGGAACAGCAGATGAACATCGTGCAAGTGATGTACAAGCACGACCCATTCCCAGAATCAGAAAAGAACAGCATGATGTATCTCGTTTACGATTACGGCAAATGGTGCATCACCCATATGCTTAACAACCGTCTCAACGAGAAGTCGCAAGACCCCGAATGTCCATTCATTCAGGCAAGCGCAAGCGATGGCAACTACATCCTTGCCAAGACAAAGGATGCGTTCACTATCGGCATTCTTCCTAAGGAAGGCAAAATGAGCGAGGCTGTGAAGGCTGCCACTATGGAAGCCCTCCGCGCTCAGAAGTTTGGCTTCACCGCCACTGAATATGCCCGCGCCAAGGCTGAATACCTCAGTGCTATTGAAAAGCAATACAACAACCGCAACAAGATTTCAAGCGACCGCTTCGGCCGCATGTGCGCAAGCAACTATCTTGAAAAGGAACCTCTCACCGCTATTGAAACAGAATATGAGGTGATGAACCAAATCGTGCCTATGCTCCCTGTGGAGGCTGTGAACCAAATGATGATGGAATTGGTGAGCCAATCCGACACCAACCTCGTGGTGATGAGCTTCAACCAGGAAAAGGAAGGCGCTGTGTATCCAACCGAGGCTTCGCTGAAGGCCGCTATCGACGCTGCACAAGCCGAAGACCTCCAACCATGGGTCGACAACGTGAAGAACGAGCCTCTCATCAAGGAACTTCCTAAGAAGGGCAAAATCGTGAAGGAAGCAACCGACAAGAAGTTTGGCTTCAAGACCCTCACCTTGAGCAACGGCGCAACCGTAATCATCAAAAAGACCGACTACAAGGCCGACGAAGTGCTGATGGAAGCAGAGTCGAAGGGTGGCACATCGCTCTACGACCAAAAAGACTGGGCTAACACCGAACTCTTTGATTACATTGTCGGTTCAAGCGGTTTGGGCGAATTCGACAACACCGAACTCGACAAGGCTCTCGCTGGCAAGCAGGCAAGCGTAAGCCTCTCGCTCTCTCAATCTTACGAACGCCTCAACGGTAAGTCAACCGTTAAGGACCTCGAAACCCTCTTCCAACTCACCTACTTGAAGATGACCGCTATCAAGAAGGACGAGAAGAACTACGCAAGCCTGATGAAGATGCTCGAAACTGCTCTCAAGAACAAGGATTTGCAACCAGAAGCCGTGTTCCAGGAACAGACTGAATACACCATCAACAACAAGAGCTGGCGCAACGCTCCATTCGGCGTTGAACAACTCAAGCAAGTGGACTACGACCGCGTGCTCGCTATCGCCAAGGAACGCACAGCCAACGCTGCCGACTTCACATTCTACTTCATTGGCAACTTCGACGAAGCTGCTCTCCGTGGCTACATCGAGCAATACATCGCTTCACTCCCTGGCGACGCTAAGAAGAAAGAAAACTACAAGAATGTGGCTGAACGCCCAACTGGCACAGTGGTGAACAAATTCACCAAGAAGATGGAAACTCCAAAGGCCATCGCTCGCATGTACTGGTACAGCACCACAGCTCCTTACACCCTCGAAAACAGCATTCTCGCAAGTGCTGCCGGACAGGTGCTCAGCAAGCTCTACCTCCAGAAGATTCGTGAAGAGGCTGGCGCAGCCTATTCAGCTGGCGCAGCCGGAAGCGTACAAATGGTTGGCGACCGCGTGTTCACCACCCTTCTTGGCCACTGCCCAATGAAGCCAGAAATGGCTGACGAAGCCATCAAGATCATGCGTGAGGAAGCGGTAGCAATCAGCAAAAGCGTAGATGAAGCCACTCTCAACGAAATCAAGGCAGTGATGCTCAAAGACGCAGATGCGGCCGTTAAGGAAAACAGCCACTGGTTAGGCGTTTACAACATGTACGTAAGCCGCGGTATCGACACCGAAACCGACTACAAGAACATCGTCAAGAGCCTCACCCCAGCCAAGGTTGCAGCCTTCGTGAAGAACGTAATCCTCAAGGCTGGCAACAACGTGGAAGTAATCATGCTCCCCGAAAAGTAAACAGTCCCACCCAGTTGGCTTAACCCCCAACTGACACACCCACATAAAAAAGTCCTCGACTGCCCACGCAGCCGAGGACTTTTCCATTATCCCTCCGCCTCAATAGAAAAGCCTCACACAGATTCCACACATCTCACAGGATTGCTTTGTGAGTGAAAAATCGCCTCAGTGGAAAATTACTGGGGCAATGATTCCGCATTGTTGCCGAATCGTGAATGGAATCAAAAACAAAAAACATGAAAAACAGCCTTGGGGCAAAGTGGAATGCTTCGCATTTGGTGGAGGAATTGTGCGCTTTGCGTCATTGGAAACGAGTTTCCATGCCGCCAACCACACAATCCCTCCGCCACCCTCTTACGAGGGCTATCCACTTTGCCCCAAGGATAAAAACCGCTCGCCGTTTCACGGCGAAAAACCCCTAATGATAAAATATTTCTTGGAAGGAGGTTGTATCAAATCAAACGATTTTGCATGGTAGGGACGCGATACTTTGTGTGCTATCCTGATTTTGGTTGACCGTTTTGGGTGCTATCCCTGATGGGAGTTGACTCGGTTAAACTTATCCCTGATAGGGGTTGACTTGGCGGTTTCGCCAACCTTGGGAAGGGTCGTCGAACAGTGTTGGGGGCTTATCCGCCTTAACGTCATTTGCAGCCTCCTGCTCACTATCCGCATAGTCCTCGGCGCGTTCCTCCGCCTCGGTGAGCTTCATCGTTTCGAGGTTGATGTCAAACTCGCCCTTTAGCGAAGCGTAGTCAAAACAGATGCAAGTAACACGAGTGCTCATAGTCACTCGCTGCATATTCTCAACCGTTGTATCGGGCGAGCCTGTATTATTCAGCTTCACCATCCTCACTTGTTTTCTTCCGAGGAATTGCGGAGAGATTTCGAGGAACGGTTCAAGCGTCGGCAAGTCGATTTTCGAGGCGTTAGCCGCCATGCCGGAGCGAGAAGCGATAACGTGTTCCACCGAATTGAAATTCACGCAGAGAATGGCTTTTCTGCCGTCGAAAGAGAATTTCTGACCTTTCCCCGACGGAATAAACTTGTCATCAGTGATAATACGGAAATGAGCGCCCTCGATAAGGCGACCATTCATATAGAGCGAAGCGAACATCTTCCAGAAGTCGGCAAGTTCCGACTTCTTCTTCACCATGTCATTCTGCGAGCGCATCTGCCGGAAGCAGAACTCAAAGAGATCGCGGTAGGTGAACGGAACGTCGATAAGCGTTTCGACGGTACGGAAAGCGGCAAGCAGAATGACCCAGTTGTCAAAGATACGGTCTTTAATAGCCTCGCCATTGAGCCTCACCATAATCTCCTCCGAACACGTCTGATACATATCCCTGTATCTGTTCTCGAAAGTAGGTCGGAGGCGCAGCAGCTCCACCGTCAGGTGAGTAAGGCGGTGGTGGGCGAGTTCCTTCAGTTCAACGTAGCGTTTCTTCTCCTCTGCGGAGAAGTCAGTTCTCGAATACGAGAGATGCACAACGCGAGTGAACAGAGCCGGGTCAATGGTAGGCATTTCCTGGCCGCAGATGATAAGCGAGCAGGTAAAGAACGTATCGATAATCTTTTTGGTCGCAGGGTCGGTCTTAGTCTGACCTTTTCCGCCCCAAACACCCTTGATAAGCTCAATCATGCGCATAGGCACATCGTTCTTATACTCGTCGAGTATTTCAATGGCATTAGCCACCCTCGAAAGCATCTGGTTAAGCGACGGCACGGTAGTGTTGTAAACTTTCGATGGTTCGGAGACAGGGTGGAAAAAAGCCATTAACGAAGTGCCGAGAGCCGTTTTGCCCGAGTTTGGCGGACCGAAAAGATTAAGTATTGGAAAACTGTCCTTTACAGGATAGATTACATCACGAAAAAGCGAGGCGACAAGGAAAGCGAAGCCCACCATTGCATTGTCGCCGAATACTTGGATAAGTTTGGCGACATATTCACGGAGCGTAATGGCGCTGTCCGGTTTGTGAATGAAATCGAGTTCAAAGCCGAACATACCCTTGTCATTGCGGTGCATATCCGAGCACGCCGGCAAGTAGAACGTCTTGCCGCCGCAGCTGACAAGGCCGAGTTCATTCACCTCAAACCAGTTGTTTTCATAAAACAAGCCATTGCCGAAAGCGAAGAAACGATTGTCGGCATTCCAGCCCATGAGCGACACCTGCTCGCAAGTCTTCGTGATAGAATAAAGATATTCTTTCATCTGGTCAAGGCTTTCAGCCTTTCCGATGAACATAAAATTGCCGAGGTTCTCGATGCGTTTCTTGAAGCGTGGGAGCGACACCATTTCCTCCTGTGAGAGTTCGATAGCGTCCTCGTCGCCAAGCTCGTTGATGATGCGATAAATGCGGATAGCATTGTCGTTCGACTTGATGTGGAACACCGGCTTCAGTACGAAGTTAGATATTCTCACGAGCTGGTCGTCCTTTCCGGCGATGTAGTATTTGCCGTGTTGCACGATAATGCCGAAGCGACGCATCGCACTTTCCTCGTAGCCAAGGTTGGAAGATGCCGCCTCCTCAGCCTCCTTCTTGCGGCTGATGTCGGCTTGCTTCACCGCCTCTTTCCAAGACTTAGCCTTGCCGTAGATGTCCGGCAATGCAGACAAGATGTTGTCGCGGTCGAACTTGTCATCGACAAGTGCAACAAGTCTTGCAATGGTATGCACCGCCTCCTTGTCCGAAGAAAGCGACCTGTCCGGACGAGAGAAAAGTTTGCGAGCATACCATAGAATGAAAGACTGTTCTTCCAACGAAGCGAACACATCCCTTGACGTGATGAAAGAGTCGGCGTCTTCCTTGTCCTTTCCGTCGTCGAGAGGTATCTCTCTGACAGTTACGGAAAGACCGAGCGAGAGAGCAATCTCCCCGGCACGGAACACAGCGTTAAAGCCGGCGCCGAACTGCGAGTTGCCCTTAGGCTTCTCGCTGTCCGGGATAAAGCACACCGAGTTGCACACCGAGTGTAGCTGCTTGAAGTGCTTCTCTCCCCATGCCGTGCCGAGAGCACCAACGGCTTGCGTGATGCCGATGCTTTGCAGCCGCAGCACGTCGGGGCCTCCCTCCACCAAGATGAACTGCTTCGTTATCCTCGCCATTTTTATAGCGTCCGGCAGACCGAACACACATTCCTCTTTCTTGAAGATAGGTGAGGTGCGAGAGTTCATATATTTGCCGATGTCGGGATTGGCACCGTTGTAGCGACCGGTGAAAGCACAGACCTTAAACCATCGGTTGTAGATAGGGATAGTCACCCTGTCGCGGAACATGGCGTAACGTGACTTGTCGGCCTCGTTAACGCCTATGTAGCCAAGCTCGATAAGGTAGTCCTCACTGAGCTGCTTTCGCTTGATGAAGTCAAAGAAAGCGGCAGAGCCTTTCGGAGCATAGCCGATGCCATATTCCTTGCAGAAATCTTCGCCCCAGCGATTGTAGGCGTATTTCCTCGCCGCCACAGCGTCGGGAGCGTCGGAGTTGAAACACTCGATAAAGAATTTCTGCACCTCGGCAACAGCAAAGAAAAGGCTCTCGCGATGCTTTGCATCGTCGCGTTCCTGCTGCGACTGCTCCTTGCTCTCGTACCTTACCTCGATGTTGTACTTTCTCGCGAGCCATTCAATGGCTTGTTGGAAAGTCATATTTTGGTGCTTCATAAGAAAGGCGACGGCATCGCCACCCTCGCCACAGCCGAAGCAGTGGAAGCGGTTGCGTGCCGGATTCACATAGAAAGAAGGCGACTTCTCGCCGTGGAAAGGGCAGCAAGCCCAGAATCCCGCACCTTTCTTATGGAGTTGGATAAAGTCGCTGATAACGCCATGCACATCGGCTGCATCAATGACCCTTTGTTTGCATTGTTCAGTAATATAGCCCATATTAATAAAGGGGAATTGATAAGCCCTAAGACCTCATTGCATTATCAAAAAGGCTTAGAATGTCCTTGCCATAATAGAAGAAACCGCCTGTAGCGTCCTTGTATCTCGCTATGCTTCCTTTCCTTGTCAGACGTAGCAGACAGTCCCGGCTGATGCCGAGCAGGTCGCACGTTTGCTTGACAGAATAGCGGATTTCTTCTTCGACTTGCGGACGTTTAAGAGTCATCATAATTGTTACTTGTTTGGAGGTTCTGAAAAATAGTCTTGAGATTGACGCTGAAGCAATCTCAGGTCGGCTGTTCTGTACTCCACCTTTCCCGGACGCTTGTAAGATTGGACCATACCCAATCGTTTCCAACGTTCAACGTTCCGTCTGCCGAACATATCGTAAGCCTTGCGTTGGCTTACGAACTCCGGGTCGTCTGCGTCCGATTTTAGCAGCCGCACCACACGGGAGGCTATGTCGTTAAGGAACGTGTCGTAAGGGATAAGGTGGTCTGTAAAATGAAGCAGGTTCTTCATTATTCCTTGCGAGTAACAATTATTGTTCTATCATATCTGTTTAACTTAGTAGCATACACACGTTGCATGATGCAGTTGAGTTCCGAAGTTTGGGCACGGATAGTTTTCATTTTCTCGATAGGAAAGGCCACAGATTCGCCGACATTGAGTTCTACGATTTGTGTACGCATTTTTTTTTGGTCTTTCAATCATAATTTTTTTTGATTAAATGTTGTATGTTTAACTAATTATATTTACCTTTGCATTTGAAATATCATCTTTCAAATGTTCTGCAAATATAACATAAATATGTTTAACTAAACAATAATATGTTTAATTGTTAAGAAATATTAACATTATGCGATAGATTTTATATTATCTAAATCACTGAGAATGAGCATTATCGTTAGAAAAGTACACATTGGGCATGAAATTGCCAAAAGGATAACCCAACTTGGGATATCCCGGTCGGAGTTTGCTCGTCGCGCAGGAATGCTTCAGCAACACGTTAAGGGGTTGCTCGAAAGACAGAGCCTCGACACTGAAAAACTCACCACAATTTGTGAAGCACTTGACTTCAATTTCTTTACACTATATTGTGACAGTGTAAGTATCAACGCATATCGTTCCGCAGTCACCACAGGGAACGGGAACGCCACCAACATCTGCGGTGATAATGCAGAGTTGCAAGTGCGAAACGAACTTCTTGCCGAGAAGATAACGATGTTGGAAAATATCATCGAGGACAAGAACAAGATAATCCGATTAATGGAGGCAAAATCGAAGTAACACCATATATATTGTTTTATTATGTTGAAAGGAGGTTTGAATGTTGACCAATAGTTGACCATTGTAACCTAACTGACTGGAATATATATACCTATAGCTGCGGCGCAAGCAAGCGTAGAGGAAAATTAAGAGATTTCTCGAAACTGCTTGAAAATGCCTCAAAAGCGTTGACCAATTGTTGACCAATTCAATTTAACCAATTGATATTCAGTAGATAATTGAAGCGGCGCAGGCTGCAGTGGAGGAATAATAAGGTTATTCAACCATTATTAGAGAAATAAGTCAGTTAGGCTGTAATTCCTTGTAAAATCAAGGGTTACAGCCTAAACTGTTTTTGTTGGGGTGATTTTCACTTGGAAATGAAATGATTGGGTTTATAGAGAATGATTGGGTTTCTAAAGGGGTGGGATTTTATGGGAGGAAATGTGGGTTTTTTATTGACAATTGATTTGATTTTTATAATTTTGCTGTATGAAAAATGGGATGGATATTATTGTGGTCGATTTTTCGGGTGTGTATGATTTTGAGTCGTTTGCATCGGGGAGGGAGATTGTGCATGTTGATTGCCGGGGGCTGAATGGTGTGGACTGCTATTGTGATGCGGATGGAAGGAATGCATTGCGAAAAACACTTGCCCCCTACCCTGCTAAGGCTCTTCATTTCATAGATTCGGGCGATTATCATTATCTCACGGAATATTGGGTGTCGAGGCTGCAAGAACCGTTTTCTTTGATCGTTCTTGACCACCACCCCGATATGCAGCGTCCGCAATGGGAGGGTATGGTTTCTTGTGGAGGCTGGGTGACTGATGTGCTTGAGAATAATCCTTATGTGAAAAATATCATCATTGTTGGAGCGTCTGACAAGTTGATACATGAAGTGCCTACACACTTGAGAGAGAAGGTGATGTTTTACAGTCAAGCCGAAATTGACCACCATCAAGCATGGCCATCAAAGGCGGGTAAACTGATTCACGAACCTGTTTACATTTCAATAGACAAGGATGTGCTTAGGAAGCAAGATGCCGTTACGGACTGGACCAATGGTGATATGACACTGCTTCAACTTCAAGCCGTGCTTCGCATTATCTATGCTCACGAGGAAGTGATTGGGGTGGATATTACTGGAGAATGTTCCGCAACACTCGACTATCTGTCGGAAGTGAGGAGCGCATCGGTGAACAACAAAGCGAACGAGGAATTGATGCAGATGATATTATCGGAAACCACAGATTAAAACTCTTCAAATACCACGAATTAGCACAAATTATCACAAAAAGGGAACATCTGAAACACCTGAAACACCTGAAACACCTGAAACACCTGAAACACCTGAAACACCTGAAACACTAAACATGCTAAAAGCCTCTAATATTATTTCAATGAACTCTTCGCAAAAATAATTCTTGAAAAGTGATGTGTAAATGCTAAAAAGGGAGATAGTGGCTTTATGTTTAGGTTTGCTCCTAAGCAAAATATATATCTTCGGAAAAATACTTGGGTTTGTGTCAAGGACGTTTGATTCTGATGCGATAGCCTGACCATAGGCACCAGATGGCGAGGAAGCCCATCACGAAGATGAATGTATATGTGGCAATGGAGCCGATGAATATTCTTCCACTGTGCACTTCAAGTGCCACATTCCAAAGCGACATAGGGAGTTGGTTCATCTCAGTTGGTTGAGTGGCAAATGATGAGCCTTCATCATATTCCACTACCACAGGCGATGAGAAGTCTTGACTCATACCAGCAATTGCTTTCTTGCCGAAGGGCGGTCCTTGGCGCTTTGGAGCTGGCTTTCCAGTGAAATAGTCGGTGGAAGTGTGGTGCTGTCTATCCCAGATAAACAATCCGCTGAAAGAACCACAAAGCCATTTGCCATCATCATCTTTTTGCAATACATTCAACCCCATCACGCTTACAGGTGGGGCTGAGTCAATCTTCTTTGCTGTCCCCTGCTGTAAATTCAGGGAATAGAAACCCTCTGAGGTCGATAGAAGCCAGTCGTGGCACGTGTCATCGTACGCAATCATGCGCAGTTTGTCGTTCCATGGATTTGGGCTTTTGAGGGAAGTGCCTGGAATTGCAGGAATTTGGTTTAACGCTAATGGAATCATCACAGGCGGACGTAGGCACCAACCAGTAATGGCTACCAGTAGTGTAAGGACAATGGTGTATCGCCCCATGCTGTTGTGTAGTCTGAGCGAATTTTTTAGCCAAAATTTATGTTTTGGTCTTATCCAAAAAACAATTCCTGTGATGCACAACAATACAAGAACAACGGCTATGGCATCGACAACGAGTTTTCCAACCGTACCGAACAATTCGCCGCTGTGCAGCAACCATACCGTGCGAAACGCCGACACCTTACCGTCGTAATCACTTGGCGCGTGAATTTCAATTCGCGAGAATGAATCGTATGGAGGAAGAGATGTATATATGAACGAACGACTCAGTACCACAAGCGTGTCGCCATGACAAGTAATGTCGGTGAACTTCTCGTTTTCGTCTAATGGCACCTTTATCTCTTTCCATGCCCTATAATTACTGTAGCGATAAAGGGCGAACGGAGATACGGCAAATAAGTTGCTACCATACCCGTCACTTTCAATATTCACTACATTCCTGATTTGGCGTAAGTCTGCACCTGTGGGCAGTCCTTTGTTAAAATCTTTGAAGAATGAGGCCTTAGAGTCTGTGAGCCAGATGCCACCGTTGCCATATAGCAGAACGGTGTGACTCGAGTCAGTAATTTGGTGAGAAACAAATGTAGATGTGTTACCAATGTCGAGAGTGCCTCTCAGCAGTCCGCCATTCCAATTTTTGAACTCATAGCGGCTGGGCAGAAACTTCCTGCTCACATTCACCTCCTTGATAAGCTGACGGTGATTAAGCAGAATGCCCGACACGCAAAACATCAGCAAGAAAAACGTCATGCCGAGCCCCAGCCATTTATGGTGCTTTCTCCAAGTGCCTTTCTTCATCAATTATTCTTTTTTTACTTTTTTCTTTCTTGCAGAAACTACAATATACCCCAGCAGCACAATGAATGATGCGAGAATGCAAATCATCTGTGTGGCATATTCTTGAGGTTCGACCCAAAACTCATGGAAGAAGTCAAGACGACCGAGCACTTCTACCGGCACCCAGAAAACTACAACCGTAGCTATAGCCATGCGTATGTTGGATCCCCATGCTGATAGTTTCAGTTGCTTCTTGAAAATGAAAATGCTACCGAGCAGACAAGCCGCAGCCACGATACTTGTAACAGGATGGTGATCGCCGAGGAAGTTTTTGTCGTAGCAGAACATCAGGAGCAAGTAACTTGACCACAAAATCATGTTTATCTCCATGAATGTGACGATGCTTGTGTGGTGTGTCATAGGGCGTGCTGCAATTTCGTTTTTGCGTGAGCGAAAAAGTGTTCGTTGCCACCAGTTAATGAAGTTGCAACCGTTTTTAGTAGAGAAAATGTAAAGAGTTATCACCATCATCCACATGCCAAAGGTCGCAGGCAAGATGAGATATTCGGGTTTTGTCACAATCTCGCCATTCTCAATTTCGGGTTGTGTGCCCCATCGAGTAGCGTAGTATTGAAATAGAAACTCCACCCATCCAGTCCAGAATAGCAGACCACCGATTAATCCGAATAGCGTCTGTTTAGTGTCACCTTTAACAAACACGCCAGCAATTACAATTAACAGACCAACTAACCCCATAAAGAACGCCGAATAGTGCAACGCCTCAGGTGTCATTGTCTTTTCCATTATCATCATCAATGCATGTCCTAAAGGCATTGTAAAGAGTACCAAAAGAAACGATGCTATTGCTTTCCACCAATTTGATTTCATA
>OIXV01000597.1_pt1 | contig 34363 bp, 29 predicted proteins | sample 1587771 | NCBI WGS metagenome assembly OIXV01 (sample SAMEA3888893, study PRJEB22519) | human gut metagenome | biome: human gut; feature: human-associated habitat; material: faeces | place: Denmark | collected 2010
ACCCCCCTTACACCCCCAAGAGAAAGGACGAGGGGAGCCCCCCTCGACCCCCGACATTGCAGGTCTGGGGCTTGAAGAGCTGCTCGGCCTGCGGAATCAGGTGCGGTGTACATGGCTTCGCCATGAATCCCTGCGAGTCGTTACCGCTCTCAACCGCGCCTTACTATCGTGAGACGCGAGTGACGTTTGCTTGGCGGCAGACTGCCTACCGAATGCGGCATTGCTGACGCTCGCCGCATTGTGGAGACTGGCGGTAAACGGAAATTAGGCTGCACTCCTACAAGATAGGCAGAGCGGCACCCGCAAGGGGTGTGCCGCATCCGTAAGGCAGCAGAGCCGCCAACGGCTGCGCAACAGCGGATAGTAGAAGCACGCCAAATCGTATAGCAACACCCAACGCGGCAACGCCGCGCGCAGGTACTTCCATTCCGGAGGCATAAAGGCCATTCAAGATTGAGACTGCCAATCTAAACGCCTTTCTTTTGGACGGGCGACGCCCATTTTCTTTCTCGGGAAAGAAAATGGGGGTCGTATTCGTGCAGCGCCTTTGGCGCTGCGTTCCCTCCGCGCCTGCGCGGAGTAAAAAGGGAGCCGGGAACCGGCTCCCTTTTTGTTTAGCAGAGTTTCGCGCCAGCAGGAATTTTATCATCCACCATAATAAGGTTGAGGACCTCCTCACCCTTCTCGGTGTGGACAGCAGAGAGCAGCATGCCGCAGCTCTCAAGCCCCATCATCTTGCGCGGGGGCAGGTTGACGATGGCGACGAGCGTCTTGCCGACGAGCTCTTCGGGCTTGTACCACTTGTGGATGCCGGAGAGGATCTGGCGGTCGGTGCCGGTGCCGTCGTCGAGCGTGAAGCGCAGGAGCTTTTCGCTCTTCTTCACGGCCTCGCAGGCCTTGACCTTGACGGCGCGGAAGTCGGACTTGCAGAACGTGTCGAAATCGACCTTTTCCTCCGCCATCGGCTCAAACTCCATCGCGGGGAGGGCAGCCTTCTTCTGCGCCTCCTGAATGGCCTCCAGCTCTTCGAGCGCCTTCTGCGCGTCGACGCGCGGGAAGATGGCCTCGCCCTTGCGGACGGTGACAGTGGGATTCAGGCTGCCCCACTTCGCGGCGCTGTCCCAATCGCGGCAGCACGCGCACGCGCCGATCTGCGCGAAGATCTTCTCGCAGGAATCGGGGATGAACGGCGTGAGCAGCACGGTGCAGATGCGGATGCTCTCGAGCAGGTTATACATGACGGAGGCAAGGCGGGGCTTGTTCGCCTCATCCTTGGCGAGCGCCCAGGGTGCGGTCTCGTCGATATACTTGTTGGCGCGCTGGATGCACTTGAAGATGAGCTCAAGCGCGTTCTGGAACTGGAACTTTTCCATCTCGGCTTCATACTTGCCGCGCAGCGCGGAGAGCTGAGAGATGAGCTCGTCGTCGAGCGCATCGGCCTGACGGCTTTCCGGCAGCGTGCCGCCGAAATATTTTTCGACCATGGCCGTCGTGCGGGAGACGAGGTTGCCGAGGTCGTTGGCGAGGTCGACATTGATGGTGTTGATGAGCAGCTCATTCGAGAAGTTGCCGTCCGAGCCGAACGGGAACGTGCGTAGCAGGAAGAAGCGCAGCGCGTCCACGCCGAAGCGCTCGGCGAGCACATACGGGTCAACGACGTTGCCCTTGGACTTACTCATCTTGCCGCCGTCCATGACGAGCCAGCCGTGGCCGTAGACGTGCTTGGGGAGCGGCATGCCCATACTCATGAGCATCGCGGGCCAGATGATGGAGTGGAAGCGGACGATCTCCTTGCCGACAAAGTGCACGTCGGCGGGCCAGAACTTGTCGTAATCGTCGTACTTCTCGTTCATAAAGCCAAGCGCCGTGCAGTAGTTAAAGAGCGCATCGACCCAGACGTAAACGACGTGACCCGGGTCAAAGTCCACGGGGATGCCCCAGGTGAAGCTCGTGCGGGAGACGCAGAGGTCTTCAAGGCCCGGCTTGATGAAGTTGTTGACCATCTCATTGACGCGAGAGGCGGGCTGGAGAAAGTCGGTGTCCTCAAGCAGGTGCTGCACGCGGTCGGCGTACTTGCTGAGCTTGAAGAAGTAGGCCTCCTCCTCGGCGTCCTCCACGTCGCGGCCGCAGTCGGGGCACTTGCCGTCAACGAGCTGGCTCTCGGTCCAGAAGCTCTCGCAGGGCTTGCAGTACTTGCCCTTGTAGGTGCCCTTGTAGATGTCGCCGTTGTCGTGCATCTTCTTGAAGATATTCTGGACGGCCGCAACGTGATAGTCGTCCGTCGTGCGGATGAAGCGGTCGTTCGAAATATTCATGAGCTTCCACAGATCGAGGATGCCCTTTTCGCCGCAGACGATGTTGTCGACGAACTGCTGCGGGGTCACGCCCGCGGCCTTGGCCTTATCTTCGATCTTCTGGCCGTGCTCGTCGGTGCCGGTCAGGAACATGACGTCATAGCCTGTCAGGCGCTTGTAGCGCGCCATCGCGTCGGTCGCTACGGTGCAGTAGGTGTGGCCGATGTGGAGCTTGTCGGAGGGGTAGTAGATGGGGGTCGTGATATAGAATTTCTTCTTGTCCATTGGTGTTTTCCTCTTTTCTGCCCGCGCCGAATGAAAGCGGGGCGTAATTATTTACAGTCTACCACCGAAAGGGCGGTATTTGCAAGGTTTTACAGAATATTTCCCCAAAAGAAGAAAGCGCGGCGAAACTCCCTCAAAAAACGGCTTTGCCGCTTTTTTGAAGTTATAGCGAGTCGTCCTCGTCGATCCATTTCTGCACGGGAACGATGTCGAATTCGGTTTCCGTGCGGCGGATGACGACCTCGTCGATGCCGGCATTGATGATCATGCGGCGGCACATGGGGCAGCTCGTCGCGTCGTGCAGCAGCTCGCCGCTGCGCGCGTCGCGGCCGACTAAGTAGATCGTCGCGCCGACCATGTCGCGCCGCTGGGCGGAGATGATGGCGTTCGCCTCGGCGTGGACGCTGCGGCAGAGCTCGTAGCGTTCGCCGCGCGGGACTTTGAGCTGCTCGCGCGTGCAGTAGCCGAGGTCGACGCAGTTTTTGCGTCCGCGCGGCGCGCCGTTGTAGCCGGTGGAGATGATCTCGTCGTTTTTGACGATGATCGCGCCGTAGACGCGGCGCAGGCACGTCGCGCGCTCAAGCACCGTCTGCGCGATGTCTAAGTAGTAATTCCGCTTGCTGACACGCTCCATATCGAGTCCTCCTTGTATTGATGAGAAAGAATATTACAATTTGCTATCAGAATTCGTGCTCGCAGTACGGGCAGCGGCCGTAGTCAAAGTCGAGCACCGCGCCGCAGACGGGGCACTTTTTGCGCGGCAGGCCGCCCGGCGCGTCGGGCGGGAGATAGCCGGAGCCAGTCTTTGCCTCGTCCGCCGTGCCCGCGAATTTGTCGCTGCCGGGCTGGAAGAATTCGAGCTTTCCGCACTTGGGGCAGGCGTAAATTTCAATTTCCATCGCGCCCGCGAAGAGATTCGGCAGATCGCCGAGCACCCAGCCGGTCTGGCCGAGTTGGAATTTTTCACGCTTGATAAAGCGCATCCCCGCGCCGCAGCGCAGGCAGTTGAGTTGATTCGCCATCCTATACCCCCTGTAGGTCGAAAACGGGTGTGTATTCCTCTTTGGCGCTCGAGAGCTCCTGACAAAAGCCGTCGGTCAGGCCGCAGTCGCGCATGTACTGCACCGCCGTGCGGTACTCGCGCTCATTGAGGCGCCGCGCGAGCGCGCCGGTCGCGCCGGACTGCGGCGTATACTGGCTCATGAGCGAAAAGAGCACGGTCTTTGGCGGGAAGTGGGACGAGACATAGTCGATGACACGCTTGGTGTTCTCCATCTGCCCCGGCAGGACGAGGTGGCGCAATATGACGCCGGAGCGCATCAGCCCGTCGTCCCCGATTTTGTATGCCCCGACCTGACGCACCATCTCGTCGATGGCCGCGGCGGCAACTTCAAAGTAGTCCGGCGCAGCGGAAAGCTCGCGCGCGGGGCGTTCCATGGCGTATTTTAAGTCGGGCAGGTAGATCTGCACCTTACCCTCAAGCGTTCTGAGCGTTTCCACGCGCTCGTAGCCGCCGCTGTTCCACACAACGGGGACGGGAAGCGGCTTACGCAGCGCTTCGAGCACCCAGGGGGTGAAGTGCGTGGGCGTGACAAGATCGATGCAGTGCGCGCCCTGCGAAACGAGGTCTTCCATAATCTCGCGCAGATGTGCCGGCGTAATGACCTTGCCGAAATTCTCGTGGCTGATGCGCCCGTTCTGGCAGAACACGCAGCCCAAATTGCAGCCCGAAAAGAAGATGCAGCCCGCGCCGTTTTTACCGCTGAACACCGGCTCTTCCCAGAGGTGCAGCATGGCGCGCGCGACAACGATCCCCGCGGGCATCCGGCACACGCCGCCCGATAATTCCCCCGTGCGCTCCGCGCCGCAGCGGCGGGGGCAGATCTCGCAGCGCATCAGTCGCCCGTGCCCTGACCGTTGAAGTCGGGGCCGAGGTCGCCGAGCATCCAGTGCTTGCGGCACAGGCCGATGTACTGGTCGTTCGCGCCGATGACGACCTGCGCGCCCTGCTTGACGACGCGGCCGTTTTCATCAAAGCGGGCGTTGAAGGCGGCCTTCTTGCCGCACCAGCAGATGGTCTTGACCTCTTCTAACTTGTCGGCCATGACAAGCAGCTCATAGCTGCCGGGGAAGAGGTCGCCCTTGAAGTCGGCGCGCAGCCCGTAGCAGAGGACGGGGATGCCGCAGTCGTCGACGAGATGGACGAGGTATAAGACCTCCTCCTTTGTCAAAAACTGCGCCTCGTCGACGATGATGCAGGCGTTTTTCTTGAGCTCCTCCTCGTCCATCTGCCGCATCTCGTGGAAGTAGACGCAGGGATATTCGAGGCCGATGCGCGAGTGCACCATGTGGTCGCCGTCGCGCGTGTCGAGCTGGGGCTTGCAGAGGAGCGTCTTCTGCCCGCGCTCTTCGTAGTTGAAGCGCGCCATCAGCGCGTTGGCCGTCTTGCTCGAGCCCATCGCGCCGTATTTGAAGTAAAGCTGTGCCATGGTCGTTGTTCTCCCTCTCTTATTGCAGCCGCGCGCGAACGAGCGCGGCAAATTTCTTGAATGCGGTGGGGATGGCGGCGGCGTCGAACGCCGCGGCGTCCGCCCAGAATAGATCGTCGTTTTCGCCCGTCACGTCGGCGAAATATCCCTTCATGTCCCATTCGATATGGGTGAAGATGTGCTTCGCGCTGCCCGCGGGTTCGACAGTTTGCGCCGAAAGCCCCATCTGCGCAAGCGCAAGCGAAACGCCCGCCTCGTCGAGGTTCCCCAAAACGCTCGGGAATTCCCAGAGTGAGGCGAGAAGTCCCGTGTCTGCGCGCTTTCGCAGCGCGGCCTTGCCGTTTTGGAAGAGCAGCAGCACCGTGCGCTCTTCAATCTTGCGCGCCTTTTTCTTCGCGCGCACGGGTAAAATTTCCGTGAGACCGTTTTTATACGCCTCGCACATCATTCGCGCGGGGCAGATCTCGCACTTCGGCGCGCCGTTCGGCAGGCACACCGTTGCGCCGAGGTCCATCATCGCCTGATTGTACGCGCCGGGGCGGGCTAAGTCGATGGCGTCGTTGAGATGTGCGGTGAATTGCTTTCGTACCTTCGCGTCCATGATGTCGTCGGCGCAGCCGCTGACGCGCGCGGCGACGCGCAGCAGATTTCCATCCACCGCGGCGACCGGCTCGCCGAAGTTGATCGAGGCGATGGCGGCGGCGGTGTAGTCGCCGATGCCGGGGAGCGTTTTGAGACTTGCACAAGTGCGCGGCAACTCGCCGCCAAAGTCCGAGACGATGACCTTTGCCGCCTTTTGCAGATTCCGCGCCCGCGAGTAGTAGCCGAGCCCCTCCCAGAGCTTCAAGAGCCGTTCCTCCGGCACGGTGGCTAACGCCGCGGCGTCGGGCAGCTCTGCCATGAAGCGCTCGAAGTACGGAATGACGGCGCTCACGCGCGTCTGCTGGAGCATGATCTCCGAGACCCACGTGCGGTACGGCGTGACGACGCTGCGCCATGGCAGCGTGCGGCCGTTTAAGTCATACCACGTGAGCAGCGGCGCGGTCAGGGCATTTAAGTTTTCCCAATGTTCTGTCATCATATCATTTGTTGAAGCGCGCGGCGAAGCCGCAGCGGCGGCAGAGTTCTTCGGCGGGCTTCCGCCGGGAGAAGCCCTCGCGCAGAGCACACGCGCGCGGGGAGTTCAGAATTTCGTCAAGCGGCTGAGTGAAGAGGTTCCCCAGCGCCACATCGCCCTCGTGATCGAGGCAGCAGGGGACGACGGTGCCGTCGACAAGGACACCGAGCTGGTCGCGCAGACCGTAGCAGAACTGCGCACCGGATTCGTTGGCGCTCAGGTCGGGCCAGTCGAACTTGCCCGCGCGCTCCAAATACAGGTGGTCGCGCAGAAGAAAGCTGCCGTTTCGCATCTCGGGCCAGTTATCGCCTGTGCGGGAGCGCAGAAAGTCGAGAATTTCGCCGTTGCGCTCGTCCGCGCCGCCATCGTTCCAGAGGCGCAGCGCGACGATGATGCCCTTTTTCGCGGCCTTTTCCGCAAAGTCCCAGACCTGTGTCAGGTAAGAAAGCTCCTGCTCGTCTGCGCCGTCGTTGCCCTCAAAGCTGTGGAGCGAAACGCTGATCTTGTGAAGGCTCCCGGCATTCAGCAGCTCATCCGCGCGATTTTCAAGGAGCGTGCCATTCGTCGTGATGCACACCTTCATGCCGCGCGCGCCGGCGAGGGCGAAAAACGAGGAAAGCTCCGGGTGCAGCAGCGGCTCGCCCATCACGTGCAGATAGACGTACTGCACATACCCTTCGAGCCGGGAGAGAACGAGATCGAATTCTTCGGTGCTCATCGTGCGCGGCACACGCCGCGTCTTGGGGCAGAAGGAGCAGGCGAGGTTGCAGCGGTTTGTGATCTCGACATAGGCTTTTTTCAGCATCGCGCGGCTCCTTTCGTGAAGATAGAACATTCGCTGTTAAAATTGCAAATATTTTACCACAACCGCGCGCGTTTGAAAAGCCTTTCCCTTGCGTTGCGAGCGCGCGTCTGTTATAATCCTACGCGCAAAGCCATATCCCGCGCGCGAAAGGAGAAGCACATGAACGTCACCTTCATCGCCCACAGCGCATTTCTTGTCGAGTGGGACAAGTTCTACACGCTGTTTGACTATACCTACGAGCCGGATTATACCGGCGCGCTGCCGGAGCTGAACCCAGACAAGCCGCTGCTCGTCTTCGCGAGCCACAGCCACGAGGACCACTTCGACGCCAAGGTGTTCACACTTTTGGAAAAGTACCCCGACGCGCGCTTTTTCGTCTCGCGCGATACGCGCCTCACCGAGCGCAAGCGGCAATGGCTGAACATCTCCGACGAAGCCTTTGCCCGCACGACCGTTCTGCGGCCCGACAGCATTTTGCTCACCGATGTCGCGGGCGAGGACTTAAGCATCCGCGCCATCAAGTCGACCGACATCGGCAACGCATATCTCCTGCGCTGCGAGGGGAAGATGGTCTACCACGGGGGCGACCTCAACTGGTGGGACTGGAAGAGCGAGGGCGAGGCGTATTGCAATAATATGGCCGCCCATTACCGCGCGGCGATCGAAAAGCTCGCCTCGGCGGTTGAAAACGAGGCGACGGACAATGCTATCGCGCCCGAGATCACGGCGGCGATGGCGCCGCTTGACCCGCGCCTTGGTGAAGGCAGCGAGGGCCTCGGCATTGAGTATCTTTTGAAGAACGTGTCGGTGCGGCACGTCTTCCCGATGCACATGTGGAAAAAGTTCGAGGTCATCGACCGCTACGTCGCCGCGCATCTGGACGAAAAGGATATCGTCGCGCACATCACGCACGACGACGAGACATTTGAGATTTGAAAGAGATAATGGGTATCCGGCTTTTGCCGGATACCCATTATCTCTGCCTGCGATAAATCACGGGCCTGCTGTCCTGAAAAAAGAGGTATTTGCCGAACGCCGCGGCAAATACCTCTTTTTGTTCCTGTGATATTGGCTCGATGATCAGTCTTGCTCCTGCTCAGGTCCGTCCAGCAGGGCCTCTTTCAGCGTGCGCCAGCCGAGCACCGCGCATTTGACGCGCGCGGGCATATGGGCGATATCACGGAGAGCCGAGGCCTCTTCCAGGCTGTCGATCTCGTCTTCCGACGCCTCGCCCTGGATCATTTTCAGAAAAATTTCGCCCAGCTTCAGCGCGTCCTCCTTCTTCTTGCCGACGATCATACCGAGCATGATGTCTGCTGACGCCTGCGAGATGGCGCAGCCGTCGCCGACGAACGCGCCGTCCGCGATCACATCACCGTCTAATTTCAGCTTGAGGAAGATGTCGTCGCCGCAGCTCGGGTTCACGCCCTCGAGCACGATATTCGCGTCCGGCAGGTCGTGCTTGAACTCCGGATGCAGATTGTGCTCGGTGAGAATTTCATTGTAAAAATTTCTATTTTCCATAACCCATTCGCTCCCTTAGCGTGGAAATGCTGTCAAGCAGCCGGTCGACCTCGGATTCCGTGTTGTAAAACGCGAGGCTTGCTCGCGCGGTGGACGGATGCTTCAGGTATGCCAGCAGCGGCTGCGCGCAGTGATGGCCCGCGCGGATGGCGACGCCGTCGCTCGCGAGAATTTCGCTGATGTCATGCGGGTGAACGCCGTCCACCGTAAAGGTGATGATGCCGCAGTGTTCCTCGGGGTCCTCAGAGCCCAGCACATGGACATACGGTATCTCGCCGATCGCGTCCATCGCGCGGCGGGTCAGCGCGACCTCGCGCTCGTGCATCTGCGCAAAGCCGATGCTTTTCACGTAGTCGATGGCCGCATGCAGGCCCACGGCGTCTGCCGCGTTGACCGTGCCGGCCTCGAACTTGTGCGGGAGCTCGGCGAAGACCGCACCCTCACGGGTGACGGATTCGATCATCTCGCCGCCTGTGAGGAACGGCGGCATGGCGTTCAGCAATTCTTCACGTCCGTAGAGAACGCCGATGCCCATGGGGCCGTAGACCTTGTGGCCGGAGAAGGCGAAGAAGTCCGCGTCCAGCGCCTGCACGTCCACCGGAAGGTGCGGCGTGCTCTGCGCGCCGTCGACGACCATCACCGCGCCGGCGCGGTGCGCCAGCGCCGCGAGCTCGCGGATGGGATTCACGCGGCCTAAGACGTTCGAAACGTGTGTGCAGGCGACGATCTTCGTTTTCGGCGTGATGAGGGCTTCGACCTTATTTAAGTCCAGCGTGCCGTCCATCTCGCATTCCATGAATTTGAGCGTCGCGCCGGTCTGGCGGCACACCATCTGCCAAGGCAGCAGATCGCTGTGGTGCTCCATGATGGACACGAGCACCTCGTCCCCAGCCTTCACGTGGGAGAGGCCGTAGCTGTAAGCCACTAAATTGATGCTCTCGGTGGTGTTGCGGGTGAAGATGATCTCGCGGCTGCTTTTCGCGTTCAGAAAAGCGCGAACGGCTTCGCGCGCGTTTTCGTAAGCCTCCGTCGCGGCGATGCTCAGTGGATAGAGGCCGCGGAGCGGGTTGGCGTTCTGACTTTTATAAAACTCCGCCACGGCGTCCAGCACGCACTGCGGGCGCTGCGCCGTCGCGGCGTTGTCGAGGTAGGCGACGTCCTGGCTTTTGAGCAGGGGGAAATCGTCCCGATACATATGCGCCATCTTACAGCACCTCCTCGAGCTCGGCGAGGATGGCGGCTTGCGCTGTTTCATCCTCGATCGTGCGGGCCAGCCGCTCGATGGCGGCGCGGGCCATGATGTTTTCCGCCTCCGCCGCGGAGATGCCGCGGCTCTCAAAGTAGAAGAGCGTGTCCTCGTCCAGCTCGCCGATGGTCGCGCCGTGGTTGCCGACAACATTTTCCTCGGCGCAGAGGATGAGCGGCACCGTTTTGTTGGCGACGCCGTCGCCCAGCATCAAAACCGTCTCCTGCTCGCTGCCGACGGAGCCCGCAGAGCCCTTCTTGAAGTCGATGGTCCCGCGGAAAATTTTCTGCGCGTCGTCCTTCAAGGCACCGGCAGCATTGATCTCGCTCGTGGTCTTCTGGCCCCAGTGGTTCACCACAAGGTTCATATCCACGGTCTGCTGCTTCTGACCCAGATACCCGATGCCCGCCGTAAAGCCCGCGCCATTGCCATTCAGCTCAAACTGGCCGTCGCTGTACACGTTGCCGCGGCCCAGCAGGACCTGTATCAGCTCCACCTGACCGTTTTCCGCGCACTCGCCGCTCGTCTCCAGACGAAGAAGCGAGCCCTGCGCCGCGTTCTGGATCTGCACGAGCCGCACCTTCGCATCCTTTTCAACGTGAAGCGCCGTGCGCACGAGCAGGCCCTTTTCCGCTCTCAGCGTTTCAAACACCGTGACGGTCTGGCCCGCGGGCGCGTGGATGTCGACCGTCTTCTCGCCGCGCTCGCCGGTACCCGAAATCTTAAGCCGCTCGGTCTGACCGGCGGCGGTGATCCTTTCCGTCCCTAAATCGTCGGCCTGCCCCCAGGCGATGGCCGTTTCGTTCACGCCCAGCCGGTTCCAAGTGCGGGTCGGGAGCCGGTTGATCAAAATCGTATCGTTCATATCCAAACTCCTTTCAGCCAATGCTGCCCTTCATCTCGAGCCGGATGAGGTTGTTCATTTCCACCGCGTACTCCACCGGCAGCTCCTTGGAGACATTGTCGGCAAAGCCGCTGACGATCATCGCGCGCGCGTCTTCCTCGCTCATGCCGCGGCTCATCAGATAAAAGACGGCTTCGTTGCTGATCGCGCCGATCTTGGCCTCATGGCCGATGGCCGCGTCCTTCGTGCGGATGTCCATTGCGGGGATGGTGTCGGAACGGGATTCGGAGTCCAGCATCAGCGACTGGCACGACACGGCGGACTTGGCGCCCTTGGCACCCTTTTCTACAACGACGCTTGAGCGGAACGTGCTGATGCCGCCGCTCTTGCTGATCGAGCGCGTGTTCATATAGGAGCTCGTATTCTTGCCCACGTGGACGACCTTCGCACCGGTATCTAAGTTCTGCCCCGCACCGGCGAACGTGACGCCGGTGAACTCCATGCGGGAGTTGTCGCCCTTCAAAATGCTCATGGGGTACAGGCAGCCCACATGGGAGCCGAACGAGCCGGAGATCCATTCGATCGTGCCGCCCTCTTCCACCAGCGCGCGCTTGGTGTTCAGGTTGTACATGTTCTTCGACCAGTTTTCGATCGTTGAGTAGCGGAGCTTGGCCCCCTTCTTGACGTACAGCTCCACGCATCCGGCATGGAGGTTCGCCACGTTGTACTTCGGCGCGGAGCAGCCCTCGATAAAGTGCAGGCTCGCGCCCTCATCCACGATGATGAGCGTGTGCTCAAACTGACCGGCGCCCTTGGCGTTCAGGCGGAAGTAGGATTGCAGGGGGATGGAGAGGTGCACGCCCTTGGGCACGTACACGAACGAGCCGCCGGACCACACTGCGCCGTGGAGCGCCGCAAACTTGTGGTCGTGGGGCGTCACGAGCTTCATGAAATATTTGCGCACCATGTCGGCGTATTCGCCCTTCATGGCGCTCTCCATGTCGGTGTAAACAACGCCCTCGGCCGCCACGGAATCCTTGACGTTGTGATAGACAAGCTCGGAGTCGTACTGCGCACCCACACCGGCGAGGGACTTTCTCTCCGCCTGTGGGATGCCAAGGCGCTCGAAGGTCTCCTTGATGTCCTCCGGCACGTCCTTCCAGTCGTTACGCATCTTAGTGTTTGGACGGACGTAGGTCGCGATATGATCCATATCGAGGCCCTCAATCGACGGGCCCCAGTTGGGGATCTTCATTTCATTGTAGATCTGGAGGGATTCGAGGCGGAACTGCTGCATCCATACGGGGTCGTCCTTTTCCTTGGAGAGCTTTTCGACGATCTCCGGCGTCAGGCCGGACTCCATGCGGTAGGCGTCGTTCTCTTCGTCCCGAATGTCGTAGACGCTGCGGTCCACGTCCTCCACGTAGGTCTTTTCTTTCAAATCTGCCATGTCGGGAGCCTCCTGCTTCAGTCTTCCTTCAGGCTGCCGAAGCCCTTTTCGTTGATCTCGTCCACCAGCTCGGCGCCGCCGTTGCGGACGATGACGCCCTCCTCCATCACGTGGGCCGCGTCCACATGGAGCGCTTCTAAAATGCGGGTGGAGTGGGTGATGATGAGAAGCGAACCGTGCGTCCGCTCGCGGAAGAGCCGCACGCCCTCGCTGACGGTGCGCACCGCGTCGACATCGAGGCCGGAGTCGGTCTCATCGAGAATCGCGAGCTTGGGCTCGAGCATCAGCATCTGCAGAATTTCGGCTTTTTTCTTCTCGCCGCCGGAAAAGCCCACGTTCAGGTCGCGCTCGGCATAGCTCTCGTCCATATGCAAAAGAGCCATGGTCTCCTTGAGCTTTTTCTTGAAGTCCCACAGGCGCAGTCGGTCGCCGGTCTTCTGCTCCAGCGCGCTGCGGATGAATGCGCTCAGCGTCACGCCGGGGACCTCCAGCGGGTTTTGGAAGGACAGGAAAATGCCCTTTTTCGCCCGCTCGTTGACGGGAAGATCTGTGATGTCCTCGCCGTTAAAGATGATGGAGCCCTCGGTCACGCTGTAGGCCGGGTTGCCGGTGATGGCGTAGCCGAGCGTCGACTTGCCGGTGCCGTTCGGCCCCATGAGGACATGGGTCTCGTCCTGTCCCACGGTCAGGTCTACGCCGTGAAGAATTTCCTTTTCCTCGACCCGTACGTGCAGGTCACGGATATCCAAAAGTGCCTTACTCATATTGAACCACCTTATCTTCTTTCCGTACCGCTTGGGGCGGCCGGTGTTTTTTCATTGACTCGCATGAACTGCGATAGCGTATGGTTGTCGACATAGCTGTTGATCTGGTCCTCCAGCCCCTGCCAGAAAAGGCGCGCGTCGCAGTCGCAGGACTGGCCGCAGCCTGACCTTTCTTCGGACTGGCACGAGATCGGCGAAAGGTCGCCCTCCACCGCCCGCAAGATCTCGCCCACCGGGTATTCCTCAGGCGAGCGGGTCAGGCGGTAGCCGCCGGACTTGCCCACGGCGCTCTCGACCAGATCGGCCCGGCTCAGGGCTGCCATGATGCTTTCCAGATATTTTTTGGAGAGCTGCTGGCGCTGCGCGATATCACTGAGACGAAGCCATTCTCCGCCGCCGTGCTCCGCCATATCCAGCATGGCCCGCAACGCGTAGCGCCCTCTGGATGAGATCATCATGCGTGTATGCCTCCTTGCTTGTAAATGCCTACCTTGCAGATAGGGATTGTAACGCGCGATTCCTACTGTGTCAATAGGCATTTATAAAAAAGTGCGCTATTTACAGTTTTCTGACGATATTCCCTAATTTTCTCCCCTGCACAGCCGCTTTTATGGGCAGCAGGCGGATAAAAAAACGGCGTGACCGTCGTCACGCCGTTTGAAGCTGCGGGGAGAGCGTTATTTTACTTTTTCTCCGTCCATGGGTGGTATTTGCGCGACTGCTCGGCGGTCATGCCGAAGTAGCGCAGATCCATGCGGCCGTACTGGTCGCCCCAGGTGACGTCGATGTGATAGCTGCGGCCGTCGAGCTTGGCGACGGTCCAGATGTGGCTGTCGTTGAAAAGGGCGGTGCAGTCGATGCCCTCGAGCTTCAAAAGGAGGTTGTACGCGCCCGTGTAGCCGTCGCAGACGGCGAGACCGTTCACGAGCGCGCCGTAGGCGAGGTGGCTGAGCGAATCATCCCCCGCGCCGTCATCGTAGCGGCAGTGCTCACACAGCCACTGATAGTAGACCTGCGCGATCTCATATTGGCTCATGCCGTAGCTCAGCTCGCCGCTCTCCCAAAGAGCATCGTGTACCTTGACGGCCGCGGCGAGCGCCTTGGTACGGTAGGTCTCGAGCTGCGTGTCCGTGCAGGCGGTGGAGGAGAAGGCGAGAGAGACTTTGCCCGTGGAGTACGACTTGCAGGAGACAGCGTTGTACATCTGCTCGCAGTAAGTCTTCACGCAGGAGGTGAAGGCCTGCGTCAGCGCCGTTGCGGCGGAGGAGGTGAGCGCTTTGGAATATTGGAGCGTGATGGTGTGCTCGCCGCGCGCGAGCATATCGCGCACGAGCGCGTCGATGGCGGCGGTGTCCTTCGCGGACGAGGGGAGCGCGGTCTCCTGCGGGGCCTCAACGAGACCTGCAAGTGTCGCGCCCTTGGCCGAGTGGTAGGGCGCGACCGTCCACGTGAGCGTCAGGCGCGTTTCGGGCTTGACCACGCGCGTCAAAAGCGCCGCGACCTCCGCGCGGCTGACGCTGCGATCGGGGCAGAAGCTGCCCGTATCGTCCGTGCCGGAGAGCAGGCCCCGGCGGTACATCAGCAGGATCTCGCTGCGGTAAGGCGTTTTGAGCGTCACGTCGGTGATATAATCGCCGCTTGCGTAGGCGGAGGTGACAAGCTCGGCGTTCGGCTCCTCATACCACTCCGAGGGCAGGGCAAAGGCAAAGATGCCAGCCATCTGCGCGCGCGAGGCGGGCAAGAGGTAGAAGCCCTCAAAGCTGTTGTCGAGCAAATTCTGGCTCTTCAAGTACGAGACATACGGCGCGTACCACGCCTCATTCTCCTTCGCTGTGGGGATGACCGCGTCGCTGCCGGTCGTGTAGATGGCGCGCAGCCGCGCGGCGATGGTCAAAAGCTCGGCGATCGTCACATTGCCGTTCGGCGCAAAGGAACTCTCGCCGCGGCCGTTGAGTAAGCCGTATTCATAGGCCGAGACGACCGAGGGGGCGAACCAGTCGCCGTCTTTCACGTCGGCAAACTGGCCCTCGTAGACGCGAAGAAGCACGAACGGGGCGTCGTCTTCAGCGGCGCCAGTCTCCGTATCCGAAGATGCGGCGCCGTCAGCGTCGGTGGGTCCGACTTGAATAGAAAAACTCAGCGTTTCCGTCCCCGTGGGGCTGTCGTTTGCAAGGACGGGAACGGTCAGCAGGAGCGCGAGCGCCGCGATGAGCAGCGCAAAGCGGAACTTCATGGCGTCTTCTCTCTCTTTCTCATATTCTCTGGGATGCGGCAGCTCACGGGACTAAGATGTTCTGTTCGTCTGCGGTGATGTCGGCGACATAGGGGTTGAGCATCGAATTCGTCATCTCGAGCACCTGCTCGGGATAGAGCGTGTAGAAGGACTTGCCATTGTACCAGCCCGCGCCGTCGCCGGGGAGCGTGGCAAAGCTGATGGCGTCCGTCCCGCCCATGGAGAGCGCCTGGTTGGCGAGCCACACGAGGTTGCCGAGCGTCAGGTCGGTCTTGACATATTTTAAGAACGTTTCCGCCATCGCGGGGACGTTTTCAATCTTCATCAGCTTCTGCGCCACGGTCTTCAAAAACGCCTGCTGCGTGCCGATGCGGCCGATATCCTGCCGCCCGCCGTAGCCAGGGTTATCCTTGTCGGAGTTGTGGCGGAAGCGCACGACCTCCATAGACTGCTGGCCGTCGAGGTGCTGCAATCCCTTTTTGAAGTGAATGTGCAGATCCTGATAGGGGTCGTCGTAGTCCATATCCTCGGGCACGTCGAAGTCGACACCGCCGATCTGGTCGATGAGCGCGATGAACCCCTTCAGGTCGACGGAGACGTAGAAGTCCACGGGGACGCCGAGCATATCTTCAATGTTGCTGCGCAGCTTTTCCGTGCCGCCGTTATTGTAGGAGGAATTGAGCTTGCGGCCGTTGCTCATCAGCGTGTCGCGCGGCAGGCTGACGACGTCGATCTTCTTGTTCTCCGCGTCAAAGCGCACGAGCATGTTCGTGTCGCTGCCGCCGGCGTCGTTGTCCACACCGTAGGCGAGGATCGTATAGCAGTATTTTTTGCGCTCTTTGCCGTTAGCGATCGTCTCGATGGCGCCGCTGTCTTCCTGCTGCGTGCCGTCCTGCTCGGTCTGCTGGTCGAGGTCGTCCGCGGCCGGCTCGGGCGCGCGCACGACATACTTGACCGCCGCCACGACCGCGACGGTCAAAAAGAGCAGCGAGAGCAGCGTGACCGCCGCGCGCTCACCGCGATTTGCGCGTTTCTTCTTTTTCTTCGGCCTGCGGCGCGGCTCACTTTCGCGGCCGATGCTTGGCTCGTAATAGTCCTGTTTTCTCATCTTGTTGCTCCGTTCTTTTTTCTTTCGGTTTACAATAACGGTATTGTACCCTGCGCGGCGGCATCATGCAAGAGAAATTTTACCGCGCGGGCAGGGTACCTTTATCTTAGACGAAAAGATACGAAAAAAGTTTCAGCATCCCTTGTATTTTTTTCGCGTGGCCATGCCGCCGCGGATGTGCCGCTGGGCCTTGTTTTCGTCCAGTACCTCCTTGACTTGCAGGTAGAGACAGCGGTCGAATTGGGGCAGACGGTCCTGCAGATCCTTGTGCACGGTGGATTTGCTCACGCCGTACTTTTTCGCCGCGGCGCGCACGGTGGCGCGGTTCTCGATGATGTAAGCCGCCAGCGTGCGGGCTCGCTCTTCCATATTTCCCTTCATAAGCACACTCCTGACTCGTGTTGCTCCATCTATATGCGTGCAGAAGGGGAATATGAGCGCTCACAAGGAATACGCAGCAAAACATTTTGCAAAGCGGTCAAGGTATGTTATAATCATTCCAAACGCGCCGAAAACGGTGTGAACGAAACGACAGGGAGGCCCTGCATGGAAAATAAACTCATCCGCAGCAAATGTTTTTTATACCTGACCGAATTTTTTGCCGGTATGTCCGTCATGGCGGTCGAGCTCGGCGCGAGCAGGCTCATGGCCCCGTACTTCAGCTCCTCGCAGATCGTGTGGACGGTCATCATCGGCGTCATCATGATCGCAATGGCGATCGGCAATGTCTGGGGCGGCAAACTCGCCGACAAGAGCGCGACGCCCGACAAGCTCTACCGCAGGCTTATCATCGCGGCCATCTGGATCGCGCTCATCCCGTTTGTGGGACGGTATCTCATCGCGGGCATCTCGCTGCTGCTGGCGCTCTTTGTGACGAAGAACTTCCTCGTCTGGGCGGCGCTCGCAGCGTGCCTTGTGATCTTCGCGTTCCCCTGCGTGCTGCTCGGCACGGTCACGCCGTCGCTCACCCGCTTTACGGTCGACAACCTCGACGACACGGGCAAGACCGTGGGCAGGCTCAACGCGCTCAACACCATCGGCAGCATCATCGGAACCTTCGTGCCGACGTTCGTGACCATCCCTGCCGTCGGCACAGCGGCGACGTTTTTGATCTTCTCCGGCGTGCTCGCGGCCATCGGCATCGCGTACTTCGTGTTCGAGAAGAAAAAGAGCGTGCTGGGGATCGTCTCCGTCCTTTTGATCGCTGGACTGTGCTTCGCACTGCCGGGCTACAGCTTTGCCTTCTGGGAGAACGACCTCGCGCTCGAGGATGAGTCCATCTACAACTATTTGCAGGTGCAGGACGACGCGAAACGCACGACGCTCTCGACGAACGTGCTCTTCGGCGTGCAGAGCGTGCAGGTCAAGGGCAACGCGCTGACGGGGATGTATTATGACTACGCGCTCGCCGCACCCTGCATGGCGGGCATGGACGGCACAGACAACGAGGGCCGCAGCGTCATGATCCTCGGTATGGGCTCTGGCACGTATGCGAGCTATTGCACGCGCTATTTCCCCGGCGCGAGCGTGCAGGGCGCGGAGATCGACAAAGAAATTGCCGACATCGCGACGGACTACTTCGGACTTCCTGACAGCGTGACCGTCGCGGTCGAGGACGGGCGCGCGTACCTTGCCGCGTCGAAGGAGAAGTTTGACGTCATCATGGTGGACGCCTATCAGGATATCACCATCCCGTTCCAGCTCTCGAGCGTCGAGTTTTTCAATGAAGTGCAGGCACATTTGAAGCCGAACGGCGTGATGGTCGTGAACCTCAATATGACGTCCGCGGAGAACGGCTCCATCAACGAATACCTCTGCGACACGATGGCGAGTGTTTTTAAATACACCGTCACCGCGCCTGTGAAGGGCAACACGAACACCGAGGTCTTCTGCACGAACTCAGGCGATTGGGAGGAGACGTTCCTGCGCAGCATCGCGAACCTCAAGGACAGCGGCTACGCCGACATGATGCGCACGGTATACGGAAAGCTAACGCCCTATGAGGGCGGCAACTGCATCCTGACGGACGACAAGGCTCCGGTCGAGGTGCTGGGTATGCGCGTGCTCGACGAGCTCATCGGCGATGAGCTCAACTACTACAAAGACGAGCTCCGGACCGGCGGTTTGTCCGCGCTGCTCGGTAATTGAAGATAAAAAATTCCCGCGCCGAGCGCGGGGATATTTTATAGGATCAGCATCAGTGCGGGGATGACGACAAAGCACGCGAGCGTGGAGAGCGCGGCGCCCTGCGCGGCGAATCGTTCGTCCGCGCCGTAGTCCGCGGCGGCGACGACCGTCTGCGTGACGACCGGCATCGCTGTTTCGACGAGGAGCACGCTGCGCCCGAGACCCGCGACGCTGAAGAGCTCACACAGCGCGAACGACACGCCCGGCACGAGCAAAAAGCGGAAGAGCATCACGAGGGCAAGGTCGCGGTCGAGCTTCAGATTTTTGAGCCCGATCTCATAGATGATATAGCCCGTGAGCAGCAGCGCGAGCGGCGTGACGAGGTTGTTCATATACTTGCAGTAGCTCATCACGAGCGACGGCAGCTTTATGCCCGTGAAGACGAGCACGAAGCTCACGAGAACACCGATGACGGCGGGCGTGGTCAAAAACTTTTTTATCATCCGCTTGTCAAAGCCACCGCCTTCACCCGCCCAGCGCACGAGCGAGAGGCCTACGAGCTGGACAAAGCTCGTGTTGACGATGTAATAGAGCATGACATAGGGGGTGCAGGTCTCGCCGAAGAGCTCGGTGCACATCGGAAGGCCGATGAAAATGGCGTTCGACACCGAGCACATCATCATAAAGACGCCGAGCTTTTTGCGTGGCAGCTTTAAGAGCTTGCCGACGAGCAGCGACAGCAGAAACGCGCCGATCGTGGAGAGAAACGGCACGAGCAGAAAACCCAGCGAGCCCGCGAGCAGGTCATGCGTCAAGTTGTTCGTCAGTCCGTAGACGCACATACAGGGGATGGCGACAGACATCGTGAACTTGCTGATAAAGCGCTTGGCCTGCGGGCTCATCCAGCCCATGCGCGCGCAGAAGTAGCCCGTGGCCGTCAGCAGCAGGATGATGGTGACGGACGCGACGGCGTGAAGGAACGACTCCATAAAAATACACCTCGAAGCGGGAAGTATCTCTCAGTATATCAGCTTTGTGGCAAAAGACAAGAGGGGAAAAGACAGTTGCAATGCCGCTTCGGATACGCTATGATGAGCGAAGACTGAACACGCGGTGTGCAGTTTAAAAATGTATCGAGAACTTTGAGAGGAGTTTTGTTTTATGAAAGCAGCGCTGGTCATTATGGCGGCGGGCATGGGCTCGCGCTACGGCGGCAACAAGCAGGTGGACGGCATCGGCCCGAACGGCGAGATATTGATGGAATACTCCATTTTCGACGCGCTGCGCGCGGGCTTTACGAAGGTGGTCTTCATCATCAAGCCCGATATGCGCGACTTGATGGAGAACATGGTCGGCAAATACCTTGCCGGGCGCAAGACGGCGGACGGGGAGAATGTCGAGATATGCTACACGTATCAGGATTTTTCGAGCGTGCCCGCATTCTATAAGGTGCCCGAGGAGCGCGTCAAGCCCTTCGGCACGGTGCACGCGTTGCTGTGCGCGAAGGAGTGCGTGAAAGAGCCCTTTGTCGTCATCAACGCCGACGACTATTACGGTGTGGACGCGTTCAGGACCATCTACGCAGAGCTCTCAAAGCTCGCCGCGAGCGGCGAGGGGACGATGGTCGGCTACGACCTCTGCAACACCGTGAGCGAGCACGGAACGGTCACGCGCGGCGTGTGCCACGTGAACGAACAGGGAAAGCTCGACCGCGTGGTGGAGACGTTCCACTTAAAGCCCTGTGACGACGGCAGGATCCGCGACATTCAGGAGAACGGCGACGGTCCCGTCTACGCGCCGGAAACGCCGGTGTCGATGAACTTCTGGGGCTTTACGCCGTGGCTCTTTGAAAAGCTGGACACCTACTTTAAGGACTTCCTCCGCGCGCTGCCGGACGGCGAACTCAAAGCCGAGTGTCTGCTGCCGAGCCTCATCGGCGAGCTCATCGACCGCGGCGAGCTTAGCGTGTCCGTTCTGCGCTCGAACGCGCGCTGGTTCGGCATGACCTATCACGAGGATAAGGAAATGGTGCAGCGCGAGCTTAAGAAGCTGCACGACGCGGGCGTGTATCCAAAAACGCTGCGCGCGTGAGCAGGACAAAAAGAAAATTTTCTTCACCTCCGGACATACTAAGCCCGGAGGTGAATGTGAAATGCAGCGAAAAGACCCGGGGCTGCCGCGCGACATGACGCCGATGCTCAAGGCACGCTTCGGCCAGCCCGACGACTGCGCCGACCTCATCAACAAGTACGGCACCTACAACATCCAGCCGACGTCGGACACGGAAAACCTGTTTCCGATGATCGCGCCGGGCCTTCCTGAACAGTGGAAAGAGATGAAGCTGAGCAAGTCGGAGCTTGAAAACTTGCAATAAGGCAACAAGGGGCGGATGACGCGCTCGCGTGTCCCCGTCCCGCTTTTTTGGCGTTTTTTCACCGTGCTTTTTAGAGTGGGACAGGCAAAAAGAATAATGAAGGGTAAATTTCTACAAAAAATCAAATGACAAAATGGAGAAATTTATCGCTGGTATACAAATCAAACGCCTGGCTGGTACTTGCGTTGTGCATGAAATCGGTTAAAGTATGTGTTAAGAGCCATCTATCCGGCGGCGGTTATGAGAGAGACCACCCGTCGGGCAGACTCGAAATATGAAGGAGGAGAGAGAATGGAAACCAAAAGCAACGCGAAACTGAAAGCCCTGTTCATCATCCCGTCGATCGTTGGCGTCATCCTGTTTATGATCCCGGTGAAGAATGCTGACGGCGATTGGACCGTTGTGGTCAAGATCCTTGCCGACATCATCTCGGGCTACATCGGCGGCTTCCTGCCGCTGCTGTGCGTGCTGATCCTCACCGTTTCGGCGGTGCTGTCGGTCGTTGCACTGGCAAAGCCTAAATTCATTATGAATAGCGACATTATGAAGGAATGCTTCGCCTGCAAGCCCATCTGGGTCGTGATCCGTGTGCTCGCGGTCATCTTCGTGTGGCTCACCTATCTCGGTGTTGGCGAGGAAGGTGAGGGTCTCATCGGTATGATCACCGGCGGCGGTCAGGGCGGCTTCGTCCTCTATGACCTGCTCACCACGCTCGTTATCATCTTCGTCATCGCGGCGCTGCTGCTGCCGCTGCTGCTCGACTTCGGCCTGCTCGAATTCGTCGGCGCGCTGCTCACCAAGGTCATGCGTCCCCTCTTCAAGGTCCCCGGCCGCGCGGCGGTCGACTGCATCACCTCCTGGATCGGCGACGGTACGCTGGGCGTTATGCTCACCTGCAACCAGTATGAAGGCGGCTATTACTCCGCCAAGGAAGCGAGCATCATCGCCACGCTGTTCTCCGCTGTTTCCATCACGTTTACCCTCGTCGTTCTCGAGACGGTGAACCTGCTCGATTACTTCGGCATCTACTACCTGATCGTCTGCTTCGTCGGTATCGTCTGCGCGATCGTGTGTCCCTACCTCTACCCCCTGCGCAAAAAGCCCAACACGTACTTAGTCGAAGGCAAGGCCGCTCCCGACACCCTCCCCGAGGGCTACAAGAGCAACGTTGAGTACGGCATGGACCTCGCCATGAAGCGCGTTGCCGAGCACAAGGGCATCGGTGAATTCTTCAAGAGCGGCGCCAAGAACGCCTGCAGCATGTGGTTCGGCGTTCTGCCCTCCGTCATGGCCATTGGTACTGTCGCTCTGATCCTTGCCAACTACACGCCGATCTTTGAGTGGCTCGGCATCCCGTTCCGCCCCCTGCTCCAGCTTCTTCAGGTGCCCGAAGCGAATGCAGTCGCCTCCACGATGATCGTCGGCTTCACCGATATGCTCACCCCCGCCATCCTGATCGCAGAGTCCACGAGCGAGATGGCCAAGTTCATCGTCGCAGTCGTCTCCGTTACGCAGGTGCTTTACCTCTCCGAGGTCGGCGGTCTGATCCTCGGCTCCAAGCTTCCTCTCAACATCTGGGAGCTGTTCGTCATCTTCCTGGAGCGCACCATCATCAGCCTGCTGATCGTCTGCCCCATCGCACACCTGCTGTTTTAAGAGCTGAAAGGAACATCCCGTTCTGCCCATAGTCCCCAACCGAAAGGGCGAAGGGCGTCCGAAAGGACGCCCTTCGCCTTATATTTTTAGGACTTTAGCGCAGATGCACAAAAATGTCTGTACAAATAGTGAAAAGTTATGGTAAAATGCAAAAAGAGTATGAGAGAACTGCGGAGAGTGCATCGTGCTCTGCCGCAGAAAGGGAGAAGAGACCCCATGACGATCAAGATCGATAAGGACGCGAAGGTGCCAGTGTATCTGCAGATCGCCGAGCAGATCAAAGCACAGATCATCAGCGGCGCGCTGCCGAGAGCCAGCACGCTGCCGAGCGAGCGCGCCCTCGCGCAGATATTGGATGTGCACCGCAACACGGTGGTCAAGGCCTACAGTGAGCTCAAGAGCGACGCGTGGATCGAGTCGCGCCAGGGCGTGGGCTATGTCGTGACAGAGGCGGACGCTGCGCCGGACGGCGGAGAGGAAAAACCGGGCGAGCGCGCGGGCCGCGTGAACTGGATCGGCGCGGTGGCGGACAAATATCTTGACATGGAGAAGACCTTCGACGATCTTTTCCAGCGCTTCACGGACGAGAGCCACTATTCCCTCGGCAGTGGCATCGCCTCGCGCGAGGTGTTCTCATCCCAGCGCGTGGCGCACGACATTGCTTCGCTCGTCACGGGCAGCGGCCCGTGCCAGTATTTTTTCAGCCCCTATAAGGGCGACCGCTTCCTGCGGCAGAAGCTCGTATCCTTCCTTGCGACCAAGGGCGTGAAGGCCTCGTCGGGCGAGATACAGGTGTTGGCCGAGACGAACCAGGCACTCGACTTTATCGTGACGCTTTTGATAAACCCCGGCGACAGCGTCGTGATGGAGGAGCCTGTGCACCCGGATATGTACCGCGTGATGGAACTTGCGGGGGCGAAGATCCTCGCCGTGCCGGTCGATGAGAACGGCATGGACTGCGCGGTGCTCGAAAATCTGCTCACACATACAAAGCCGCGCCTTATCTTCGTCAATTCGAGCTATCACGACCCGACGGGAAACATTTTGTCGCTCGAGCGGCGCAAGAAGATCGTCGAGCTCTCGAACCGCTACCGCATCCCCGTCGTGGAGGAGGATGCGGCGAGCGAGCTCGCCTACGAGGGCGAAAAGCTCCCGCCCATCAAGGCTTTCGACACGATGGGCAACGTCATTTACATCTATTCCTTCTCGCTCACGTTCGTGCCGGGACTGAGCCTTGCCTTCGTCACGGGCAACCGCGACTTCATCCGCGCGCTGAGCTACCTCGTCTCCGTGCGGCTGATGGCCTCGGACTGGCTGACGCAAAAGCTCCTCGGCATGTATCTGGACGACGGCAGCTACTACGCCTCGCTCACAGCCTTCCGCGAAAATTACCGCCGCAAGCGCGACCTTGTGTGCCGCAAGCTTGACGAGCTCGCGCCGCTCGGCGTACAGTACGATAAGCCGCAGGGCGGCGTTTACATCTGGTGCAGGCTGCCCGACGGAGTGGACAGCAAGCACTTCATCAGCCGGGCCTACAATATGGGCGTCACGCTCATCCCCGGCCACGTCTTTTACCCCTATAAAAACGGCGGACGCGACCACATCCGCATCAATTATTCCTACGAATCGGAGGAGCGTCTGGTGCAGGGAATGGACGTATTGCGCAAAGCGCTAAAAGAAGAACTGGACGAGTGACTGGCACACAAAATGCCAACAATGCTGATACATCACAAGCAAATAGGAAAAGGATATACTTGGAACAGAATTTAGAGAACGGACCTACGGTGCGCCTGAGCTGCACGCGGCAGCAGCGCACGGAACAGATCATGACGGGGGCGTTTGGGCGGTCGATGAGAGAGCCGCCGGCGCTCCGGAAAGGGAGCATATCATGTATCCAGGCATCCACAACTTTTCCGAGATCGGAAAGCTCAACAAGGTGCTGCTGCACCGCCCCGGCGAGGAGCTGGAATCGCTGACGCCTGCGACGCTCGAGCGCCTGCTGTTCGATGACATCCCGTATTTAAAGGTCGCACAGGAGGAGCACGACCGCTTTGCCGAGGTCCTGCGTGAAAACGGCGTCGAGGTCATCTACTATGTCGACGAGGTGGCCAAGGCCATCGCCGACCCCGCGCGCCAGATCCAGCTCGTGAACGACTTCCTCAACATCAGCAAGATCCACGCCAAGGGCCTGCGCGCCAGCATGACGAGCTTCCTGCTCGATATGCCGCCGAAGAAGATGGTCACCAAGCTCATCGCCGGCATCAAGCGCAGCGAGGTCGCGACGAAGGAAGCAACGTCGCTGATGGACCTTGTCGACGACGACTATCCGTTCGTCTCCGACCCTATGCCGAACCTGTACTTTACCCGCGACCCCGGCGCCTGCGTCGGCGAGGGCATCAACATCCACCGTATGCACACCCCCGCGCGCAAACGCGAAAGCCTGCTCTTAAAGTACATGTACCTCTACAACAGAGACTTTGCCACGCTGGACAACAAGATGTGGTACGACCTGTCCGACAGTTACTCCATCGAGGGCGGCGACGTGCTCGTGCTGTCGAAGGACATCGTGGCCATCGGTCTTTCGCAGCGCACGACGGTCTCCGGCGCGGAGACGTTCGCGCGCAACCTGCTGCAAAATTCGGACTTTAAGAAGGTCCTCGCCTTCGACATTCCTGAGACCCGCGCGTTCATGCACCTCGACACCGTCTTTACGATGGTCGACTATGACAAGTTCACCATCCATCCTGAGATCGAGGGCCCGCTCAGCGTTTACGAAATGATGCTCGACGAGCACGGCGAACTCAAGTTCGGCGCGCTGAAGGAAGAACTCAAGGACATTCTGGCCCTCGAGCTCAAGCTGCCCGCAGTCGACCTCATCCGCTGCGGCGGCGGCGACCTGATGGCCGCGCAGCGCGAGCAGTGGAACGACGGCTCGAACACGCTGTGTATCGCGCCGGGCCGCGTCATCACCTATGAGCGCAACTATGTGACGAACGACTTGCTCGCAAAGCACGGCCTCGACGTGCTGACTGTGCCGTCTGCCGAGCTGTCGCGCGGCCGCGGCGGCCCGCGCTGCATGTCCTGCCCCGTCAACCGCGACGACCTGTGATTTACCGGAAAAGATCATCTTCCTGTGGCGGATAGTCGGTCCGCCGCCCTGCGCCGCGCGCAGATACAGGGATAGGAGGGAGAGAATTGAAGAGCAAGCGACAGGAGAAGATCCTGGAATTGATCGAAAAGTACGACATTGAAACGCAGGAGGAGCTCATTGCGCGTCTGGCCGAGTGCGGCATCCAGAGCAAGCAGACGACTGTCTCGCGCGATATCAAGGAGCTTTACCTTTATAAAGAGCCCCTTGGCGGCGGCCGCAGCCGCTATGCCGTCTCGGGCAAGGCCGACCATATCGACAACGCCAAGCGCTTACAGCTCATTTTGAATGAATGCAGCGTCGGTGTGGACTGCGCAGGCATCGTGGTGCTGCTCAAAACGCTGCCCGGCCTTGCCGACGCGGCGGGCGCGGCCATCGACGCGATGAAGCTGCCCGATATGCTCGGCTGCATCTCCGGCAACGATGCCGTGGCGATCGTTGCCCGCGGCGAGCAGGAGGCCGAGCGCCTGTGCGGCGAGCTGCGCCAGTATTGCAAGTGAACGAGAGAGACGAGATTGAGAGAGGACAGGGGGCGGAGCGATCCGCCCTTCCTGCTCCACCATAAAACCAATTAAACCGCAAGGTATTTCTAAAACGCGACAAAACTCAACAGGTATTAAAAGTTTTACTGCCGACAAAATTCGACGGGATCCCGCTTGAAGATCATTTTTTGAGTGCTATAATAAAGTTATCAATCGGATGATCTGTGCGGCTCGCGAAAGTGGGGCAAAGCGTATAGACAAAGGCACAGCCGGCGAAAGCCGGTCTCGCAAAGCCACGGGCCTACCCGGCGGAAACGCCGCACGGCAGCCGGGCTACCTAAGACGGAGAAACCTCCTTCCTCGGATCCACAGGGACAAGAGGGAGGATTTTTTTATGAGAGAGAAGAAGTTCGGCAGGTTGTTTTTGACATGGCTGCTGGCAGCCACCATGGTGCTGACCTTGCTTCCCGTCGGAATGCTGGCGGCAGACGACGAGGGCGAAGCGACCTCTGCGGGTGTTTCGGGGCTGACGGTCGGCTTCAAGGTGCGAATGAACCCAAAGAGCGGTGCACAGATAGATAAGGTTTGTAATGATACGGATACGCTTGACGTAGACCCGAACATTTATACCAATGTCTATATCCGACCTTATATCAAAGTGGATGGGAGAGAGTTTAAGGCTCCTACCAATCCCCAATGGGGTTCCATATGCTATACATTTGAATATGGTGATTACAAGAACAATGCACCGGTAAGCGGAGCAGGTTCTCCCTTTAACGCAGGAGAAAAAGATTATAGCGCTGCAAACGCAGGAAATTGGAATACAGCCAATAAGATCATCATAGATGATCTTTCTGATGAGCGACTGAACAACGGTACACCCGGTGAAGGCGATTATTATACGCTTACTGTGAAAGCTTATGAAGTGTCTACTACGACGGGAGAGTTAAGGGAATGTTTAGACACTGTCACCGCAAAGCTGCATGTCCGCATGACTTGGGAAACCAAACTCGATTGGCTGGAGAGCTATACATGGGACGATGATCGGTATCAGGGATATGCCATTGACCGAGATCTGACTGAAATCTATTCTTCGGGTGAATTGATCAGTGACTACCTTAAGAATTATGTAATGACCTACGGTGAGGATGAATTCGCCGTAAACACCCTGAGAGGCATTCCGGTTTCCTGGGCGGAGACGGAGGGTACGGAGTATTCTACTGAACCCGGTGCGGTCAACTCTCTGACATGGACGGCAGAGCTGGAAAAGGCGCCGGATTATGATAAGTGGACGATTCCGGAAGACTTTGTGCGTTCCAAAGCGATCGAATTCCAGAATCCGTTCGCCGTGAGATTTATGAACGGCGAGAACGTTCTCAAGTCGAGCCTTGTGAAAAAGGGCAATACGGTAGCGCAGACGGATTATCCGGAACTGCCGACTAAGCTGAACTATACCAGCACTTGGGACAAGACCCCCGGCTTCCGCGTAGAGGAGAATACGGATGTACACGCCGTATATACGCCGATTTCGTATGGTATTACGTATTATCTGGACGGCGGAAGCAATTCGCCCAACAACCCTGAAACCTATACCGTAGAAGATACGTTTCCCCTCAAGGCTCCCACCAAGCAGGGGTATGCGTTTACCGGCTGGACGTCTGACGGTGAAACGGAACCGAAGCTGGCGGTGACGATTCCGGTCGGCACAACGGGTAGACTGGTGTTTACTGCACATTGGGTGGAAGTTGCCACCATTGACGCAACCGCCGACGAGCACGGCAAGATCGACCCCGCGGGCACGATCACCGTACCCAAGGGCGAAAGCAAGACCTTTACCATCACGCCCGATCCCGGCTATTACATCAAGGACGTGCTGGTGGACGGCAAGAGCGTCGGCGCGGTGAGCACGTACACGTTTAAAGAGGTGGTGGCCGACCACACGATCCACGCTGCATTTGCCAAGAACCACATGCCCGGCTATCCCACCCAGCCGGAGCAGCCCAAGGTGGAGATTCCCGATGACGACGCGCTCGGCCTGAACACGGAGGACCACTTCGCCTATATCGTCGGTTATGGCAACGGCGAGGTCCGCCCGCAGAACAACATCACCCGCGCCGAGGTCGCGACCATCTTCTTCCGCCTGCTGACCGACGACGTCCGCGACGAGAACCTGACCAAGACCAACCGCTACTCCGACGTGGCCGCCACCTCCTGGTACAACACTGCGGTCTCGACCCTGAGCTCCATGGGCATCATCACGGGTTATCCCGATGGCACGTTCCGCCCGAACGCCGCCATCACCCGCGCTGAGTTCGCCGCCATCGCCGCCCGCTTCGACTCGAACGGCGACAAGACCGCTGCGAAGTTCAGCGACATCGCGAACCACTGGGCCAAGGACGAGATCAGCATCGCCTACAACAACGGCTGGATCACCGGCTATCCCAACGGCACCTTCGGCCCCCAGCGCGACATCACCCGTGCCGAGACCATGACGCTCGTCAACCGCGTGCTGGACCGCCAGCCCGAGACCGAGGACGATCTGCTCCCGAACATGACGGTCTGGACGGACAACGCGAACCCCAAGGCCTGGTATTACCTCGCCGTTCAGGAAGCGACGAACAGCCACTACTACGAGTTCAAGACGAACTCCCAGTATGAAAAGTGGACCGAGCTGCGCGAGACCCGCGACGGGTCCCAGCTCGAGAAATAAAAATGAAAAAAGAATGGGAACGCTCAGCGTTCCCATTCTTTTTATCGTTTTTGCAGTGATCACACGTTGCCGATCGTCGCGACCATGACGGCCTTGATGGTGTGCATACGGTTCTCGGCCTCGTCGAAGACCTTGGAGTTGGGGGAGAGGAAGACCTCGTCCGTGACCTCGCGGATATCATAGCCGAGCTCCTTCTGAGAGGCGGCCATGGTGGTATCGAAATCGTGGAAGGAGGGCAGGCAGTGCAGGAAGATGCAGTCGGGGTTCTCGGTGGCCTTCATGACCTCGCCCGTGACCTTGTAAGGCGTGAGCAGCTTGACGCGCTCGGGAATCTTGTCCTCTTCGCCCATGGAGGCCCAAATGTCGGTGTAGAGCGCGTCAGCGCCCTTGAGCAGTTCCTTGTCCTCGCCATACTCGACGACGGCGCCGGTCTCTTTGCCGACCTCGCGGCAGTAGGCCACAACGTCAGCGGCGGGAGCAAGCTCCTTCGGGCCCCAGCCGACATAGTGGATGCCGAGCTTGGCGCAGATGTACATGAGGCAGTAGGCGACATTGTTGCGCGTGTCGCCGCAGAAGACGAGCTTGCATTTGCTCAGCGGCTTCTTGGTGTTTTCCATGAGGGTGAGAATGTCGGCGAGCGCCTGGGTGGGGTGGTCAACGTCGGTCAGGCCGTTCCACACGGGAACGCCCGCGTTGGCGGAGAGACCCTCGACGACCTTCTGGTCGTAGCCGCGATACTCGATGCCGTCATAGAAGCGGCCGAGGACCTTGGCGGTGTCGACCATTGTTTCCTTCTTGCCCATCTGGGAAGACTTGGAATCGAGGAAGGTGACGCTCGCGCCCTCGTCGTGCGCGGCGACCTCGAAGGCGCAGCGGGTGCGGGTGGAGGTCTTTTCAAAGAGCAGGACAATGTTTTTGCCGGCGAGCAGGTCGCCGCGGATACCGGCGCGCTTTTTCGCCTTTAAGTCGGCGGCAAGGTTCAGCATATAGCGGATCTCATCGGGGGTGAAGTCCTTCAGCGTCAGGAACGAACGGCCTTTCAGATTAACGGGCATGTGGGTGATCCTCCTTTTTGGTATTTCTCAAATCTCTCATATAAAGCATCCAAATAATGCTATGATGATTATATCATTCTTGGTTAAAAAAGCAATGGATTTTCAGCTTTTGCGCGTTCGCACGCGGAGTACTGGACTGCGGAGGAAAAAGCAAACTGGACTGCGGCGCGTGCGGCGGCAGACGGGAAAAATAAGTCTGTTCCGCTCCGGCGAGATATGCTATACTGAAAGAAAAAAGGGGGAAGGGCGATGAGCATTGCGGGGCTTCTGATCCGGCGCGAGCGCCTTGCGCGCGCCTGGAGTCAGGAGGGATTGTGCCGCGGGATCTGCGGCACGTCGTATCTTTCCAAGATCGAGCAGGGAAAAGCGGCGGCATCGGAGGAAATTCTCGCGCTGCTGCTTGCACGGCTGGGACTTTCGTGGACAAATGACGAAGACGGTGCGCTGCGCGCGAGGACGGAAGCGTGCATGGAGGCGCTCTTTTCCGGGGACGCCTCGACGTTCGACGCCGCGTTCGCCCGCCTGCGCGCGCAGGAGAGTACGCTCCTTTGCAGTCCCTGCGCGGCGGATTACCTTCTTCTGCGCGCCTTTTCCTGCAAAAAGGACGGGGAGCGGCATCCACTGGACACGGAATTTGTTCCGTTTCTGGACCAGCGCCAGCTCGCGCTCCAGCGCGTGCTGGAGGGGCGGCACGAGGAGGCGGCGCTTCTCTATCCCGCCGCGGTGATCCGCCTGTGGCAGGGCGCGCATCTCTACGCGCGCGGGCGCTATGCCGCCGCGACCGAGGCGCTGCGCGCCGCCTATGACGCCGCCGCCGCGGAGGGCTATGCCCACATCATGATGAACTGCCGCGTGTATCTCGGCAACTGTTGCTCCGATTCGGGCGACGCAGAGCGGATGCGCAAGCACTACGCGGTCGCGCAGCGGCTCGCCCTGGCGCTCGGCGATCAGGATATCCTATCGACGATCCGCTACAACGAAGCGGCAACAAGGATCGAGTGCGGTGACTTTGCGGCGGCGTATGCCTACTTTGCCGCGCTGGAAGAACCGGATGCGATGTCACTGCACAAGCTCGCCGTCTGCTGCGAGGCGCTGGGGCGGCGGGACGAGGCGCTCGCCGCGCTTGCGCGGGCGGAGGCGATGCTCCCCGAGGGCGAAGCGCACGCACCCGAGCGGCAGATGCTCGCGCTTGTGCGCTATCGAGTGGAAACGCCGGACTATCTGCGCGACGAGCGCTACGGAACGCTCCTGACAGACTGCTTTGCCCTGCTGCGGCGCGAGCGCGGCGCGGGCTACGCGCGCTTCCACCTCAAGTGGATGCTCGAATGGTACAAGGCGAACCGCCGCTACCGCGAGGCCTGCGCGCTGCTGGAGGACTTTCCTGCGGAAAAATAAAAAAGAGATATTAAACGGTATCTGGCGGGAGAAAGTTTCCCACAGATACCGTCTTTTTTTCATTCACGCGCCATGCCATAATAATGGCGAGGTGAGAACTATGACAAAAACACTCTGGACAAAGGATTTTATCCGCATCACGCTCGCGACCTCGCTCGGCGCGGCAGGCGGTATTCTCAGCAGCTTTGCGCTGTCGTTTCTCGTCTTCGACGAAACGGGCAGCACGCTGGCCTCGGCGCTCGTGGTGGCGATCCAATTGCTGCCGGGGGCGGTGCTGCCGCTTCTGATCGCGCCGCTGATGGACCGCTATCCGCGAAAGCCCTTCCTTGTCGGCGGCGATACGGTGAACGCGCTGCTCTATGCGCTCGCGGGCGTCTACCTGCTGCGCTGTGAGTTCTCTTACACGGTGTATCTCGGCTTTTCGCTGCTGCTCGCGTGCCTGAGCGCCTTTGACGAGCTGGCCTACAGCAGCTTTTACCCGCTCATCCTGCCGGAGGGCATGGAGGAAAAGGGCTACACGGTTTCCTCGATGCTCTATCCCGTGCTCAAGGTGCTGATGATGCCCGTGGCCGCCGTGCTCTTCGATACGCTGGGCGTGGCGCGGCTGCTGCTCATGCAGTCGGCGCTGTCGCTCATCTCTGCGCTCATCGAAAATAAGATCACGGTCGCAGAAACGCCGCGCGGCGGCGAGCGCTTTTCTCTGCGCCTCTGGTGGGGAGATCTCCGCGAGGCGGCGGCCTATCTCAAGCGGGAAAAGGGCTTGCGCGCGCTGTATGATTATATGGCGGTGACCAACGGCATGGCGGCGGGTTATTCGCCGCTGCTCATCGCCTTTTTCCGCACAGCGCCCGGCTTTACGGCGGCGATGTACTCCTTTTTCTCCGTGGCGGAGTTTGCCGGGCGCTCACTCGGCGGCGTGGTGCGCTACCGCTATAGCCTGCCGGAAAAGAAACGCTTTCCCTTCATCTTTGCTGTCTATCAGGTCTATGAGATGATGGACGTGCTGCTTTTGTGGCTGCCGTATCCGCTGATGCTCGCAAATCGCGCTTTCTGTGGCTTTCTCGGCATCAACAGCGCAACGATCCGCCAAGCGGCGGTGCAGCGCTATCTTCCCGACCCTCTGCGCGCCCGCATCAACGCCTATGAGAGTATGCTCATCACGGCTGCGAGCGCTGTGCTCTCGCTCGCGGTGGGGGCGCTCGGCGAGGTGATGGACTACCGGCGCTGCGTCAGCCTCTGCGCCGCGCTGACGCTGCTCTCCTGCTGGATGACGGTCTTTCGTCATCGCGGTGCGGTCAGGGAAGTGCTGCGCGGCGAGAAGGCTGTGTGAGCAGTTTTCTTGCACTTTCCCTTGTTTTCTGCGGATAAATATAGTATAATTGCAAAAAAGTATCCCCATGGGGCGATTTCGGGCGAATGTGCCGCGCCGTTTGGGTAAAACCGCAAAGGATAGAGGAGAAATTGCTATGAATATGATCCGCAGCGCAAAGAACCAGATCGCCGAGCTGACGGCGGCGGCTTATCGCGCGGCTGTGCAGGAGGGGTTGCTGCCCGAGGGCGTGCAGACCATCCCCGCCGTGGAGATCCCCAAGGATACCGCCAACGGCGACTATACGACGACGTTCTGCCTGGCCGCGTCCAAGGCCATGCGCAAGAATCCCCGCGAGGTCGCAAAAATTCTGACCGAGCACATGGACCTGAGCAACACGTACTTTACGAGCGTCGAGATCGCGGGCCCCGGCTTTTTGAACTTCCGCCTCGGCGACAAGTGGTACGCCGACGTTCTGACCGCCGTTGAGGAGGAGAAGGGCGACTACGGCCGCGACAATTGGCTGGGCGGCAAGAAGTACATGGTCGAGTTCGTCTCCGCGAACCCCACGGGCCCCATGCACATGGGCAACGCCCGCGGCGGCGTGCTGGGCGATACGCTGGCCGAGGTGCTCGATTGGTCGGGCGCGAAGGTCTGGCGTGAGTTCTACGTCAACGACTTCGGCAACCAGATCGAAAAGTTCGCCAAGAGCATCGAGGCGCGCTATATCCAGCTCATCCGCGGCGAGGATGCCGTCGAGTTCCCCGAGGACGGCTACCACGGCGACGATATCCGCGAGCTTGCCAAGGCCTTCTACGATGTTCACGGCGAGAGCTACCTTGATAAATCCGTCGAGGAGCGCCATGCTGACATGGCACGCTTTGGTCTGGAGCGCAACATCCCGAAGATGAAGAGCGACCTTGAGCGCTACGGCATCAAGTTCGACGAGTGGTTTTTTGAGTCCTCGCTGCACAACAGCGGTTATGTCAAGGACACCGTCGAGGAGTTGCACAAGCTCGGCTGGACGTATGAGAAGGAAGGCGCGCTCTGGCTCAAGACCGCCGACATCATGCGCGAGCAGTACCGCAAGCAGGGCAAGAAGGATGCCGACATCGACAAACTCGACTTGAAGGACGACGTGCTGCGCCGCGCCAACGGCTTCTACACCTACTTCGCCGGCGATATCGCCTATCACCGCAACAAGTTCGCCGTGCGTCATTTCGACAAGGTCATCAACATCTGGGGCGCCGACCACCACGGCCATGTGGCACGTATGAAGGGCGCGATGGACGCACTGGGCCTCGATGGGACCAACCGCCTCGACATCGTGCTGATGCAGCTCGTTAAGCTCGTGCGCGACGGCGAGGTCGTGCGTATGTCCAAGCGCACGGGCAAGACCATTTCGCTCTCTGACCTGCTCGATGAGATTCCCGTCGATGCCTGCCGTTACTTCTTCAACGCCAAGCCCGACACGCAGATGGAATTCGACCTCGGCCTCGCCGTGCGCGAGGACAGCGAGAACCCCATCTACTATATCCAGTATGCGCACGCGCGTATTTGCAGCCTCTTAAAGGCGCTGGAAGAGGAAGGCCACAGCGTCAAGCCCGGCGCGGTGGATATGTCCATCCTCTCGAGCGACGCCGAGCGCGCGCTCATCAAGGAACTGTCCTCCTTTGCTGAGGAAATTCGCATGGCGGCGCGCGACTACGACCCGAGCTATATCAACCGCTATCTCATGCGCCTTGCCGCGGCGTTCCACAAGTTCTACAATGCCTGCCGCATCAAGGGCGAGGACGAGGCTGTCATCGACGCGCGCCTCAAGCTCGCGAGCGCGACCCGTCAGGTGCTCGCCAACGGCCTTGGCGTTATCGGCTGCTCCGCACCGGAGAAGATGTAAAACAGTATACCGACAACAAAAAGGCGTCCGGCCACTGGCCGGACGCCTTTT
>OIXV01000601.1_pt1 | contig 34242 bp, 18 predicted proteins | sample 1587771 | NCBI WGS metagenome assembly OIXV01 (sample SAMEA3888893, study PRJEB22519) | human gut metagenome | biome: human gut; feature: human-associated habitat; material: faeces | place: Denmark | collected 2010
GTAAGGCACGGCTCTGCAAAAGCTTGATCGTCGGTTCAAATCCGTCTACCGCCTTATATTACCTGATTTATCAGGAAACATCTGAACATAAAGCTCGTAAAATCGGGCTTTTTTCATTTGACGCTAGATTTTAAGCCTATCTCTTAAGTTAGGATTCAAAAAGAGGCTGAGATATTCTCTCAGCCTCTTTTTATAGCATTTTTACTAATTCTCTGTTTTGAGAAAAGCAGTAGAATTAAAGACAAATGCCTTCTATTTTTCAACCTAATTCTTAGTGTTTTTTACGACGGAAGTTAAAGAAGGCTGTTACACTTGCAAGAACAAGTCCTAATAGAGCCGCAAGGCCATTTGCATGTTCACCAGTGTTTGGAAGGTTCTTCTTCTCTTCTGCGTTTCTATTTACTCTAGAGTATTGAGGTTGTTGTTGTGGACGGTCTGTTTGACCTGATTGACTACTTGTAGCAGCATCTGATCCTGGTTTCGCTTGATCCTTAGGATCTTGAACTTTACCAGTTGAATCTTGAGCTTTTCCTTTAGAATCTTGAGCTTTGTCTGATGGATCTTTTTGATCTTGACTAGCATTTGATTGGCTGCTACCAGATTCCTTAGTACCAATTTCAACTACTTGAGTGATTGGTGTTTTCGTAATCTGTTCGTCTCTGACAACTCGGCTTGTTTCAACACCATTTGTCTTAGTAATTGTGTAGACAACAGTCTTTTCACCATCAACACCAGCAATCTTGATCCGTTTTGTTCCTTTTGGAAGATCTGGATTGCTTAAAGTGATAGTGCCATGGTAAATTACTTGAGTTTCAGTCACGTTTTCAGTTGTAACAACTGGAGCAGTAGCTTTCTTAGTACCTACTTCAACAACTTCATCAACTGCTGGAGTTGTGATAGTGTTGGATTTCTCTACACGACCTGTTTCAACACCGTCTGCGTAGGTTACCGTGTAAACAATGGTACGAACTCCCTTCTTACCTGGGTTTGTCACATTGCGAACACCTTCTGGAAGAGCTGGATTTGGAACTTCTTTGACTTGGAAGTCTACTTCTTCAGTCTTAGTTTCTTCCTTAGTGGTAATGACTGGACCAGTACCTTCTTCGATGACTTCGTCAACAGCTGGTTTTGTCACAGTTTCTGACTTCTTAACCTTGCTAACTTCTTGGCCATCAGCTTTCGTAACAGTGTAAGTTACTTCCTTCTCTCCATCTACACCTTGAACTTTTACGTTTCTTGTGCCTTTCGGCAGAGCTGGATTTGGAACTGTAGAGCTACCATGTTTGATAACTTCTTTTTCTACTACTTCTTCAGTTGTAGTAACTGCACCGGTACCTTCTTCGATGACTTCGTCAACAGCTGGTTTAATAACTGTTTCAGACTTTTTCACACGGCCTGTTTCCTTGCCATCTGTTAAAGTGATTGTGTAGACAACTTCCTTTTCACCATTGACACCTTGAACTTTTGTGTTTCTTGTGCCTTTTGGTAGAGCTGGATTTTTAACTGTTGAAGATCCATAAGGGATTGGTTCTTTGACTGTAACGTCCTGAGTGGTGATCTCTGGTTGAGGTTTTGGTGATTCACCATTTAGAAGGGCTTGAGCTTTTGCTTTTAAAGCTTGGTAACGAGCTTCGTACTTGGCAAAGCCTTTCTTGCCTTCTTCACTCTTGATCGCATTAACTGCAGTAGTATGGTACCCTTCTGCATCTTCCAAAGCATACTGCAAACTTTCCTTAGTATCTGAATCATCTGGATTGAATTCATTGATTGCTTTTTCAAATTCATCCATTTGATTTTTAAAGTTCGCTGCTGCTTGCGCTTCTGCTGCATCTGGAATTTCCTCATCCTCTCCAGGCTGTTCCTCTGCATAGACAGTAGGGACATGTGTCAGCTCAGGATATTTATAAACGGCTACTGCTCCCAAAGCATTAACAGCTAGCACTGAGATTCCTAACTTAATTAACTTTTTTCTATCCATAATGATTTTCCTTTAATCTTTTTCCTAATAATACGATAGTAACCAGAAGAGCATAGCTCTCCTGGACTATCTTACATTAATGCTTTGGTTTTCTTCTCAAAAGAAGTCCCATCAGCACAAGGATCATTCCGATAATCACCTCATTTACCATAGTACCAGAAGTACCTGTTTTTGGCAAGATATTCTTAGGTTTTTCTGGCTCTGGTGTTGGTGCCGGTGGCAAGTCACCCTTAGGCGCTGGTGGCGTATCAGGTGTAGTTGGTGGCGGCGTATTCGGTGTTGTCGGTGGTGTATGTGGTGTTGTCGGCGGTGTATTTGGCTCTGGCGGATAAACGTTTACTGTATTCGTTACTTTCGGTTTATCGTTGAAGGTTACAGTAGCCTTATTCGGAATCTTCGTCTCATTATTCTCTTTATTCAAGTAGCTAGACAAGTCTGCTCCGTCTTTAATAGATGAATAGATGATGACGCGGAAGGTGCTACCCTTCAAGGCTTCCAAAACAGCCTTATCAGTAACTTCTACGGTAACTTTCTGACCTTCTACAGTTACTTTGGCGATTTTCGCAAGAGCTTCATCCGTGATCTCACCCTTGTCATTCACTGTTGTGAATGCTTCGAGAGCTTTTTCGAGTTTCTCTTTGCTCTCTTTCAGTTGTTCAAGGTTCTTATTCAGCTTATCTTGTTCAACTTTTTGTTCTTCAGGTGTTGCGAGGTTACCAGCTTTGGCACCATCTGCTTTCAGTTGTTCCAATTCAGCTTGTGCTGCTTTGAGGCTTTCTTCAAGGGCTACCACTTCAGCGTTATTGTCTGCTGGAGCAGGTGTCGCTGTAGCATTGCCTGCGTCAGAATCTGAAGATGGAGCTGGTGTTGCAGGTGTCGCTGCAGCTGTAGCTTTTTCTTTGGCTGCTGCCAATTGTGCTGTTAGCTCTTCTACCTTCTTCTCAGCTTCTGCCAGTTTCTTAGCAAAAGTACCATTTGTCTCTTTGCCTTCGAGCTCTTTCAGGTCGCTTTCTGCTTTTTCAATCTTAGCAGTAATCTTCGCAATGGCTTCTGCGACTTTATTTTCCTCAACCTTAACAGCTACACGGTCCACTTTCAGAACTTTTTCAAGTTCATCTGTTACCGTAAAGCTATTCAATTCAGTCTTCACATCACGGCCTTGAGCGTCTTTGATAGGGTTGCCTGATTCATCAACTGGATCAGTTGGCACCTTCGCTGTCACATCAAAGCGGAAGCCTTCCTTGAGTTCTTTCAGACGGTAAGCAGTTGATGGGTTAGATCCATCAGCTGGACCTACTGTCTTAGCTGGTTCGTTTGGTTTTGGTTCCTCAGGTTTTTCTGGGTCCCGTGGACGAACGGTTACTGGGTTAGATTCTTTTGTGCCGTTCTTGCCATTGCTATCCTTGAAGGCAATTGTTGCCTTGTTTGGAACAGTTTGGTTTTCGTAAGCTGATAAGTCACTATCTGCTTTCAGCTTAGCTGGAATGTAAAGTTGGATTTCTTTATAGCCACTGATACGAGCGAAGTCTTTCACTGTTACAGTAACTGTATTGCCTTCCACTTTTGTTTCCACAGCGTCTGTTGCATAACCATCCACGTAAGCTACAGGAGTTCCTGTGATTTCAAGAACTGGTTCCAAAGTATCCGTAACGGTGAACTCTTTGTAGAGGCGGATATCTTTTGGAATTTGTGTGTTGACATTGTACATGTAAGGAACATCACGGTCAACATCTAAGTGATCCAATGTACGGTTAATCTTCTTCGTAACCTCTGGTCCAGGTTGTTTTGGAACTTCGACCGTAACTGGCTTAGTTTCTTTCTTGCTTGCTGGATTATTGTTAATCAAGTAAGAAGCTGTATTTGGTACAGAGTAGCTATTAGCTGTTTCATATGGAGTTAAGTCTGCATCCGCTTTAATCTTCGCTTTGAAGGTTACTTGGACTTTCTTACCACCATTTGCTTTGACAGTCTCTTCTGGGAAGGTTACTTCCAGAGTTTGACCGTTTTTCGCTACAGCTGCGTCTGCTTTCTTACCACCAAGAGTGACTTGGACATCACCGGCAAATTCAAGAACGTCTTTCAATTCATCGGTAACTGTAAAGCCTGTCGCATCTTGAGGCATAGTTGTATGGATGTTGTATGTGAATTCTTCTGTTCGATCTGCAATTGTTTCAGAAGGTTTTGAATTCACATCTTTTTCAATCGGTGGCTGTTCTGGAGATGGAGGAGTGACAGGTACTACGTTAGAGTCCTTCGTTACAGCTGGTTTGTTAGGGAAGCCAACTGTGTAAGAAGCCTTATTCGGTACTTCTGCCTTGTCTGCTTTCATGTAAGCTGACAAGTTTGCACCCTCTCTGATCTTAGCCTTGAAGTTGAGGACAACTTCTTTACCACCGTTTGCTTTCACCTGATCTTCTGTCAGGGTCAACTTGATGGTTTGACCGTCTGTTGTAATCTGGTCTGCCTTCAAGTCTTCACCTGCTAGAGTCGCAGATGATTCACCCGCAAACTCAAGAACATCTTCCAGCTTATCGCTGATAGAGAAGGCTGTCGCATCTTGCGGTACAGTAGTCTTCACAGTGTAAGTGAAGACATCGTCACGGTTAGCTAATGTTTCAGCTTCTTTACCGTTTACTTCCTTCTTCAGTTCTGGTTCAGTTGGGGTTGGTGGAATGACTGGAACTGGTTTAGAACTTTGTTCTGTTCCTGGGTCATTGTTAAAGTTGTATTTAGCGGTGTTGTAAATCCGTGTCGTACCATCTTTTTCGATATAGTCTGACAGGTTCGCTCCCGCCTTGATCTTAGCCTTGAAGCTGACATGAACTGCTTTGCCTCCTAGGGCTTTCGCTTCGTCTTCTGTCAGTTTGACTGTGATCTTCTGACCTTTAATTGTAATGTGGCTGGCATCTAGTGGTTGACCATCTACCGTTGCGCTTGCTTGGCCATTTTCACCTGAGAATTCTAAGACTTTCTCAATCGTATCGTAGACTGCGAAGCCTGTAACATCAAGCGGCACAGTTGTGTCGATTGTGTAGGTGAATTCTTCATCACGAGCTCCTAAGTTCGCTGACTCAGCCTCATTGACCTTCTTCTCAATCGGAGGATTTTCCGGACTTGGAGGAGTCACTGGGACTTCATTAGAATCCTTAGTTACGCCTGGGTTGTTCGGGAAGTCCACTCGGTAGCTTGCCTTATTCGGAATTCTAGTCTTACCATCTTTAATGTAGCCAGATAGGTTGACACCTTGGCGGATCTTAGCTGTGAAGGTTAGGTTCACATCTTTACCACCATTGTTCTTGACTTGTTCTTCGGTTAGATTCACAGTAATGGTTTGACCATTAATTGAGATACGATCGGCATCAAGAGCTTGGCCATTTAGGCTAGCAGTCGCACGACCTGTTCCATCTGCAAATTCAAGAACGTCTTTCAGCTCATCATTGATAGAGAAGGCTGTTGCATCAAACGGTACTTTCGTATTGATGTGGTAAGTGAACTCATCGTTACGGTTAGCCAGTGTTTCCTCTTCCTTACCATTGACATCCTTCTTAATTTCAGGTTCTTCTGGAGTTGGAGGAGTTACTGGTACTCTGTTTGAATCCTTATGGATTTCTGGACGATTTGGGAAGCCTGCTGTGTAAGAAGCTGTATTCGGGATGCTAGTCTTACCTTTTTCAATGTAGTCAGACAAGTTTGCACCTTCACGAATCTTAGCCTTGAAGGTCAAGGTTACTTCCTTACCACCATTTGCTTTCACTTCGTCTTCTGTCAGAGCCATAGAGATTGTTTGGTCTGCAACATTGATACGGTTGGCATCAATTTCTTGGCCATCGAGAGTCGCTGTTGCTTGACCTTTCTCACCTGAGAATTCTAATACTGGTACAAGAGTATCTGATACTGAGAAGGCTGTCGCATCTTGTGGTACAGAAGTTGTTACTTTATAAGTAAACTCTTCATATCGTTCTTTCAGCGTTGCTTCTGGCTGACCATTCACTTCTTTCTTAATACCAGGTTCTTCTGGGCTTGGTGGAATCACTGGAACTGGTTCTGTGCTCTTTTCTGTCTTCGGATCATCGTTGATGATGTATTTAGCAATGTTAGGAATCCGAGTTACGCCGTCTGCTTCAATGTAGCCTGCCAGGCTGACATTCTTACGAATCTTAGCCTTGAAGCGAACATGAACAGCTTTATTGCCATATTTCTTCACTTGATCCTTCGTCAGAGTCACTGTCAGAACTTGTTTATCTACAGTGATTTGTGAATCTTCGATCACATCTTTGTCACCATCTACTGTGACTTCTGCTTGGCCTTTCTTACCTGAGAATTCAAGAACGTCTTTCAATTCATCGGTAATCTTGAAGCCAGTCGCATCGATAGGTACTTTTGTATCGATGGTGTAAGTGAATTCTTCATCACGGCTGTCCAGAGTTGCGGATGGCTTGTTATTAACCTTCTTCTCAACTGGTGGATTTTCTGGTGATGGAGGAGTCACTGGAACGATGTTTGAATCTTTCTCAACTTTCGGACGGTGTGGGAAGTTAGCCACATAAGACGCTTTGTTAGGTACACGCGTTACACCGTCTGCTTCGATGTAGTCTGCTAGGTTAGCACCTTCACGAATCTTAGCTTTAAAGTTGAGGACAACTTCTTTACCACCGTTTGCTTTGACTTGAGCTTCAGTCAACTCAGCACTTATGGTTTGGTCTTTCAGCTTGATTTGTTTTGCATCCAGCTTTTCACCATTGAGTGTGAGAGATGCTTCTGCATCTTCGCCTGCAAATTCAAGTACTGGAACTAAACTATCGCTGATAGAGAAGGCTGTCGCATCTTGCGGTACAGTGGTCTTCACAGTGTAAGTGAAGACATCGTCACGGTTAGCTAATGTTTCAGCTTCTTTACCGTTTACTTCCTTCTTCAGTTCTGGTTCAGTTGGGGTTGGTGGAATGACTGGAACTGGTTTAGAACTTTGTTCTGTTCCTGGGTCATTGTTAAAGTTGTATTTAGCGGTGTTGTAAATCCGTGTCGTACCATCTTTTTCGATATAGTCTGACAGGTTCGCTCCCGCCTTGATCTTAGCCTTGAAGCTGACATGAACTGCTTTGCCTCCTAGGGCTTTCGCTTCGTCTTCTGTCAGTTTGACTGTGATCTTCTGACCTTTAATTGTAATGTGGCTGGCATCTAGTGGTTGACCATCTACCGTTGCGCTTGCTTGGCCATTTTCACCTGAGAATTCTAAGACTTTCTCAATCGTATCGTAGACTGCGAAGCCTGTAACATCAAGCGGCACAGTGGTGTCGATGGTGTAGGTGAATTCTTCATCACGAGTTCCTAAGTTTGCTGATTCGGCCTCATTGACCTTCTTCTCAATCGGAGGATTTTCCGGATTTGGAGGAGTCACTGGGACGATGTTTGAATCTTTATGGAAGTTAGGATCGTTAGGGAAGGCAGCGTTATAAGACGCTTGGTTATTAATGACTGTCTTACCTTTTTCAATGTAGCCAGACAGGTTAGCACCTTGTCGGATTTTAGCCTTGAAGGTCAGAACAACTTCTTTACCGCCATTGTTCTTGACTTGGTCTTCTGTCAGAGTCAAGGTGATCTTTTGATCAGCGATAGAGATACGGTCTGCTTCTAAAGCTTCTCCATTAAGAGTAGCACTTCCAGCATCCGCAAACTCTAGAACATCCTTAATAGTGTCATCGATAGAGAAGGCTGTCGCATCAAACGGTACTTTTGTCTTCACTTTATAAGTAAAGATTTCGTCACGGTTAGCAAGAGTTGCTTCTTTTGCATCATTAACAGTCTTTTCAATCTCTGGTTTTTCAGGACTTGGCGGAGTCACTGGTACGATATTTGAATCTTTATGAACTCCAGGATTGTCTGGTAAATCTACATTATAAGAAGCTTGGTTATTGATAACAACTTTATCACCAACGACGTAGGCAGCTAGGTTGGCATTTGGACGAATCTTAGCCTTGAAGGTTAACTTAATTTCCTTATCTGCATTGGCTTTCAGTTCTTCTTGGTTCAGTGTAACTGTGATTGTTTGGCCATTGATCGTGATATGATCATCTGACAGTTTCTTACCATCTACAGTTGCTTCTGCTTGACCTTTCTCACCTGAGAAGTCCAAAACATCTTTCAGAGTATCAGTGATGTTGAAGGCTGTTGCTTCATAAGGAATCTTGGTTTTCACATGATAAGTGAATTCTTCATCACGTGCTTCCAAGGTCGCTTCTGCCTTATCATTGACATCTTTTTCAATTGGTGGTTGTTCTGGAGATGGAGGAGTTACTGGTACTTCATTGGAATCCTTATGGAACTTAGGATTATGATCGATGTCATAAGAAGCCTTGTTCGGAATACGGATGCCTTGACCAGGAACTAGGTAATCCAGAAGGTTTGCTCCTTCACGGATTTTAGCCTTGAAGGTTACTTCAATAGACTTGCCAGCGTTAGCTTTCACTGCTTTTTCTGCGAAGGCCACTGTCAAGGTATTCTTATCTGTAGAAATAGTAGCTTGATCATTGGCAGCCTTGCCGTCAATCTTCACTTGGACATCGCCCTTGTTGCCAGCGAATTCAAGAACGGACTTCAGTTCATCTGTTACGGTGAATTCAGTCGCATTTGTTGGCATCGCTGTATTCAGACTATAAGTGAATTCTTCAAGACGGGTTTGCAGATTGTAACTGTCTGCACCGTTAACCTTCTTCTCAATTTCTGGAGTGTTTGGTGGTGGCGGTGTAACAGTAACTGGGTTAGAGAATTTCTCTGTTTCTGGATTGTCATTGACCACAAAGCTAGCTTTGTTTGGAATCGCTGCTTTATCTCCATTTGGATACTTAGCAACTAATTGGTCAACTGTGTAGCCAGATTTAATCTTAGCATCGAAGGCTACTTGAACAGCCTTGCCTGCATATTTCTTGACTTGATCCTTATCGAAGGTAACTGTCAGTTTTTGGTCTTTCTTCGCAACCGTCACATCTGTCACGGCTTGGCCATCAATCGTTACAGTCGCATCTCCATCAAAGGTCAAGACTTCTTCCAAGGTATCAGAAAGTACAAACTTATCTGCTACAGTTGGAACTTTTGAATCCACTGTATACTTGAAGGTGCTTGTTAAGCTTGCCAAATCTTCTTGATCCTTACCATTTACTTTCTTCGTAATTGGTGGAGGAGTCACTTTAACTGGCTCTGTTTCTTTTTCCTTAGACTCGTTATTCTTATTAGTATAAGTAATCTTAGCCGTGTTTGGAATTTCTGGAAGAACAGATTCTTTCTTCACTTTAGCGTGGATGACCAACTCGATTTCTTTATTCGCAAGAGCACTTGCTTTGGCAAAGTCCTTCATCGTTGCTGTAACAGTATTTCCTGAAACAGTAATATCGAAGAATTTCTTGGCTTCTTCAGAAATGCTTGGTTCTGGGTTCACCACTCCAAGATTTTCATCTAGAGTATCGGTGATGACAAATGATTTGTATGTATCAATATCATTTGGCAAAGTAGTCTTAATATTGTAGGTGAAATCTGTTTCAGCAGCAATCGTCGCATTATCTTGATCACCGTTAATCTTCTTAGAAACATTTGGTTCTGTTGGTGGAGTCACCGTTACAGGAATTGTTTCTTTTTCACCTTTATGGTCGTTTTTATCCTTAAAGCTAAATGTCGCTTTGTTTGGAATGTTAGAACGAGTGACACCGTCATTAATTTTCGCTGGGATAACCAGTTCAATTTCTTGACCAGCTAGGGCACTTGCTCCGGCAAAGTTTTTCATTGTTGCCGTTACTTTTTGTCCACTGACAGTCACGTCAAAGAAGTCTGCAGCAGGACCGCTGATAACTGGTTTGTCTGCACCTTCATTAATAACGCTTAACTCATCTTCCAAAGTATCGGTAATCACAAATTCTTTGTAGGATGTGATATCACTTGGAAGTGTAGTCTTAACATTGTACTTGTATGGCTGACCAGTTGCAATATCCAAGTGATCCAAGTTTTCATTGATCTTCTTAGTTACTGGTGGAGGAGTCACCGTTACTGGATTTGACTCAACTTCCTTAGCCACATTGTTTTCATTAGTAAATGAAATCTTAGCCTTGTTTTCAATAGTCTTACCTGTCACACCAGCTTTAACTTTTGCTGGAATAGTCAGTTCGACGAATGAATATTTAGCGAGTTCTGCGAACTTACCTTCTTTAACTGTTGCAGTAACAGTTTGACCATTTGTTTGGATTTCAAAGACGTCTGCCAATGGACCGCTGATGCTTGCTTGTCCATCAAATTCGAGATCGGCATCCAGCTTATCACTAATGACAAATTTCTTGTAGCCTGCTACATCACTTGGCACAGCTGTTGTGATGTTGTAAGTGTATGGTTGACCATCGAAGGTTACCAGACTATCCAAGGTGTTGTTAATCTTCTTAGAAACAGTTGGTTCTTTTGGTTTAGGTGGAGTAACCGTTACTTCTTTCGAAGTTTTCTTCTTATCATTTAGAATAACATCAGCTGTATTCGGAATGTTTACCGCACCATTCTTCTTATATTTAGAAAGGTCAGCTCCCGGACGAATCTTAGCCTTGAAGATCAGTTCGATTTCCTGTACTTCGCTTCCACCACGACGAGAGATCAAACGGTTCAACGAAGTTAATTGATCCTTGTCTAATGTAATCTCAATTGTTTGACCATTGATTGAAATCGCTTTGGTTAAACCACTGTAAGACTTACCTGCTACTGTTACTTTAGCTGAATTAGGTACAATTTCAAGTTCATCTACAACTGTATCTGTCAGGGTGAACTTGTCAGCAATACCTGGCCATGGAGCAGTTACCTTATATTCAAACTCTTCGCCATCTGCTTGTAGACCTTCGTGTTCTTTTTCGTTAACCTTCTTGTCTACTTCTGTATCAAGTGGTGGTTTGACATAAATTGGGTTTGAACGACGAATCGTACTTGCCTTGTCTTTTGTCTTGGCATGGGCATCTTGGTTTGGCGAATCATCTTCACCATTCCACATGATGTTACCTTGGTTAACTAAACCGTAACCATTGTTATTTTGTAAGATTGCCAAGTAAGCCTTGCTGGCTTGGTTCTTACGGTACTCTTCTTTCAGGCGAACTGTCATTTTCAGTTTCGCCTTCTTCATGATCAGGTAATTATAATCCTTACCTTGCGGTGGAACGTCTGCTACAACGACGCTTTGTGAGTTACCTCCAGCATCCTTTTGCGTTACCACACGAGTTGGCCAGCTTTGTCCATCTGGACCTTGAGCCGAATGACTCACCACTTCCAAGCGGTAGTCAATTGGGTCTGTCAACATAACGTTCTTTTCAAATTCGTAAGGAACGTTATTGAAGTTGTAGTCGACAGTGTAAGTGAACTCTTCGTCTTTCTTGCTTAGTTGTGCAGAATAAGATGGTTTCTTAGTCAACTCTAACGGATCCGGAATGACACCAATATCGTTGCTAGCATCCGCATCTTTCACTGTCTTCGTTGCACTTGGATAACAGTATTCCAATTTTTGAACTTCTACTGTTTGATTCCGACCACCGATTTGACGTGTTTCGAAGTCACCTGCTTTAAATTTACCAGTCAATTCTGGAACTGTGATTTCTTCCTTCTCTGGAACATAATTCTCAGGAGGGTCTACTTCGCTATCTTCATCTGTCTCAGGTGCCCGAGCTTCCTTACTCAAGTCATAGTCAAAGCTGTTCTTACCTGGATTGAAGACACTATCTGGAACAGAAATTTTAACCTTGTTACCAGTCTGTGTGATTGTACCACGGATTTCCTTGCTAGGGTCTGTTACTTTCGGAACAATCTTCTTGCCATTGATTCGGATAGCATCTACCTTGTAGCCTTCCGTAATATCAAACTCACCAGTGATATCATCTTTAACTAGAGCTGCCGCTACTGATTCCAAAATCTTTTGCGAGAATACATCAATGTTATTTTGTTCATTGACATAGAAGGAAACATTCTTTCCGTTTACAACCTTGTCTGGTGAAGCCATGGATTGAAGTGCGTCGTGGAAGATACCTTGAACTGAACGATTATCTCCAATATTGATAGTGTTACCGAAACCATTCAGATAAGCAGGACCATATTGATAGTATTTTTCAGTGAAGTTATCAACACGTTCCCAGAAACCTACAACAACCGAGCCCTCGTCTCCTACAGTTGCTTTAAGTTTATCTCCCGCAGTTTTAAGTTCATTTGCACGGCTTATAATATCTTGTGACGCTTCTGGGTAACTGTCAATCCCCCACGCTCGTTGGAGGGCTGTATTCCGTGTCCAGCTCTTATCCATTACAACTGTGTTAGACCCTTGTGGACGATAACCGTTGGCTACCCCATCCGTTACCAGGAGGAAGACCGTCTTACGACCATTTTCCATATTTCCCTTAACTCGATTGTAGGCCGCAATAGTATCGTCAATCGCAGGGACAGTTGGGGTTCCACCATCAACAGCAATATTATCAATAAAGTTATGAATTGTTTGTTGGTCGCTTGTTAAACCGCTATTTCCATAGGTATAGTGTTTACCAGTTGTATCTGGATCGGTATATACATTTGGCTGTCCAGTGTAATTGTCGCTATTAAAATAACGAACTTGGTCAAGACCTTGGTAAGAAGCTACGAAAACGCGGTCAGTTGTCCGAGGGTCGTCAGTCTTAACGAGATGAGGATTTGTCTCATCGTATTGTTCTGGACTAACATAAGTCGTCAACCGTTTAAGTGCACTTTTGACACTTGGAATCGTTGCTCGGAATGACCCACTGGCATCTTGCAAGATAACCAAGTCAATCGGTTTCCGCGGAACTGTCCAGTCCGTTGCGTCAGTTTTTTCAATCTTACGATAACACCCATTTTGTGTAATCGTTGTATGCTCATCAATCCGTCTCGTCTCAATATTCAGAGGATCATCAGCTCGAACAACTGAAGTCCCTAGATTTAAGACGCTGGATGGCATCGACATCAACAGGACGGTAAATAGTATTAAAACCTTTTTCAAAAAATCTTTCATGCTATTTTAAAGCCTATATAATAGTAGAAACTTTTATACAAGCTCTCCCTTCTCTTTCTTTATTTTAAAATCTCTTCTAGCTGTTTTTCAAGCGCTGCTTCATCGTGAAAGTCTGTTATTACTTTCTTTACCTTTTGATTCTCATCGACTAGATAAATCGTGGGGATTGATTGAACATGGAGGATATCCGCCGCTCGCTCATCTGTGTCATAATAATATGGGAAAGTATAATTTTTTTCACTGATATACTGATCCGCTCTTTCTTTCGTTTCTCTTTTGGAATCAAGCATATCCAACATAACAAAATGAATTTTACCTTTATACTTTTCATATACTTTTTGAATCTCTGGTAACTGTTTTTGACAATCTGGACACCAGCTAGCCCACTCTACTACCAGCATGGGTTTATTATAAAACTCTGTACTCTTCTTTTGATACCCTGCTTGGTCTACCATTTCAAACTCTGGCAACTGCTGTCCTGTCAGCTCATGTTCTACAGCTGAACTACCATCCTTCTGTGTTGATCCTTTGTTATGCCTGTTAGGACCAGCAATGTAAAACAAAGTAAAGACCGCTACCAGAATGACACCAACAGTCAGAAAGGGTAGCCACCACTTTTCCTTTAACATGTTCCCTCCTAGTTAAATTCCATCTCTATCAAATTTTGACATAAGAGTAAGCACTGTACAAATATCAGTCCTTTTCACTCAAAAAACCAAGAAAAAAGCCGTCATATACAATGCGCCAATTATATAGTTATTATACCAGTTTTTTTTGAGCATATCAACCATTTGGACTGGAATTTATGCAAAATACTTTCAAAGATGATACTATTTATTAAAAGGAAAACGATTGCCCAAAAACTTAAAATTATCAGAATTTTTAAGTCGCTTTTCTTTACCTTTTTGGACCCTATATTCAGGCCAGTTGAAGCTTATTTTTTTGCCTTTATACAAAAAACCTGAACACAAAAATAAAAAAGCAGATGGTGATCTGCTTTTGGTTTCTCTTATAATTCTGCGATTTGATTCAGGTTTACTTCTGCAATGGTGTCATTTCCAAACATTGAGATGACCATCTTAACTTTATTATTGTCAATCTCAGTAATTTTACCTGTATAATCTGTGAAGGCTCCGTCAATAATCCGAACGGTATCACCAACCTTGACATGAATGTCAAATTCTTGCACAGTTTGTCCCATAGAGATCAAAATGTTACGGATTTCTTCTTCCAAGAGTGGAGTCGGCTTAGAACGATTTCCGTGAGATCCGACAAATCCTGTTACGTTAGGAGTATTCCGAACAACAAACCAAGCCTCATCGGTCATGACCATTTCTACCAAAACATAACCAGGGAAGCGATTCTCTTCGATTTCCTTGGTCTTGCCATTTTTCTCTACTTGCACGGTCTGAGTAGGGATTTCCACGCGCAAGATGTTTTCCAGCATGTTATATGTCTGAGCACGTTGCAAGAGATTTTCTTTCACCTTGTTTTCATATCCAGAGTAGGTCTGCAGTACAAACCAGCCTTTATCAAAACTATCCATTTTATTTCCTTTCTTTGTTAGCAATTCTTAGTTTAAAAATCATAAACTAAAACACTATAAAAAAGCCTAATGGCTTTTTCCGTTTTCTCTAGCTTTATTATATCATAAAAATAGGGAATGCCAAGAAGTTTACTGACAATTTTATAAAAAAAGACTGGGAAATTTCCCAGTCTCTGATCGACTTAAAAGAGATTCAACAAACGAAGCAGTCCGTGAGATACCAATAAGTCAAATAAATAGATAACCACAACAAAGAAGGCTGTATATTCCATAATCGAAATAAAATCAATCCAACTTTGCTTACCCGTTGGCCATGTTGTATCTTTTAAAACTGTAAAAGTGTCCTTAAGAAATTTCACAACTCTCTCCTATCTTGTTTCTTTATGAATAGTGTATTTATTACAATGTTTACAAAACTTGTTTACTTCTAGACGTTTTGGTTTTGGCGTACTACTCAGCTTTATTGAGTAATTTCTCGATCCACAAACCGTACACGCCAGACTTGCTTTTTTTAATGCCATAACGCCTCCATCTTTCCAATTATAGCAGGATTTTTCCCTTTTGACAAGGTCTGGACGTCAATCGTTTGTGTCTAAATTTTTGGGACTAATCAAATATCCTTATAACTCAATAAGAAAGCGAGATTTTTCAGACAAAAAAACTGAAAAAAGTTCCTTACTTTACTCCAGCCCTTGACTATATTGCACTATTTTATGGGCTCTATACTATTTGTAGTGGGTAAATCCCCTATGAATAGTATGGAGTCTATTTTGTTGTAGAAAAAAGGTCCCATAAGATCTATAATGAAAAGCGATCAAACCATCATTAGAAAGCATCATATGGAACCATTACATTTTATCACAAAATTACTAGACATTAAAGACCCTAATATCCAGATTCTAGATAGCATCAAGAAAGATACACACAAGGAAATCATTGCTAAACTGGATTATAATACGCCAGATTGTTCTGATTGTGGAAAACAAATGAAGAAATATGACTTTCAAAAACCGTCGAAAATTCCTTACCTTGAAACGACTGATATTACTACTAGAATTCTTCTGAAAAAGCGTCGTTTTAAGTGCTATCAGTGCTCAAAAATAGCGGTGGCTGAGACTTCTCTCGTCAAGAAGAATCACCAAATCCCTCGTATCGTCAACCAAAAGATTGCCCAGAAGCTGATTGAAAAGACTTCTATGACCGATATTGCCCATCAGCTTTCCATTTCAACTTCAACTGTTATTCGAAAGCTCAACGATTTCCATTTTGAGTGTAATTTTAGAAATCTGCCTGAGATTATATCCTGGGACATTGAAACAGTCAGGGGAGTGACTGTTTCAATCGGGAGATAAAGATGAGCTTTATTGTGCAAGATTTTGAAAAGCTCGATATCATCACTGTTCTTGAAGGTAGAACACAGGCTGTCATCCGAAATCACTTTCTTTGATATGGTAGAGCTGTCCGATGTCAAGTGAAAATTATTACTATGGATATGTTTAGTCCTTACTATGACTTGGCTAAACAGCTTTTTCCGAATGCTAAAATCGTTCTTGATCGCTTTCACATCGTTCAACATCTAAGTCGTGCCATGAGTCGTGTGCGTGTCCAAATCATGAATCAGTTTCATCGAAAATCCCAAGAATACAAGGCTATCAAGCGCTACTGGAAACTCATTCAACAGGATAGTCGTAAACTTAACGATAAACGTTTTTATCGCCCTACTTTTCGCATGCACTTGACCAATAAAGAGATCATAGCCAAGCTTTTGAGCTATTCAGAAGACTTGAAACACCACTATCAGCTCTATCAACTTCTGCTTTTTCATTTTCAGAATAAGGAACCGGAGAAATTTTTCGGACTCATTGAGGACAATCTAAAGAAGGTTCATCCTCTTTTTCAGACCGTCTTTAAAACCTTTCTAAAGGATAAAGAGAAAATCGTTAACGCCCTCAACTACCCTATTCTAACGCCACACTGGAAGCGACCAATAATCTTATCAAACTTATCAAGCGCAATGCTTTTGGTTTTCGGAACTTTGAAAACTTCAAAAAACAGATTTTCATCGCTCTGAACATCAAAAAAGAAAGGACGAAATGTGTCCTTTCTCGAGCTTAGCTTTTCTTCAACCCACTACAGTTGACAAAGAACCATTTTTTATGGCTTCATTATACCATAGATGAGGGGGGATTTCTAGATGTTCTATTTTTTATACTTACGAATCCCAGCTCCTGCAAGACTCATCAATCCCAAAATCATTCCCCAAGTTGGAAGCATGCTTGCTGCTGTTCCTGTATTTGGAAGTGATGGCTGCGGTTGTGGCTTGCCTGGTTCTTTAGGCTCTGGTTCTTTAGGCTTTGGTTCTTCAGGCTCTGGTTCTTTAGGCTTTGGTTCTTTAGGTTCTGGTTTTGGAGGTTCTGGCGTTGTTGTTGTCACTTTCGCCGTCATCTCTTGTAAATTGACTGTATTGATAAAGGTATTTTCAACCTTCCCAGCCGAGATACGTTCTACCTCGATGTAGAAGTCGGCATCAAAGGTTCCTTTAACGCCTAGAGAGTTTAGGAAGTCTTGATTGATAACATACGACCATTTGCCTGCTTTTTCGTCCCATTTGACGGCTACAATCTTCTTGAGGAAGTCAGGATTTGTATCCTGGTTCATTTCAAATAAGAAGGCATAAGCTGTACCTTTGACAATCTTGTCACCAGCTTTGACTACTTTACCATCCTTCAGGATGACATCATAAGGCAAGGTAAAGTCTTTCTCAGCTGTGTACTCTGTACCCTTGAAAATACCTTGCCACTTACCTGTATATCGATCATGAACCACATCTAACTGGTCAATACCGTCATATTGGAAGAGACTATCGTGTTTAGCTGGAACAGTTACGCCATCAAGTAGATAGCGGATATATTGGCCAATCTGTACTTCTTGTCCGTCCAAAACTTTCTTGTCGTCCTTTTGGTCCACAGCGTGTTTTTCAGGCTTCACATCTGGCACTTCGATAGTCACAAGGTTTGACTTATAGCCGTTACCAAAGTCGATTTGTTTAAAGCCGTTCTCGACTTTCTCGCCTGTTTTAACCAGAAGCTTGGCTGGAAGTTCGATTGTCACGTTTTGGTTTTTCTTCACGTAGTTTTGGTAGAAACTCTTAGAATCCTTGGCTACCCAGAGATAGAACTCACCTTTAGGTTGCAAGTTCAATTCCTTCAAAATTTTATTGATTGCATCAGTACGTCCTGCATCTGAAAGTACATGATACATATCAAATAGGTTTTTCACGTCTTTACCAGCAGCAGTCATCTTGATCTTGCTATGGTCAACTGTAAAGGCTTTGTCTTGAACATCATCTAAGATTGCAAACTCCTTACCAAGTGCGCTCGCTGAAGCAAGGGTTTTGGTGTAAGGGTCGTAATCTGTCATCAAGCGGAAGGTCACGTTGCGATCAAATGTTGTCGCACCATTGAGATCCTTACCAGCACGATCCAGAACCGCTTTGACTGGTTTCGGTGGCTTCGGTGTGTAGTTCGTAACAGTGTTTGAGAAAACTTCGTAGTTATTCACTAGCACTTTATAAGTGTTGTCATAGAAACCTTTGTCATAGATTGGCTTCCAGGTAATCACAGGAGCTTCTAGGCGCTTCCCTTCGTAGGTTGCAGTAAAGGTATAAGCATTCTTTCCTGCATCATAGACAACGCTCCATCCTGCTTTCTCTGCAGTTGCTTTCGTCACAGCTACATCAGGAACTGCTCCAGCTTCGAGTGGATCAATGATAGTAATCTTGTCACCTTTTTTAAGGTTCGCATAGATATTGTCATGATTCAATGTGTAGAGCTGCGTATCGTTTTTAGCAACTGTTTGACCATCTGTATTCGTTTTATCTGTGTCAGATACAGACTTGCGGACAGTAGGTTTATACTGCAATTTGTAACCGTGATAGCTTGCGGATAACTTCTGATTTTTAGTTTCAGATAGAGTTTTAAGCGCCAAGGTTGGTTTGGCTGGATTTTTCGCATTGACCAATTCAGCTGATACAGGTTCAGTCTTAACTGGCTTCACGGTTGTTTTAGTAATGGTTGCAGTAGCTGGAACTCCAACAACCGGCGCTAAAGCCTTCGTATTCAAAGCAAACCAGTAAGTTTGGCCACTTGGATTATCTGGTCCATCCCATTGGATAAATTCGGATGTGAAGGCTGTCCCTTCCTTAAAGACACCAAGTGCAGCTCCCTTGTATTGGTAAGGTGAGTCAGATGTATCCCAAAGATGCCCCACATCTTGTTGGCGGTTGTAGTCTTCAGCGCGAACATAACCATTATTCTTGTTATAGCTTACAGTTGAGCCGTTAATTTCAACATGAGTTCCGTTAATGGCTTTCGCACCTTCCCAACCAACAGGATTGTAATTGAGTGAGGAATACGTCAACGTTGCGGGTGTCTTTTCACTTGCTTTGAAAGCTACTTCTTTCCCATCCACGTTGTAGTAGTAGGTATCCGTAACCAAGAAATTCATGTAGTCCTCAACTCCACCAGTTCCATTATTACGAGCTACTACGAATCCTTCTGTTGGATCATTCAAGACGTAGACATCATTCAATCCAGTTTTTCCTTGATTGAGGATTTCAAATTTTCGGTGGATACGAGAAATATCATACTTTTTACCATCTGCAGTTGAAACAGTCAAATCTTTCAGATTAGTGTAGTCAACTTCCGTTTTCCATCCAGTGCCAACATCCTCGTATTTCAAGACTTTAGTCGAGTCAAGAACACGAGTATAGCCTGAGGTTCCTTTTGATGAGGCAATGTAACCTTTAGTAGTTACCTGCGCTCCTGGAGCAGAGGACTCCACTGTTGCTTCAGGATTCGCTGTCGCAACACTAATGGCTTGCAAGACTACTTCTTTTGTGTAGCCTTCCGTGCTTGTCTTAGCTCGAAGCTCATCGTACTTCTTCTGCCATTCCGCTTGGGTCTGCTTAGCTTTGTCATAAGCTGCTTGGTTTTGTTTCCCAATTTGCTTCGCTTCATCAGCTGAAGAAACTTCCTGTGTTTTAGAGGTTAAAAGTACACCAGAGTTTTTCAAATCTGTTGATTTACGATCAGCATCTTGATTAACTTGATCACTAGCATTCTTCTTCTCTGTATAGGCAGCCATGATGGCCTTGTTAAGCTCCACTTCGCCTTTTGCAGTCGCAATAGCTTGGTCATTTAGTTTCTTCAGTGCTTCTACTTCTGCAACTGAAGAAACTGTACGTGTTACTACACTGACAGCAACATCGCTCTTTTTCAGTTCAACAGTTGTAGTTTCTACTGCTTGATTTAATTCGGTAGCTTGTTTGACAGTAGCTTCGTACTTCCCTTTTTCTTCCAGGTAGGTTGAGACAGCTTGCTGGTTTTCTGCTAAAACTTTCTTAGCTGTTTGAGTGGCTTTCTTGTTTTGAGTTGCTGTCCCATCTGTGGCAGTCGAACCGTCATTCGTCACTGTGACAGTTGTTGACCCTTCATGCTTGCCTTTTTCATCAGCTACAAATTGATTGTTAGCTTGGATGGCTTGCTGTGCTTCCTTGAAGGCTGTATTGTTTTCGACTTGTTTTGCAGTCGTTTCTTCAAGTGCCTTTATTTGCTTAGTCTGGTCTTGTTTAATCTCAGCCTTAGACTGTTCAAGACTTGATGAGGTAGTATTTGTACCCTTATCAATGCTTGATGTCTCAGATACAACTACTCCTGCTTGCTTAGCTGTTGAAGCAGCCTTTGTGACTGCTGTATTATCAATCACTACAGACTGGCTTCCTGTTGCTTTACCAGCTTGTGTAGCGTACATGTTATTGTCGTTTTCGATTTCAGGCTGAACTGCTTCATCCGCCAATACAGAACCTGCAGAGAAGGCTACAATACCTGCAACTGCAATTCCTGATACTAGGCCTTTAGCCCATTTTTTCTTACGGAAATATCCGTGTCCTTGTGTTTTTTCTGTCATTAATGTTTTCCCTTTCCATTTCACCTTAAAACATTTTCTTCTTGTAGAAGTTGCTATTTCTACACCTTTTTCTTTTTATATTTACTCCATTGTTGTAACACACATTAGGTAAAAAAGCAATTATCTTGTTTAATAACATGATAAAAAGACCTCTAAAAATTCTTTTTTTTAGAGGCTTTTGTCTGCTTTCCAATTTTATTTATGTCCTCTTTTTCTGATGACAGCACCGTGTGGCTTATGGTTAATACGAAACCCTACGCCTAATCCCGTATCCCTAAATTCCTCATACTCTTGTCTCCAAACTCCAAAAAAACAGCTCGTGTAGCTGATCAATTCGTTCAATAAGAATCATCAGTTTTTTAAGTCCCTTAAGCGGACAGTTGTTTCATCTATTATAGATTTCTCCTTGAAGTTGAGAGGCGAAATAACGCCGTGCTGTGTAAAAACGTATTTTTACATCGGTATTTCAAGTGCTGGGTTTATAGTCTAGGAACCCTTACTCCTTCAGCTTATGATCATTATCATGCTTTTTCGTTCAGTGGCTGGACTAGATATCATTTTCTAATTTGCTGCTCGCCCCCGTTTCTTTTTTATCCATAGCCACGCTGTATCAGGACAAGCCTTGTATTTAATTTTCAATGTTCTAGTAGTTTAGTGACTTCTCGGTCAATATGGATCTAACTGGACTAAGTTTGGTCCGATTCTGATCCTAACAGGTAGTCAATGGTTACCCCGAAATATTTTGCTACTTTTTTAGCATTTTCTATACTAAGATTTGTTTTTCCATTTTCGTATTTCCCATATCGAGACTGGTTAGTATTTAAAACTTTTGCTAAGTCAGCTTGAGTCAGTCCTTTTTCTTTTCTTAGTTTTTTAAGTCTATTAGACATCTGGATTCCTCATTCTGTAGTATTTATTGAATAACCTCCAAGCTTTAAACGAGTTTTGTCTAGAATGATTTTCAAAAAATACGACATGATAAGAACCTTTATTCAAGACTTTCTCAAGATCATTTTTCGATACAGATAAACTAAAATCTTCACAATCGCTAAGACTAAGTAAAAAATACTTTCTCCATCGTTTTTTTACTGGGACACTCCTAAACATCAGTTCATTAAGTTCTAATGACTCTTTTGAATAATCAAAGCTATAAATATAGCATGCCACCAATACTTTCTTGCTAAACATTCCTTATTTCCTTCCTACACATATCCCATCAATTCTGGATTAAACTCTAGAGTCAACCACAAGGCTTCATCCTGAGTCAATTGGCTAGTTTATCCCCAAGTTTCATCTCTCGCTCTTCTGGAGTACGGATATGTACCAAGTTTAATTCTAGGACGTAATTCATGAATAACATCGTCTTTCATAACTATCCAGAGAAGACTAGAAGGTCTATAGTAATAGCCGTTTCCAAGCCAAACCCTATTGAGGTCATCGTATGGAGATACCTTTTCTTCAGAATTTCCTTCAGGGATACAATCAACCATATTTTCATTCTTATCAAGAACTATTACATCGAAAATTTCTAACGAATCAATATCCATAACAATTTCAATATTATCTGACATTTTTTCTCCTTTCCTTAGTTTTGGGCAACGAAAAAAGAGAGCAATTTTCTCACTCTCTTAAGTTATATGATATTTAATTTTTCACTTTCCCAAAACTCTAGACACTTAGGCGTCAATCCTTTGAAGCTTTTTTACTTCATCTAACGAACAGCTATTATTTTCGCTGGTGATTTGGTAAAATAGATGTCATAAAGGAGAAGAAAACGTGAAAACTGATCATTTAAAAGAAAGTAATAACATTGAAGACCGTCGCAATGAAGGGGGATCGGCTAGCTATGGGGCAGGCAATGCTCGACTGGGAAACGGAATATTGCGAATCCTGTTAGCACCTGGCAGTTTTAAAAGCAAGCTTGTCCTAATACTACTCTTACTTTTCTTAGGGGGTGGTGCTGGTTTGTCTGGCATTTTTGACACAGGGACTTCCCACCACTATGAGTCCGCCCAAGTTTCCCAGCAAAGCCATACTCAGGTCAATGACAAAGACGCCCAATTTGTCAGCAAGGTCTTAGGGACTACAGAAGTTTTTTGGACTCAAACCTTTGAAAAAGAAGGGAGAACCTATTATAAGCCTAAACTGGTCTTCTATACCGGTCAAACTAGGACTGGCTGTGGGGTTGGCCAGGCCTCTGCTGGACCTTTTTATTGTCCTAACGACCAAAAAATTTACCTGGATATTCGCTTTTACCAAGAGCTGACTACTAAGTATCGGGCAAGTGGTGATTTTGCCATGGCTTATGTTATCGCGCACGAAGTCGGACACCATATCCAAAACCAACTAGGGACTCTTCAATCCTACCAGCAAATGGTGAGAGGAAAATCAGAAAAGGAAAAGAATGCCCTAAATGTTCGTTTGGAACTTCAGGCGGACTACTACGCCGGGGTCTGGGCTCGTTATATTGAACAAGAAAACTTACTAGATGTTGGCGATATTGAGGAAGCACTTAATGCAGCCCATGCAGTCGGAGACGACACCTTGCAAGAACAGGCCTATGGCTATTCTGTGCCTGATAGCTTTACTCACGGAAGTGCGGAGCAACGTATGCGTTGGTTCAAACGTGGTTACCAATACGGTGATTTTGAACACGGTGACACCTTCAGTGTACCTGATAAAGACCTTTAGGAAAATCCTAAAGGTCTTTTTATCTGATTGATTTACTGTGGCATATGCTTCTTGATTGATGAGCGCAAGCTAGAGTCTCAAGACATGCACTTCTATAAATAATCCATCTATTGAGATATGAAACTTACCAACCAAACCAGCTCTTGACTGTATCCCAAGCATTCTTAGCTTTACCTGGAATATCTGCCTCTTCGATAGCATTTTTAGCCTGATCGACTATTTCTTTTGCCTTGTCCTGTACATCCTGTAAGAAATCATTGCCGCCTTGATTCTCGGTATTTCCAGTGCCATAGGTGTCTACCGGAGCAATACCATTTTGAGCATAGGTATTCTTTTCAGAGAATTTGGTTCCTTCCGTGTATGGCAGGACGCTATTGGCTACATTTCGGAAAATTACAGAAGCCTCGTTAGCACTGGTTCCTGTCAGGTAGTGATTTTCATCTGTCTTTGGAAATCCTAGCCACTGACTGATAACAACGTCTGGTGTATAGCCAATAACCCACTGGTCTCCAGATAAGTCAGGGTTGAAATCTGTCTCAGTCGTCCCTGTCTTACCTGCCATCGTATAATTATATGGCGCTGCGTAGATTCCTGTTCCGTTTGAGAAGGTCCCTAACATCATACTGGTCATCTTTTTCGCAGTTGACTGATTGAGGACTCGAGTGGAGCTAGACTTGTGGGTCTTAACGATTTGGCCACTAGCGTTTTCAATCTTAGTGATCAAGTGGGCATCATGCATGACACCATCATTCGCAAAAGCAGAGTAGGCCTGAGCCATTTGGAGAGGATTGGTATTCACACCTGCTCCCAATGCTACACTGAGATTTTGCTCAACCTTTTTCATATTCAAACCAAACTTTTGACCATATTCAAAAGCTTTCTCTATACCCAACTCTTTAACTGTTGCTACCGCTGGGATATTCAGAGAATCCGCCAAGGCCTGATACATAGGCACTGTCGGGCTAGTTTGAATGCCACCATAGTTATTGACCGTATAAGATCCATAGGTCGTCGTAGTATTGTCTAACTCTTTATCAGTTGACCAACCAGCTGCGATTGCTGGGCTATATACAACCAGTGGTTTAATGGTCGAACCTGGACTACGAGCTGACTGGGTCGCATAGTTAAAGGAACGGAAACCGGCCGTCTGACTGTTAACCCGACCGACCAGGGCTCTTACCCCTCCAGTCTTGGGATCTAAGGCCACACTTCCCGATTCTGCTCGTGTTCCATCTACTTCTGAAACAGGGAAGAGACTCTCGTTACTATAAATAACCTGCATGCTGGCCTGGTAGTTTTGATCCAGCTCAGTATAGATGCGATAGCCATTCTTGATGATATCCTCTTCTTTTAGACCATAGTCGTGAATGGCTTCGTTAATGACAGCATCAAAATAGGATGGATAGCGGTAATCTTCAGATTTCCCAGCATAGGCATCCACCAACTGGCTACCAAGACCGTTGGCTGCTGCTTGATCAGCTGTTGCTTTGTCAATATAGCCAGCTGCAACCATATTATTCAGAACTGTATCTCGGCGATTGGTCGCATTTTCAACTGAGTACAAGGGATTGTAAATCTCAGGTCCCTTGAGCATACCGGCTAGCGTGGCTGCTTGATCGAGAGACAGTTGGCTCGCTGAAACTCCAAAGTATTTCTTGCTGGCATCCTCTACTCCCCAGACACCATTACCAAAGTAGGAATTGTTCAGATACATGGTTAGAATCTGATCTTTACTGTACTTTTTGGTTAATTCCAGAGCTAGGAAAAACTCCTTGGCCTTCCGCTCAATAGTCTGGTCCTGAGAAAGATATGCATTTTTAGCCAACTGCTGAGTGATGGTCGATCCACCGCCCGATCGGCCCGCTGTCAAAATTGCTAAGAAGAAACGGCCATAATTGATCCCGCTATTTTTATAGAAGGAGCGGTCTTCGGTCGCAATGACAGCATTCTGCAAGTCCTTGCTGATCTGATCTAATTCGACATAGGTCCCTTTTTGACCTGTCAAACTCCCTGCTTCTTGACCATCTTTATCATAGATCATCGTAGTTGCCTTCAAGGCATTTTGCAAGTCGTTGACATTGGTGGTCTTGGCCACATAAAAGAGATAACCTCCCGTCACCAGACCAAATCCCAGACCTAAAATCAAGATAATCTTGGTCAGATGGTATCTACGCCAAAAACGTCGGAAGGGTCCTTGGCCTTTTGAAGACGTTCGCTTGGCCGAGCGACCGGATCGAGACAGACGTGGTTCAGCACTTGTATCTGTCTCCTCTGCAGACTCAGCCGGTGAATCTTCTTTCTTAAAATGTTGAATTAAGGTTTCAAAAATATCATTTAGCTTTTTCATAACCCTTATTTTATCACCTTCCCAGAGAGTATACAAGAAAGTGCTGTTCCATAGGGCCTTCCTTTTAGAATTTTTTAAGAAATAGCAGAGCTTCTACCTTGTTTTTGATCTTAACTTTCAAAGTTCTGCTCTTTTTGTTAAAATAAAGGCATGCAATTTAACTTTCAAATCCCTGAAAAAATGCCCACTATGAGCATCAAAGAACTATTGGAAGACTATTTCCTCATTCCCAGAAAAATTCGCCATTTCCTTCGGACAAAAAAGCATGTCTTGGTCAATAATCAAACTGTCAACTGGCAAAGCAAGATCCAGGCAGGGGATCTCTTGTCGCTGACCTTTGATGAAGAAGATTACCCTGCAAAAGATATCCTTATGGGCCAGCCGGAACTTGTCCAGGAACTCTACCAAGATCAGCATATCATCATCGTCAACAAACCTGAGGGCATGAAAACTCACGCCAATAAGCCGACCGAACTAGCTCTGCTCAATCATGTATCTGCCTATGTCGGTGAAACTTGCTATGTGGTTCACAGGCTTGATAAGGAGACCAGTGGTGCTGTTCTCTTTGCTAAAAACCCCTTTGTCTTGCCTATAATCAACCGCCTACTGGAAAACAAGGATATCCAGCGAGAATACTGGGCTTTAGTAGATGGTAAATTTACCGAAAAAAGCAGGGTATATAAGGACAAAATCGGCCGCGACCGCCATGATCGGAGAAAACGGCTGATTGACAACAAACATGGCCAATACGCCGAAACGCACGTGACTCGGCTAAAAAGCTTTGGTCAAAAAACTCTTGTCAAATGCCAACTCAAAACTGGCCGCACCCATCAGATCCGTGTCCACCTATCCCACCATGGTTTTCCCTTGGTCGGTGATCCTCTGTATCATCCACAACCCCATGGGCGTCTCATGCTTCATGCCCACCGACTGAGCTTTGTCCATCCCTTTACTTTAGAAAAAATCAGTCTTGAAGCCCCATCTAAAAGTTTTGAAGAAGGGCTAGAAAAGCTGAAAGCATAAAAAGATACTACTAGTAAACTCAAATCCACTCGGACTAAACCTCCAGCCATCATAACCAAGCACACAGAGTCCTTCACTCCTTTCGCCTTAATAGATGCAAGAAAAAAGCAACAGAAAAATTTGTTGCTTTTTCTTTGGTGTCAGAAAACGATTCTATCTCCTATCTTGCCTTACTAAGCTGGAAGCAGGCTGATAATTCTGGGTCTGATGATTTTCTGAAAGGCCATACTCAGAAGATATGACAGCAAGAGAATGATAAAAAAGCCAAAACTGTATATGCCATTCCGGGGCATTAATTGCCTAAAGATGAAGATGATGAACGGGTGAATAATATAAATCATAGTGGCATACCGCTTGGCGATATTGTTCAAAATCGGAACATCAATATTGGTTCCATTTCTGATCGCATAGAGGAAAATCGCACTAGATGATAAAAGAGTGCTGGGGTAGAGGTCGTGCTCTGTCCCCATAAAACAGTATTCAAGCAAAATCAAGCCCACTATACTCAAGCTAATCGCCCATTTCCTGGCAGACGATAAGTCGTAGGCTAAAATACGTTCCCGATACTTGGCGAACTGCATCCCCATAATAAAAAAGGGAAAGCCCATAAACAGGAAATTTCGATAGTATAGTGTACTATTGGTATTGAACTCGATACAAAAAGCCAGAGCTAGCAGAATCAGAGACACTCCAAAGGTGGTCAGGCGGTGGAAATACTTATAAAAAAGGAGATAAAGCCCGTAAATATAGGAAATAGCCAACAAATACCAAGTCGGGGTAGCAGCAGGACCAATCAAATCCCTAGGACTGTTAAAAAAGAAAAACTCGGCAAAATCAGACAGGTCTATAGTTGCTATCTTTTCCGCCAGCTCTCCCGACAGTACTAAGTCAATAAAATGCACAATCGAGTAAAATATCAGACTAGCGATTGTCAAAAGCAACATTTGCTTGAGACGATACTTTACCTTTTCTCTAGAAATATTAAAGGAAAAATAGCCTGACAACATCATGAAAAAGGGCACTGCAAAACGGGCCACAATCTGATAAAAAACACCAAATTCCCCTGGTAACAAAAAGTGCAAAGAAACGATACTAAAACAGGCTAGAGCCTTAACAGCATGTAAAGTTGTATTTTCTGTCTTCATGCAGACATTATAGCATGTTCATTGTTACAATCTGTCAAGGCCAGATGACACAAGCATTAAGAATCATATCATTTGATGACAACCACTTTTCTTCTTATCTTATAAGCCATCATTTTCTATAGAAACTACAAGTAATGAAATCACGTAAAAATCTATCCTATCAAGCTCCAAAATAGCGCTTCTAGAGATTTTCAGATCTATAAGTAAAAAGGCCGAGGAAAGTAAGCCCTAGAGCAACTTTCTTCAACCTTTTGTTTATTGATAATGTGGTCTTGCAAATCCTCGAATATTACCATGACCAACCCGATAGGTATTTCTTCTCACAACTCCGTTGCTTGAATTTCCTTCGATTGTATGAATCCATCCATTCTCTACTCTCTCAACAATACCTATATGATCCGCCCAGCCATCATTTTGCTGGGTATCTTTATCCCAATTGAAAGTAATAATATCACCTGATTGAGGAGTCGTAGTTCCATCTTCATTCCAAATTCCTAATTTTTTGAAAATCTGAATATGACGTTCTACTCCACATTCTCGTCCAACTAGATAACTAAGACCTTCTCGTTGGAAAACAACTGTAACAAATACATCGCACCAATCATCTGTATTCTTTACAGCGTAGCCGACTGGTAGAGGTTTCACACTGTTATAGTCCGCTACCATGCGCTGATGAGCTGGACTACCCGTTGACGTACCTACCAGATTTGCAGCTGCACGAATAACTCTATTTTTTTGATCTGTCACTTGTTGTGGAATCAATCTGGTTTGCCCTAGGTTAAATCCTTCCACACTGCCATCCGTATAATCAACATAAACGTGAGTGGTGTAATCACCTTGTTTATTGCCGTGGTTTACAGCCGCAATCCCAATCTCAGTATGACCACCAGCAGGAGTCTGCGTATACCAAGATAAATTTTCTTGATGCGCTTGAGACCACACGGCCGCGCGAATATTTTTAATTCGTTTCCCTTGGGAAGATTGATCAACCGCAACGGTAAATGTGCCCGTCTGGGAATTTACGTCTTTAATATAAGCTTTCGTCTTATGCGTTAGATTGTGGTACTCTACCTGAGTTGTAGTCGAATGAACTCCTATACGACTGCCATCATTCTGGATGTAGTATAGATGAACGTGATAAGTACCAGTAGAATTCTTGTGATTTTCTGCCTTGATGCTAGCCTTATAGCTACCATCTGATTGACGAGTCGCATTGTACCAGATCAAGTCGTCTTGTCCGCCTTGGTCAGACCAAACGGGAACTTGAACCGATTGAACTCCTTTAGGACTGAAGACATCGGTCACAACAACATCAAAAGTGCCAGTCTCTTTGTTATTGTTTTGAATGTTGACCTTACCTGTTGGTTGAGACAGCTTTAATTGGGTAGACGTCTCAGTCACATACCTACGTTGGCCGGAGCCATCAACATAATGGACATGAACTTGGTACTTGCCTTGACTATTCTTGTGATCGCTCGACTTGATAGTAGCTCGGTAGCTACCGTCTGCCTGCTTCACCGCCTTGTGCCAGATCAGATCATCCTGACCATTGACTTCTGACCAGGTTGGAATCAATACTTCATTGAGACCATTTGGAGCGATTACATTACGAATGACCGCATCAAAGGTACCAGAAACTTGGTTTTGATTTTCAATACTGAGCACACCGCTTGGGCGAGATTGATGAACCTCCGTCACTGTCTCAGTCACATACCTACGTTGACCGAAGCCATCAACATAATGGACATGAACTTGGTACTTGCCTTGACTATCCTTGTGCTCACTCGACTTGATAGTAGCTCGGTAGCTGCCATCTGCCTGCTTCACTGCCTTGTGCCAAACTAGGTCATCCTGACCGTTGACTTCTGACCAGGTTGGAACTAATACTTCATTGAGGCCATTTGGAGAAACGACATCGCGAATAACCGCATCAAAAGTGCCTGTGGTAGGGTTATTATTTTCAATCGTGACTCTTCCACTAGGTTTCCCCTTATTTGCTGTCTTTCCAATAGAAACTTCAGTAGTTGTTGCAGTTACTCCTATCTGCTCACCATTTAGTTGAGTATAGTAGAGATGAACATGATACTTACCTATAGCATTCTTATGGTCACTGGCTTTCACCGTTACGCGATAGCGACCATCTTGCTGACGAGTCGCATGATACCAAACCAAATCATCCTGGCCTTTATCATCCGACCAAACTGGTACAGAAACACTGGCTACACCTTGAGGGGCCAAGACATTTGAAATAACAACGTCAAAACGACCTGCAAGAGAATCGTTATTTTCAATGGTAATCTTCCCGCTCAGAGGTCCTTTGGGTACTTCTGGCGCTGGTTTAGCTTGAGAAGTGAAACGGCCAGTGTAGTCTACACTATGGTCAAAAACATGCTTACCTGGCAACAATTCAGCCTGGGAGGTAAACTGCCAAGCCCCTGCCCGCCCATTATAGCGGAGAGTCTTCGCATCGTTAGTTGAAAGTTTAGCTGTTGGGTATTGAGCTACCCAGAAATTTTCCAAACCAAACTGGGCTGTTTTGACAGGCCCTTTCCCTCTTAGATTATTTTCATCAATCCAGCTGGCACTAGTATAATACATAAGATTTGTATAGCCATTCTTACGCATTTCATCAGCCCATGCAAGGGTATTCCGATTGATGTTATCCTTCATTTTAGCATCTTCCATATCATTAACCATGACCGTATTCTTTGGAAGATTAAGATTTCTAGCTTCTGAGATAAAGTGGCGAGCTTCTGCTCTTGCCTGCTCTTCACTAGTATAATGTGAAAAAGCATAGGCAGACACTTGCAAACCAGCTAACTGGGCATTGCGAGCTTGTTCTCCTGCGTAAGGGTTCCTATAGGTGGTGCCTTCTGTTAGTTTCACGACAACTCCACCAACTCCCTTGTTGGCAAGAGTGCGATAGTCATTGACGCTTATGCTTCCGTTATGACTGCTGACATCGACAAATGTTTTGGGTTGAACGGCCACATCACTTGAACGACTAGCCGGCCCAGCATGTCCAGTGCTATAGAAGGTTGTGTTCCCAACAGCTCCTTTTTTCGATGTAGCCTCATCAACCTTGCTAGCTTCTTCTCTTTGGGCAGTTTCTTCAATACTAGCCGACTGGTTCTCAACCTTAGTTTCCGACTGTTTTGGAAGAGAAGCTGGTACTGACTGACTATTTTCAGTCTTTTGTTCAGCTTGTGATTTTTCTTGCTCTTCCTGACGATCAATACCGGTCTCTCCCTTTGACTCGACTGTTTCTGAATCACCTGAAGCTGTCTTTGCCACTGTATCTTGAGCCTGTTCAGCTTTTACTTGGATAGGCTGTACAGCAGACTCTTGTTCATCTGCATAAGCAGATTGAACTGAAACAGCTAGTAGCAATGCCGCACTAGCATAATAAATAAAATCCTTCTTTTTCATGTAACTCCCTCTTTGACACGAATTTCAATATACCTCCATTGTAGCACAAGAAACTTGAGCTGAAAAGGGAAATTACTAACAATTCACCTAAGGTTTCTATAATCAAAAAAAGCCCACTAATCGCGGACTCTAATGACTCTATTTCTACAAAAATTACATCTCAGCAATCCCATTCTTCATAGGATCTTTGTGATGGATATTTTTAATACAAAAATTAATCATTCAACTTTTTTAAGGCAGACCTTAGGTAATAACCTTCCCTCAAGTCCTTTCCAATTCTCTTAGCATTTTCTGACAAGTCTGCATACTCTTTTTCAGTTAGATTTTCCAAAACTGCTTCTAAATCATGCAGAGAAGCCACAGCTATACCACAACTTTTCTCTAATATGAAATGAGCCAACGCCGATTCTTTCCAAACTACGACAGGAAAGCCCGAAGCCAAATAAAGAGAAGCCTTGTGTGAGTTGTTATAGCGAAGGTATTCACCAAAGACGCCACTACAGGTCTCAGCGCTATCCCCATCCCAGACAAGACCAAAGCCACCTTTAAGTGCTGCAGGAAGCTCATCAGGTAGGAAGGACCCAAAATAGGTCTCGTTGGCGAGAGCTCTACTCTCATCAAAGCCGACACCATAAAGGTTATAAGCAGGTTCTTCAGGAAGAACATAAAGATAGCCAGCTTTTTCCTGAGCCAAATTACCAGCCACAATAATTGGCTGATTCTTAGTAAACCCCGTCTTCTCTTGGAAATTTGGAATCAAATAATCGAAAATACCAAGGCTAACAATCTTATCTGCCTCAACCCCTTTATCCACCAAAACAGATTTCATGATTGGATTGTGGGCGATGATCCCAGTTACACTATGAAATGTATCACTTTCCGTTAATTTCATCCGTAACTTCATTCTAAATGGTAGAGTCTTGTCATTTACAAAACGCAAGGTTTCTAGATCGTGAATCAGAAGATAGGTGTTAACACCTCTATTTTTAAGAGATTTTAGTAGACTGTTAATAAATAAAGAATGATGTAACAAGGGAAATTGTATCACAATATCATCATTTTTCTTTAAGCGTTTGAAGGCTCTCAAAAGTGCTCTATATTTGTGAATCTGAGCATTAAGAACATTCATTTTATACCAGTCTTCTACCCTAACTTTTAAGGGAGCATAACCTAGTCTATTAAAGATCACTTCAACATCATTACGCGCCTTATTCCCGGCATTTTTCACATTATTATCGTGTAAGAATTCTTCTTTTAAATAGTATTTCATCTCTTATTTCTCATTTTTCAAAAGCTGATTTTTTAGGATAGCGTTCTTGTATGAATTCTTTAAAATGAATGAGATTTTCTTCCTTAAAATCACTATCATCATTCACACAAAGCAGTTTTTTATGTCTATCTTCAAAGATTTTATCAAGTTTATCCACTTGATTTAAACCAATTGTCTCTCCAAAATTCTTTGACATAGGATAAAACTGGTTACTTTCAATTTGCCAGTGAGAACAGATGTATTGATTGACATCCACTCCATAGTCTCTCACTTGATTACGTGACGTTTTATCTAATGTTTCTCTTTCAATTCCCCATAAATGTGCCAAGGTACTCTTTTTCATTGGAACAGGTAAATGCTGGTTCACATAGCCTGTTGACCCCCATGGCAAAAGTAGCAAGTTTTTAATAACTAAATGCCCATAGCGGTAGTTAAAAAATTTCCAGGGCGAAGACTTTAGGGCCTTCTTATTAGGAAAATGGCGATATATTAATTCAACATTATTGTGATAAGTATTAGTAAATGGTGACCAAGGAACTAAGGCATCATAAACAGCTAAAAGCTTAGGCTGACCATTTTTATAAAAATCCGAAGGCTGGCTATCCCTTATTAAGTACATATCATCATTGAAATACAAGTAGTTCTCCGACAACCCTTCAATACGATGAAGATTAAGCTCAATAGCTGCTGAATTATAGGTCGGTAGGTATTCTTTAGGCACAAATTCCCTATGAGTAACAAATTTGAGTTTTGGATGTTCCAAATTCAACCAGTCTGGCTTTTGCCCATTGGTAATCAAATAGACATTATTTACCCAAGGAGCATGTTTTTCAATCATTCGAAACCAGTAATTAAAAATACCATAATCACGATAACGTTGCTCTCCATCAATCTCTTCGCCCAAATCAGCAAAATGACCAGTCACAGCTTGTTTCTCACGGATAAACTCTGGATCACTACCATCGACCCAGGGAACAACGATATCAATCTTTTCTTGTGTCATTTAGTAAATTCTTTCTCAACGACTTCCAAGGCACGCTCAATGACCACGTGCATGTCGTAGTATTTATAATCTGCAAGACGTCCACAGAAGATAACCTTGTCATTTTTCTCAGCTTCTTCTTGATACTTAGCAAACATGGCATTGTTCTTTTCATCATTGATTGGGTAGTATGGCTCATCCCCACGTTTCCAATCAGCTGGGTATTCGCGCGTGATGACAGTCTTTGGTTGGGTTCCATACTCAAAGTGCTTATGCTCAATGATACGAGTATAAGGAATCTTACGCTCTGTGTAGTTGACTACAGCATTACCTTGATGATTTTCCTCATCCAAGATTTCGTGTTCAAAACGCAGGCTGCGGTACTCCAACTCCCCATGCTTGTAGTCAAAGTACTGGTCAATCATCCCTGTAAAGACAACTTTTTCCGCTGATGCTTCAAGCTCTTCACGATTGGCAAAGAAGTCAACTCCAAGCTCTACTTCTACATCGCCAAGCATGTTTTCAATGATAACATTGTAACCACCGATTGGAATACCTTGGTAACGGTCATTAAAGTAGTTGTTATCAAAGGTCAAGCGGACTGGAAGACGTTTGATGATAAATGGTGGAAGATCTGTTGCAGAACGTCCCCATTGTTTTTCCGTATATCCTTTGATCAACTTTTCATAGATATCCGGACCAATCAACTTGATTGCTTGTTCTTCCAAGTTTTTAGGATCAACATCCTTCATGTCGGCTGTTTGCTCCGCAATCTTGTCCTTGACTTCTTGTGGAGTCTTGGTCCCCCACATAGCGTAGAAGGTATTCATGTTGAAGGGAAGATTGT
>OIXV01000616.1_pt1 | contig 33623 bp, 35 predicted proteins | sample 1587771 | NCBI WGS metagenome assembly OIXV01 (sample SAMEA3888893, study PRJEB22519) | human gut metagenome | biome: human gut; feature: human-associated habitat; material: faeces | place: Denmark | collected 2010
GGTTCCTCGGTAGACGGAAATTAGGCTGTACTCCTACAAGATGGGCAGAGCGGCAGCGGATAATAGGAGAAAGTCAAATCGTCTAGCAACCCCAAACGCGGCAACGCCGCGCTATGGGAAGTGCAGTCGGCAAGCATTGCAGTTCTTCGAGCTGCTTGCTCGCAATGTCAAAGCCTTTCTCTGGGGATTTCAAAAGGGGTATTCTCTTCGGAAAGAGAATACCCCTTTTGACTGGCAGCAGCATCCAGTGCTGCCCTTCTGTGCGGTACTATGTACGCCTCTTCTGCGGGTAAGGCGCCCGCTCTTCCGTAAGCCCTACGAGATAATCCACGCTCGTGTGGTAAAACCGCGCGAGGCGGATGAGCACGTCGCTCGGGACGTCCCTTTTTCCGGTCTCGTAGTTGGAATAGCAGACCTGCGAGCAGCTCAGATAGTCTGCCAGGCTTTTTTGCGTCAGGTCGCTGTCCTCCCGCAGGTCCCGGATGCGTCGATACATTTTACCTTCCTCCATCCAGAATCCGTTTAGATTCTGTAAAGAAGTATACGTAAAACGAAATGTTATATTGCGCTATATAACAAAATGTTATATCTTTTTCCATGGGTGATCGAAATGACAGATTACAAGGCAATGTACCTGCTCCTCTTCAACGCGATCACAGACGCGCTGGAGAAAATGGATGAGCAGAACTATGGCGAAGCCTGCGAACTCCTCATCGCCGCACAGCAGAAGGCAGAGGATATCTACATCGACTCGGACGACGAGTAACTTCACAAGGCGTAAAAAACGGAGAGGCAATGCCTCTCCGTTTTTATTGTTCTTTTCCGCCTACCGGTGCGGGTCCAGCCATTCCGGCTTTTCCTGCTCTACGGGCGGCTCGGTCGCCGTGCCGGGGTCCGTCACAGTACCGGGATCGGTCGTGGTCCCCGGGTCGGTGGTGCTGCCGGGGTCGACCGTTCCGGTATCGCCGGGGTCGGTCGGCGTGGTGGTCCCGGGATCGACGGGCGTCGTACCGGGGTCTGTGGGCGTCGTGGCCGTGGACTTGCCGACGAGTACGATGCGGTCGCGCGCTTTATAATTGCTGCTGGCCTCAAAGGTCGAAGAGATGAGCGTGCCGTCGCCGGAGTAGACGTTGCGGTACGTCTTGACCTTGTAGCCGGTGTAGGCGGTCTGCTCGACCTTGCGCTCGCCGGGCGCGAGCTCGTCGGTCTCGACGATCTGCTCGGAGAACGGGATGGTCTCGAGCACATCGGTCTTGATCTTCACATAGGTATCGTCCACCTTGGTGCCGAGGAGAGACACCTTCAGGTAGTTCTTGCCGCCGCTCGCATAGTACTCGGCGACGACCTTGATGGGATAATTCGTGTTGTTGCGGAACTCGAACTCGGGCCCGCCCTGCGCGACCGTCGCGTCGAGGCCGAGTCCGATATAGTCGGACGCAAAGCCGTGGTTCGTGCGCTGCACGATCTCAAGGTTGGCGTAGAGCGCCGCGGCGTAGAGCGTGGAGCTTGCCTGACACGCGCCGCCGCCGACCATGTCGACGGTCTTGCCCTGCAAGTAACCGGGCGCGGGGCTGTAGCCGTTGGCCGCGGTGAAGGGCGTGACGAGCGGGCCGTATTTCATCGTTTCGCCGGAGTTCAATATGTAGCCGGTGATGCGCGAGGCCGTCAGCTTGACGTTGGCGCGGCGGCCGGACGCGCCGCCGACTTTCGTGGTGTAGGTGCTCAGCACATCGCGGAAGAGGACCTTTTGGAGCTGCTCTGCCGTGACGTCCGGCGTCTCGACCGTGGCGTTGGGCAAATCGACCGTCTCCCCCGCCGCCGCGGCGTTGTAAGCGGATTCGAGGTCAGAAAGCGTAAATTCCACGCCCGCGTGGCCGGGCAGGACCGTGCCGTTCACCTTATCGTAGGAGGCGTTGACCTTCTGCCCCACGACGGCCTCGCGCTGCGCGCTCAGGTCAACCTCCTGCGCGGGGATGACGTCGTAAACGCCGCCCTCGCTCGCGGGCTGGAGCACGATCTCGGACGGGTCGCCGCCGCTCAAATACGCGCCGTTTAAGTATACGCCGATCTGGTCTTTTGCGGTATCAGTCGTCGCGCGGCCGTCCTGCGGCTTCGTCACGCTGACCTTGCCATCCTCTGTCACGTTGATGGCAAACTCCACGGGGTCGCAGTTGATGCTGTCGCACACCGTGTCGACAAGATTCTCCATCAAGTCTGGCGAATAGGCCGCGTCGACCACCTGTGCGGCGTCCTGCGGCTTGAAGAGCGCGCGCAGATACTTCGCGCCCGCGGTCAGAAAGCTGTCGTTGCAGCCGTAGACGTTGTAGATATGCTTGGCAAGTCCGTCGAAGTCGACATACTCCGGCATCTCGTCGAGCGATACGTGCGCGACCTCCGTGCCGTCGGGCAGGACGAAGTCGACGCCCGCGCCCTTCGCCTGCGCGACGCTCGCTTTGAGCTGCTCCGCCACCTGCTGCTGCGTCATGCCGCCGTAGTTGGTATCGCCCATCATTACATTGGGGTAAATTTTGTGGCCGGCCGACACCCACGTGCCAAGGCCCAGATAGGCGACAACCAGCACCGCAATGACGATGCCGACGATCTTCCCCGTCTTGCCCGATGTTTCACGTGGAACGCGCGGTCCCCTCTCCGCGTGGGGCGCCTTGGGCGCCTTTTCCGGCTGCATCAGGCGCTTGCCGCCCTTCCGGTTCTTCTTTTCCTCAAAGGCGCCGTTCATCTCTTCCATGGCTGGCTCCTCCCTGCTTCTTCCGATCTTCCCGGCAGGAACTTCCCTGCCGGTCGTTTCAGTATATCACAGAACAAGAGAAAAAGAATCTCAAATTGGTGACAAATTTGCGGCTTTATCCAGCTTCTTTTGCACGTTTCGGGATGCGGATGGTCAGAAGGATGCCGTCCTCCGTGTCCTCGCGCTGCACATCGGCCTTCACACCCGCGCGCTGCATCACGTCGACCGAGCGGCGAATGGTATTCAGGAAGATGCGCACGTCCTTGATGATGTAGGTCGGCAGGCGCGGCGGCGGGGTCTTCTGCTTCACCTTCAGAAACTGCTCGATGTAGCTCTCACTCTGGGCGACGTTGTAACCGCGCGCAGCGATGGTCCCGAGTGCCTTAACGCGGTCCTCCTCATCCGTAAGGCGCAGCAGCGCGCGGGCGTGGCGCTCGGAAAGCCCGTTCTCGCGTAGAAGGCGTGTACACGCGGGCGACAGGCGCAGCAGCCGCAGCTTATTTGCGACGGCGGACTGCGATTTTCCCAGCTTTTCCGCCGCCTGCTCCTGCGAGAGGCCGTAGGCCGCGATGAGCTGCGCAATGGCCGCGGCCTCTTCAAGGTAGTGCAGGTCGCGGCGCTGGAGATTTTCGATGAGCGCGAGCAGCGCGCTCTCCTCCTCGCTCGAGCGGGCGAGCAGGCACGGCACCTCGCGCAGCCCTGCAAGCTTTGCCGCGCGCAATCTCCGCTCTCCTGCGATGAGCTCGTAACCGTTTTCCGTGCGGCGGACCGTGAGAGGCTGCAAAATGCCGTAGCGGCGGATGCTCTCGCTCAGCTCGCGCAGCGCGCCCTCGTCAAAGTCACGGCGGGGCTGGTGGGGGTTGGGATGCAGGGCATCGGTGGGAAGGTACAGAACACGATAGGACAGCAGCGGCTTTCTCTCGGACATTTCCATGGATTTCCCCTCCTTTTTCCCCATTTTAATCACTCCGGCGTGCAAAACGCGGCGAATCCTGGCGGGAAATATAAAAATCACGTCCGTTTTCCACACGGACGCGATCTTCTTAATGCCCATTTTATTTTCCGCGGCGCTTGACGTGCATGCGGCTCATGGCGCGGGCCATGCGGGCCATGACGAGCGCGCGCTCCTGCTCGCTGTGCTTTTCGCGCAGCGCGGCCTCCGCCTCCGCGGCGATCTGCTCAGCGCGGTGGAGGTCGATCTCCTCGGGCCGCTCGATGGTATCGACCAGCACGAGGGCCTCGTTGTCCTCCATTTTGAGCATTCCCTCAGACACGGCGGCGATCTGCTCCTCGCCGCTCTCGGTGTAAAGCGTCAGCTCGCCGGGGATGATGGCGATCACGACGTTTTCATGCTGGGCCATCAGGCCATAGCGCCCATCGATGGTCGGCACAGTGAGCGACTGGCACGGCCCGTCGTAAAACGTGCGCTCGGCGCCAAGGATGCGAAGGCGGAACGTCTTCATCACACTTCCCCGCTTTCCATCTTCTTCGCCTTGGCGAGCGCGTCGTCGAGCGTGCCGACATTGTAGAACGCCATTTCGGGATAGCGGTCCATCTCGCCGTTCAGGATGGCTTCAAAGCCGCGCAGCGTCTCCTCGAGCGGGACATACACGCCCGGAAGGCCCGTGAACTTTTCCGCCACGAACGTCGGCTGCGCCAAAAAGCGCTGGAGCTTGCGCGCTCGGTTGACTGTGCGCTTGTCCGTGTCGCTCAGCTCCTCCATGCCGAGGATGGCGATGATATCCTGCAATTCGCGGTATTTCTGTAAGGTCGCCTGCACGCCGCGCGCGATACGGTAGTGCCGCTCGCCCACGATGTCCTCCTCTAAGATGCGGGAGGTCGATTCCAGCGGGTCGACGGCGGGATAAAGGCCCTGCTCGGCGATCTTACGGCTCAGGACCGTCGTCGCGTCGAGGTGGGAGAAGGTCGTGGCCGGGGCGGGGTCGGTCAGATCGTCCGCCGGGACGTAGACCGCCTGCACGGACGTGATCGAGCCGCTCTTGGTGGAGGTGATGCGCTCCTGCAGCTCGCCCATCTCGTTGGCGAGCGTCGGCTGATAGCCGACAGCGGAGGGCATACGGCCAAGAAGGGTCGAGACCTCGCTGCCCGCCTGCACGAAGCGGAAGATATTGTCGATAAAGAGCAGCACATCGCGCCGCTCCTCGTCGCGGAAGTATTCGGCCATCGTCAGTCCCGTGAGCGCCACGCGCATACGCACGCCCGGTGCTTCGTTCATCTGGCCGAAGACGAGCGCGGTCTTGTCGATGACGCCGCTCTCGTGCATCTCGCGCCAGAGGTCGTTGCCCTCGCGGCTGCGCTCGCCGACACCGGTAAAGATAGAGTAGCCACCGTGCTCGACGGCGATGTTGTGGATGAGCTCCTGAATGAGCACCGTCTTGCCGACGCCCGCGCCGCCGAAGAGGCCGATCTTGCCGCCGCGCGGATAGGGCTCCAGAAGGTCGACGACCTTGATGCCGGTCTCCAAAATGTCGACGCTGGGGTCCTGCTCGTCGAAGGCGGGAGGCTTTCTGTGGATGCTGCGGCGCGGCTCTGCGTCGCCGATGGGCGCGCCGCCATCAATGGTATCGCCGAAGACGTTGAAGAGCCTGCCGAGCGTGCACTTGCCGACCGGCACGCGCAGGCCGCTGCCTTCGCTTACAACGTCCATGCCGCGGCTCAGGCCCTCGCTTCCGGTGAGCATGATGCAGCGCACCGTTTCGTCGCTCAAATGCTGAGCGACCTCCATCACGCAGCGCTTGCCGCCAAGGTCGACGGTCAGCGCCTCGCGGATGCGCGGCAGGCTGCCGTGCGGGAAACGCACGTCCACCACGCTGCCGGCCACCTGAATGATCTTACCCGTGCGCATGATGCTGCGCCCCCTTTCCGGAATGGTGTTTCTTGCTGCGCGCGCCCGCGGAGACCTCGGTGATCTCGCCGGTGATCGCGCCCTGTCGCTCGTGGTTGTATTCCAATTGAAGATCGCGCAGCAGGTCCTCTTCGTTCTGGTTGGCGGCATCCATCGCCTCGGCGCGGGCATTCTGCTCGGCACAGAAACTGTCGACCATCGCCGAATAGAGGAAGCCCGTCAGATATGCGGGAACGACCTTTGCCAGCACCTCCGCGGGAGAGGGATCATAACGCATCTCGCGGTAGGTCCCTTGCCCCGCCGCGGCAAACTGCTCATTTTCGAGCGGCAGCAGCCTTGCCGTGCGCACGCTCATCTCCACGCCGCTGAAGTCCGTGTAGATCATGAAGAGCTTCGTGATCTCCTTTCGGTCAAAGAGGTCTAAAAGCCTTGCCGTGATCTCACGCGCACGCTGCAGCGTGGGGCTCTGCGCGCTGTAATGGAAACTCTCCTCCACCGATACACCGTGGGCGGAGAAAAAATGACGCCCGTTGCCGCCCACGACAAAAAGGCGGCTGTCGGGATGCTTTTCAAGACGCCGGAGCGTCTCCTGAATGACATTCTGGTTATAGGCGCCCGCAAGACCGCGGTCCGCCGTGATGATAAGGTAGGCGTATGTGCCCGGCTGGCGGAGATCGTCAGCGTTGCCATTGTAGAAATACGGGCTCTCGATCGCACCCGCATGCTGGAAGATGTGCTCGATCTCGCCGGAGAGCGCGTCGAAAAACGGGCGCGTTTTGGCAAGGTCCTCCTTCGCCCGCCGCATCTTGGTCGAGGCGATGAGGTACATCGCGTTCGTCACCTTCTGCGTGCTCTTGACGCTCTCGATATGCTCGCGGATCTCCTTCATGCCTGACATGGCGGCTTCACCTCACTTCTTACACGCCGAAGGTCTGATGCACGAAGTCCTTCGCGCACGCAAGGATGAGCGACTGCTGCTCATCGCTGAGCTGCCCGGACTGCTGGATGGCGCGGCACAGCGCGCCCTGCGCCTCGCGGACATATTGCAGGAGCTTCGGCAAAAAGTCATCGAGCTGTTCAGCGGGCACCTCCTGGAACGCGTGGCCCAGGCCCGCGACGAGCAGGATGACCTGCTCGTACTGCTCGTAGGGGTGGTACTGCTTCTGACGCAGCATCCGCGTCACGCCCTGCCCGTAGGCCAGGAGCTTCGCGGTCGATTCGTCCAGATCGCTTGCAAACTGGGTAAAGGTCTCCATCTCGCGGTACTGCGAGAGGTCAAGGCGGATGGTCTTGGCCGCCTTTTTCATCGCCTTGGTCTGCGCGTCGCCGCCCACACGGGAAACGGAGAGACCCACATTCACCGCCGGACGCTGGCCCGCGAAGAAGAGCTTCGTTTCCAGAATGAGCTGACCATCGGTGATGGAGATGACGTTCGTCGGGATATAGGCGGATACGTCGCCGCCCTGCGTCTCGATGATGGGCAGCGCCGTGATGCTGCCGCCGCCTTTCTCGTCGCTCAAATGCGCCGCGCGCTCTAAAAGACGGGAGTGCAGGTAGAATACGTCGCCGGGATAGGCTTCGCGGCCAGGCGAACGCTCCAAAAGCAGACTCATCGCACGGTACGCGATGGCGTGCTTGGAAAGGTCGTCGTACACGATGAGCACATCGCGGCCTTTGTGCATAAAATATTCGCCCATAGCGCAGCCCGCGTAGGGCGCGATGTACTGCAACGGCGCGGGGTCGCTCGCGGGCGCGTTGACGATGATGGTGTGATCCATCGCGCCGTGCACCTCGAGCGTGCGCTTGAGCTGGGCAACGGAGCTCGCCTTCTGCCCAATGGCAACATAGATGCAGATGACGTTCTTGCCCTTCTGGTTGACAATGGTATCGAGCGCGATGGCGGTCTTGCCGGTCTGGCGGTCGCCGATGATGAGCTCGCGCTGGCCGCGGCCGATGGGGAACATCGAATCGATGCACAAAATGCCCGTCTCCAGCGGCGTATCGACACTCTGGCGGTCGATGATGCCGGGGGCGGGGCTCTCCACAGGGCGGTAGCCGTCGGCGCGGATGTCTCCCTCCCCGTCAATGGGCACGCCGAGCGCGTTCACCACGCGGCCAAGGAATCCCTCGCCCACGGGAACGCCCGCCGTGCGTCCGGTGCGGCGCACCGTGCTGCCCGCGCAGACGCTCGCATCGTCGTCAAAGAGGATGCAGCCGACGCTCTCCTCTGAGAGGTCCTGCACCATGCCGCGCACGCCGCCGTCGAAGAGCAGCACCTCGCCATAGGCGGCGCCCTCCAGACCGTCGACACGGGCAATGCCGTCGCCGACGGTCAGCACCGTGCCGATCTCCTGCGCAAGGGGCTGCGGCGTCCACGAAAGGACGTTCTCTTTTAAAAGCGGGATGACATCGCCCTGCATGACGGCAAGCTTTTCAAGCGCGCTCTTGAACTGGTCCAGGCGGCCCTCAGCGCTCCAGTCATAGACCTCTGCGCCGACCTCCAGACGAAAGCCGTTTGGGTATGCGTCGCTCTGCTGCCAGGAAAGGCCCACCCCGGGGCCGTATTTCTTTTCTAAAAAAGCGAGAAAGCGCTTTTCCTGCTCCGCATTCGGGCGGACGGAGGAAAGGAGCCTCGCTTTCAGACGGTCGGTGCGCTCAGCCATTGTCCTTGCGCTCCTCCGCCGTGTCCAGAAACTGATCGAACGCGTCCGAGGTGCTCTTGAGCACCAGCTTTTCCGCGGCGGCGTTCATCAGCTCGGAGATCTCGCCCTTCGCCTGTTCCATCACGCGCTCATGTTCGCTCGCAGCGGCGGTGCGCGCCTTTTTCAGGATATCGTCGGCCTGCTGCTGTGCCTGTGCGCGCTGCTCGTCGGCTTCCTTGCGCAGCGCCTCGTCCGCCTGTGCACGCACCCGGGCGATCTCCTCGTCCGCGGCCTTGAGCTGTTCGGCATACTGCGCCTTGGTCTGCTCGGCCTCGGCCAGAGCGGCCTTCGCGTCCTCGTCCATCTTGACATAGTGGGCCTTGCGGCTCTCCATGTAGTCCTTCACGGGCTTGTAGAGCAGGAAATACATCGCGCCAAACAGGATGACAAAATTCAGCGCGTGCAGCAGGATCTGCTGCAAATTGATGTTAAGCGGCATTCAGGTCTCCCCCTTTTCCGGAGATTTCGGCATCAAAGCACGAAGATGATGAGGATCGCGACGATCAACGCGTAAATGATGACCGTTTCGATAAAAACAAGGCCCATCATCATCGAGGTGCGGATCTGGCCGGTGGCTTCGGGCTGGCGGGCGATGGCCTCGGTCGACTTGCCCGCGGCAATGCCCATGGCGATCGCGCCGCCGAGACAGGCAAGGCCGATCATCACGCCGGAGCCGAGCGCTTTGGCGGAGGTGACGTCGTTTTCATTGCTGCCGGCCGTTACGGTCACGGTATCGGCGGAAACGTCTCCGTCATTTTCTCCCGCGGCGAGGGCCGGAACGGTGCAGATCATCATTGCGCAGAGCAGCAGCATCAGCGCTGCGAATCTCTTCATATTTTTCATGGCTTTTACCTCTTTCTTCAAGCAGCCGTTTCGCTGCGGGCTTTTTTTGTTTTCTTTGCCTTGGGCTTTTTCTCGTGCCTTTCCGTCGATTCCCCGTAGAAGGTCGACACCAGCATCGTGAGCACATAGGCCTGAATGAGCGCGTGCAGCAGCGTGAACATCACGCCGACGATGACCGGCAGCACATAGGAAAGCGCCGCGTAGTAGTACACGAGCTCCGTGACGAGCGCACCGGAAAGCAGCGCGCCGAACAGTCGGAAGCTCATCGACACCGGCAGCGAGAAATCCTTGAGCGCGTGCAGAAAGCCGCCCGGTCCCGCGGCGATGAGGCCGCCGAAGAGGATGACGCCGTAGCTCATGCAGCCCATGGCGATCGCGCCGTTGATATCTGAGAGCGGCGCGGGCAGGCTGATGGCCGTTCCCGCGGTCGTGCCCGCCTGGATGCCGAAGAGCTCAAATACCGTGCCGGCAAAGATATAAACGCCGGCAGCGAAGATGTAGGCGCTCAAAAACTTGTTGCGGTGGGGGCTGCTGCCCTCGGCCAGGCCGTCGAACATTCCGACGAGCTGCTCGAGCAGCAGTTGGAACTTTCCCGGCACAAGGGTGAATTTCGGGATGACGAATATCCTGCACACCAGCGCAAACACGATCAGCACCGCGGTGACGACATAGGCCGAGATGAGCCCCGGATTCACATCGATGAGTCCAAAGAGGCTCACCTTCAAATGCTCGTGCAGGACCGCGTCGCGCATCACTTCCTGGATCGACTCGCTTTCGCCGCCTCCCGGACAAAGGAGCGCTCCGGCGAACAGCGCCAGCACGATGACTGCGAACACGATCAACTGCCGCGTCCGCTTCTTTTTTTCCACGCTCTCCTACCCCCTTTTCTCTCATGCCCGCTCCCTCTTTTGCCGGGAGCGAGACCTATTCTCATAAGATCCACTTATATCACTTGGCCGCCAATAATGCAAGTCTCGCGTCAAAACGCTTTGTTTCTTTTCGCCATCTTAACAAATCGCTGAAAACGGCATACGGCGGAGGAGGGATGCCGATCCCTTCCCCGCCGTACGGCCGCTATCAAAAAACCACGCGTTTATTCATATTTTCGTTTTCGCACTACAGCACGAAAATGAGGAGAATGGCCACGATGAGTGCGTAAATGATGACCGTCTCGATGAAGACAAGGCTCATCATCATCGACGTGCGGATGCCGCCTCCCGCCTCAGGCTGCTCGGCGATATCGACCGCCGCCTTGGCGACGGCGTGCGCCATGCCCAGCGCACCACCGCAGCACGCAATGCCCATCAGGCCCGCGACCGCCCAGATCTTGCGTATCTTGGTGGTGTTCTCATTGCTTTTCTCCTCCAGCTCCTCCGTTTCGGCGAGGGGTTCAGAGGATATGGCATCCGCTTTTTCCGCCGCCCACGCGGGCACGGACAGAAGACTCAAAAGGCTCAGCAGCGCGATGAACGTGAAAATGCGTTCCATGGCTCGCTCCTTAACGGAAAGTCGTTGTTTCTTTGCGGTATCTTTATAAAGAAACTATATACCCTTCTCACCGCCGATTGCAAGCACTTTTTTGTCCACCGGGGCAAAAAAGAAGCGCTCCAGTCCGATCTGGAGCGCTTTTGCCTGTTGAAAACGTATTTTTTGATGATGTTGGAAAAAATTCCGCCGTATCTTCGCCCTATTTCTTTTTGCGGCGGCGGATATCCTCGCCGAAAAAGAGCAGCAACTGATACTCGCCCTGCAGGCGCGAGAGCACCGGTGCGCCGTAGCGCCGTCCGATCTCATCGGGCCGCAGGTTCGTGGAGATGATGGTCTTCTTGCCCGTGATGAGGCGGGTGTTGACGATCTGATAGATGGCGCTCTGGACGAAGCTCGTCATCAGCTCCGTGCCGAGGTCGTCGAGGATCAGCAGGTCACAGCCGAGCGCGCGGCTCACGGCGCCATCGGTCTCCTCATCCGTCTCACGGCCGAACTTCTGCGCCTCGAAGAGCGAGAAGATATGCCCCGCCGTGTCGTAGACCACACTGTGGCCGCTTGCGCTCACGACGCGCGCAATGGACGCCGAGAGGAAGGTCTTCCCCAGTCCCGTGCCGCCCGAGAGCAGCAGGTTGCCGCTCTTGGGCGAAAACTCGTGCGCATAATCCTGACACACATCGTACACGCGCTCCATGTTCGCGCGCGGCGAAATGCCGAGCTCGCTGTCGGGAAGCGGTGAATAGTAGTCAAAATCAAAGGTCTCAAAGCTCTGTGAGCCGAGGTCCAGAAGGCCCGAGAGCTCCTTGTTCTGCTCGCGCACGTAGTACGAACGCAGGCATGAGCAGACCTCGCTGCCAAGAAAGCCTGTGTCGTTGCAGCGCGGGCAGGCGGGCTTTTCCTCCAGATAATCGCCCGGCAATCCCATCTGAGTGAGCAGCTGACGTTTTTCCTGCTGCAGGTTCAAATTCTCTTCCCGCAGCGCGTCGATGGCAGGGCGCGGGTCCGTGCCGCGGCGCAGGCCCGAGGCGATGATCTTCGCCATCGTGTGCGACAGCTCGCGGTCGATCTCCTCGATGCGCGGGCATTTGGTGTAGACCGCGCGCTCACGCGCGCGGAAATTTTCCGCACGCCGCTGCTTGTCCTCATCGAAGCGCGCCAGCGCACGGCGCATCAGGCGGCCGTCGTAAGCCATCATTCTCCCCCGCTTTCGTTTACTGGTTCAGGTATTCCTTCATCCAGGCGTTGCCGCCGGACGGTTCCTTCTTCAGCTTTTCCTTCGCATTCTCGGCGCGCACCTCTTCGAGCGTGTGCAGGCCCTTTTCGTGCCAGCGCTTCAAAATGCCGTTGCAGTACGGCCAGCGGAATTCGTGGCAGTGCAGCACCGTGCGGTCGTATGCCTCGGCCACCGTTTCCGCCGGGAAGCCCATCTCTGCCCACGCGGAGAGGTATTTTTCCTCGCTCGGCGCGCTCGCGCGGCCCGCCATCTGCACCGCCGCCATGTACTCGGGGTATTTTGAGCGCATGGTCTGTTCGCGCTTCATGTACTCCCCCGCCTTTTCAATGGAGAAGAGCTCCTTGCGCGCCCAGACAAAGCCCTCTTTTTCGATCTCGCGCATATTGGGGAGCCGCCCCTCGCCGAACTGCTGCGCCTTTTTCGTGATGCAGTAGTTCACCAGCGTGTAGACAACGTCCGCCGGGAGGCCGAGGTTTTCATAGAGGCCCAAAAGCTTTTTGACCGACGGGATGGACAGCGGGCCGAGCTTGTGCTCCACCTCGCGCAAAAGGCAGGCAAAGCGCCCGTCGCCTTCCAGCTTGCGCATGATGTCCTCGCGCGTGTAGTCGGGCGTTTCCTGCGCCTGCGGCGGCTCCGGCGGGAGGGGCGCGGCCTTCTTCTCCGGCGCGCCGACGAGCTGCATCTCGCAGAGCGCCTGCTCCGCCGCGCGCACGCGCGCTTCGTCCCATTTGAGCATCGCGGCGAGCTTTTCCGCCTCCGCCGCGCCGTGCGAATGAAGGATGGCGAGATACAGCAGCGCCGCGTCGCCGTTGCCGCCGCCGATGAGCCGCTTGAGCGTCGCCGCCGAGAGCGTCACGCTCTCTTCCTCTTTCAGATGCAGCACATAGCCTGCCATATGTCCACCCTCCTTTCGCCGCATTTCGATCTTTCTATTCTACATGAAATTTTCCCATTCGTAAACATGAATTTTTTTGCTTCCCCCTTTTCACTCTTTCACTCTCGTGTTATACTATTAGGGACTATATGGGTGGAAATTGCCCTTTTCTGTGCAACAGCGAAAAAGAAAGGAGCACACAGAACGATGGAAAACCGTATCACCATCTCCATTTGCGAGGAAGAATACACGTTTGTAGCCGAGGAGGCCCCCTCTTATATGCAGAAGGTCGGCTCCTACGTGAACGACAAGATGAGCGAGCTGCTCGCCTCTGCCAAGGTCGGCCGCACCGACGCCGCCGTGCTGACCGCCGTGAACATCACCGACGAGCTTTTTAAGGAGCGCGAAGCGGGCGATGCCCTGCGCCGCCAGCTCAAGCAGTATCTCGACGAGGCGAGTCAGGCCAAAAACGAGGTCAGCGAACTCAAGCGCGAGATCTTCAAGCTCCAGCAGCAGAAAAAGTAAAACCTTGACGACGGAGCTGTTAGCGCCCGCGGGCGGGCAGGAGGCGCTTGTTGCCGCCGTGCAGAGCGGCGCAGACGCCGTGTATATGGGCTTTGGCGCGTTCAACGCGCGCCGCAGCGCGAGGAACTTCTCTGACGAGGAATTCCGCGCGGCGGTCTCTTATTGCCATCTGCGGGGCGTGAAGGTCTATCTGACGCTCAACACGCTCGTCACCGACCGCGAGCTCCCCGCGCTTGCCGCGGAGGCGCGCACCGCGTCGGAGTGCGGCGTGGACGCGATCCTGGTGCAGGATTGGGGCGTTCTGGCGACGCTGCAAAAAATCATCCCCGACGTGCCGCTGCACGTCTCGACGCAGATGAGCCTGCACACGCTCTCAGGCGTTCAGGAAGCGGCAAGGCTCGGCATGACGCGCGCGGTGCTCGCGCGCGAGCTTTCGCGCGGGGAGATCGCCGAAATCTGCGAGAAGAGCCCCATCGAGATCGAGACCTTTGTCCACGGCGCGCTTTGTATGTGCTACAGCGGCCAGTGCGAGATGTCCGCCGTCATCGGGCGGCGCAGCGGCAACCGCGGCGCCTGCGCCCAGCCCTGCCGTCTGCCCTACGGTTTTTCCAGCAAGGCGAACGCCCATCCGCTGAGCTTGAAGGACGCGTGTCTTGCGCCCTTCGTGCCAGAAATGCAGGACGCGGGCGTTGCCTGCCTCAAGATCGAAGGGCGCATGAAGCGCCCGGAATACGTCGCCGCCGTGACGGAGATCTACGCGCACCTTCTGCGCGAGCATCGCGCGCCGACGAAGGACGAGCAGAAAAAGCTCGCCCTCGCCTTCTCGCGCGACGGCTTTACCGAGGGGTACTATCGCGGTGTGCGCGGACGTGAGATGTTCGGCACGCGGCCCGAAAATGCAAGATGGCCAGAGGACTGGTTCAGCGAGATTCGCGCGCGCTATGAAAAGGAAAATCTGCGGCTTGTGCCGCTCACCTTGGAATGCACCATCCGCGCCGGAGAGCCGATGACCCTGACGGCGGAAGATGCGGACGGCCACCGCGTGACCGTCACCGGCGCAGTGCCCGAGGCGGCGCGCAGCCGCGCCGTCACCGCGGAAGAGGTCGAAACGCGCCTCAAGAAAACCGGCGGCACGGCGTTTTCGGCGGCGCAGTGCGCCGTCGCACTCGACGGCGGTCTCGCCGTCAGCGCAGGCGCGCTCAACGCCCTGCGCCGCGAAGCGCTCGCGCTGATGGAAGCGCAGCGCACCGCTGTGCCTGCACGCCGCACGTTCGACTTTGTCCCGCCCGAAACGGTCAAAAACGACGCGGACAAGCCTCTTTTGACCGTCTCCCTCCACAGGGCCGAGCAGCTGAGTGAGGAACTGATCGCGCTCACTCCCGCGCGGGTGTATGTGCCCGTCGAACTGCTGGCGCAGCTTGACCTTTCGCCACATCTCGGCAGAACCGAATTTTTCGCGGTGCTGCCGCGCATCTACCGCACGCAGGACGAGCCTATTTTGCGCGCGCTGCTCGAGGACGCCGCCAAAAAAGGCGTCACGGGCGTGTCGATTGGCAACCTCGGCCACCTCTCGCTCGTGCGCAGCCTCGATATAACGCTCCACGGCGACTGGGCGCTCAATATCTACAACTCCGCCGCGCTTTCCTTCTGGAAGAAGGAAGGGCTTGCGAGCGCCTGCCTTTCCTTCGAGCTGCGCGATGCACAGCTGCGCGACTTACAAAAGTCCCTTCCCTGCGAGGCCATCGTCTACGGCAGTCTCCCGCTCATGATCACGGAAAACTGCCTGAATGCGAACGAGTCCGGCTGCCGGTACTTCAAGGAGCGGCCCGTGTCCGTCCCGGTGGACGGCGCGTGCGCAAGCGCCCCGGAGCTCACGGACCGGCGCGGCGAGCACTTCCCTGTGCTGCGCGCGTGGGGCTGCCGCAGCGAGATCGAGAACGGAAAAATTCTCTACCTCGCGGACAAAGCGCGCGACTGGCAGAGCCTTGGCCTGCGCTATGCCTGCCTGCGCTTCACGACCGAATCGCCCGATGACTGCGTGCAGATGCTGCGCGCCTATCAGGGCGAGGCCGTCGACGCGCCGGAGAATATCACGCGCGGCCTCTTCTACCGCGGCGCAGAATGAATCCTGCCCGTAATTATTTATCCGAATTATACTTTTTATTATCATAAGTGAGGCAATATCATGGCAATCGTTTTGGCATCCCAGTCCCCCCGCCGTCAGGAGCTGCTCGCCCGCATCGGCGTGGAGGACTTCAAAACGCTCTCGCTCGACATCGACGAGAGCTATCCCGCCGGTCTCTCTCCCGAGGACACGGTGCGCTATATCGCCGGCAAAAAATCCGACGTGGCCGCGGCGCTCTGCACGCCCGACGACCTCATCATCACGGCGGACACGATGGTCTTTTTGGACAATGACCGCCTCGGAAAGCCGCAGGACGAGGAGGACGCGTTTCGGATGCTGCGCGCGCTTTCCGGCGAGCGCCACACGGTCTGCACCGGCGTGAGCCTGCGTCAGGGCGCGCGCTACGAGTCCTTCGCCGTCTCCACCGCCGTTTATTTCCGTCCCATGACGGATGACGAGATCCGCGCCTACATCAAAACCGGCGAGCCGATGGACAAGGCCGGTTCCTACGGCGTGCAGAGCCGCGGCGCGCTCTTCGTCGAGCGCATCGACGGCGACTTTTTCAACGTCATGGGCCTGCCGGTCGAGCAGCTCGGCCTTGCGCTCGCGCGCTTTGGCGTCAAGCTCCTGTAAACCTCTCCCCTGCCCTACTACTTGAAAGGAGGGTAATCCTTGAAAGAATTTTTCCGCCAGCACGGACTGCGCATTCTGGCCCTCGCGGCGGCGGTCGCCGTCGCTTTGAGCCTTTTGACCTATTTCTCCTCCACCTCCTCGGTGCTGGAGAACATCGCAGGCGTGCTGACCTCGCCGTTCCGCGCCGCCGCCACCGCCGTGAGCGATTGGGCGGCCGACAAACGGCAGTATTACGAGGACGTGACCGCCCTCAAGGAGGAGAACGCGGCGCTCAAAAAAGAGATCGCGGACCTTCGCGCCCAGCAGCGTCAGGCACAGGCGGACAGCGAAGAAAATAAGCTGTTTCGTAAGCTCCTGAAGCTGCAGGAGCAGCGGCGCGACTTCACCTTTGTCTCCGCCTCGGTCCTCGCCGGTAGCGAGAGCAACTGGACCTCCTCCCTGACGCTCAGCCACGGCACAGATTCCGACATCGCCGTGGGCGACTGTGTCGTGAGCGCCGAGGGCTATCTCGTCGGCGTCGTGTCTGAGGTCGGGCTCAACTGGTCGACGGTGCTGACCGTCATCGACACGGACACCGAGCTTGGCGCGCGCATTTTCCGCACCGGCGAGATCGCCGTGGCGGAGGGCGACTTTTCCCTCATGGGCGAGGGCAAGCTCAAGCTCTCCTACCTCAAAGCGGACGAGGAAGTGCTCATCGGCGACCAGATCGTCACCTCGGGTCTCGGCGGGTATTACCCCAGCGGCCTTGTCATTGGCTCGGTCGAGTCGGTGCGGACGGATGACGACGGCCTTGCCCGCTACGCCGTCCTCGCGCCCATGGTCGATTTTGACGCGCTGACGGAGCTGTTCGTCATCGTCGACCACGACATTGTCGAATAAGGGGGCGCTTGCAGATGAACGTAAGGCAGACTGCCGCCCTCAAATGGACATTTTACGCGCTCGCGACGCTGCTTCTCTGCTTTTTCAAAAGGGTCCTGCTCGGCTCGGTGACCGTTTGGGGCGTGCTCCCCTTCCTGCCGCCGGTGCTGCTGGCGGTGGTGGCGTCGTTTGAACAGCCGAAGGCCGCGGTGCTCTCGGGCATCGTGTTCGGCGCACTGTGCGACCTAGTGTTGCCGGCGAGCTTCCCGTGCCTCTACACACTCGCTTTCACCCTCGCCGCGCTGCTCACCTCTACGGTGATGAGCAGCCTTTTGCAGCAGGGTTTTGCCCGCGCGCTCGTTTCGAGCGTGCTGACGTTTGCGGTCGCGGACCTTTTCCAAAGCTTCGCGATGCTCACGCGCGGCGCGGCTCTCCCCGCGATGCTCTATCTTTTTGCGCGCGAAACGCTCGTCTCCTGCGCGCTGCTGCTGCCGAGCTATCCGGTGCTGCACGCCATCCGCCGCATTTTCCCCGACTGATCTTCCCCATTTTCCCCCAAGCCTCAAGGAAAGGAGGCCGCTATGGATCCCAAACGCTTCAACCGCCGCCTCATCGCGCTCGGCGCCGTCGTTTTCCTGTGCGCGCTCGTCTTCGTCGTCACGATGTTCGACGCGCAGATCCTCAACGGCGATGATTACCTCGCCAAATCCATCCGCACGAACGCCAAGGTCGAGACCGTCAAAGGCACGCGCGGCGTCATCACCGACCGCAACGGCAAGGTGCTCGTATCGAACCGCGCGGTCTACACGCTGAACTTTGACACCTCGCTCGTTTCTTCCGACGAGCTCAACGACGCGCTGCTGCGCCTCATCGATCTCATGAACGCGCAGGGCGTTGAGATCAAGGACACCATTCCCCTCTCGCAGAGCGTGCCCTTTGCCTACGATACCACGGACGGCGGGGCGAAGGCGCTCGTCAAATACCTCGTCTCCCTCAAGTGGATGAACGAGGACGATGTGGACGAAAGTGGCCTGCCCGCAAGCATCACCGGCCCTTCGCTCTACCTGCGCCTGCGCAGCGAATACGGTATCGACGGATCGCTCCCCGCCGCCACGGCGCGCACGCTCGTGGGACTGCGCTATTCCCTCGCCGTCGCGAAGCTCAACGGCTCATCGGTCTTTGAATTTGCAAGCGACGTGGACGTTGCGCTCATCTCGATCATCAAGGATGGCAATTATCAGGGCGTGCAGGTGGACACCTCGTCCGTTCGCGTCTACGAAACCGACTATGCCGCCCACGTCCTCGGCTACACCGGCAGTATTCAGGACTGGGACGATTATAAGGACAAGGACGGCTACACGCTCGCGAGCATCGTTGGCATCTCGGGCGCGGAGAGCGCCTTTGAAGAATATCTCCACGGCAACGCAGGCAAGCGCCTTGTGACCTTCGACAACGACTCCGGCAAGATCACCGGCGAGCTTTACTCCGTGGAGCCCAAGCCCGGCTCCACCGTGGCACTGACCATCGACATCGACTTTCAGGAGGACGTGGAGCAATCGCTCGAGCGCACCGTCGGCGCGATGACCAAAGCAGACGGCATCGAGCGCGGCGCGGCGGTCGCCGTCGTGCAGGTCGGCACGGGCGATGTGCTGGCGCTTGCGTCGTATCCCACCTATTCCCTCTCGACCTTCCGCAGCGATATCGCTGCGCTCACGAGCGATACGATGCAGCCGATGTGGAACCGCGCCACACAGGGCACCTACGCCCCCGGCTCCACCTTAAAGCCCCTGACCGCCATTGCCGCGCTTGAATCCGGCGCGACCACCGTGCGCGAAAAGCTCTACGACTCGGGCAAATGGACCTATCCCGGCTACTCGGCGAGCTACACCTACTGCTGGAAGCGCAGCGGTCACGGGTCTCTCAACGTGCGCGGCGCGATCACGAACTCGTGCAACTATTACTTTGCCGAAATGGGCTACCGCATGGGCATGGAAACGCTGCGCAAATACTATGCGGACTTCGGTCTCGGCTCGCCGACGGGCATCGAGATCGGCGACGCCGCGGGCCTGCTCCCCTCGCAGAACGAGGGCGAGAACCTTGCCCCGTGGGCGGCCTTCGGCCAGGCGAACCAGCTCTACACGCCCATCCAGCTTGCAAACTATATGGCGACGCTCTGCGGCGGCGGCGACCGCTACGCGACGCACCTGCTCAAAAACGTGCGTGAGAGCGGCACGGGCGCGCTCGAATATGTTTACGACGCGGACCCCGTACAGACGATCGAGATGAGTGAGGAAAACCTCTCTGCTGTGCTTGCCGGTATGCACGACTTAGCCACTGATGGTGCGGTGTCCTCCTATTTTAAGGATTGTATCGTCGACGCCGCGGCCAAGACCGGCACCATCCAGACCGGCGACACGAAGAACAACAACGGCGCATTCGTCTGCTTTGCCCCCTATGACGACCCACAGATCGCCGTGGCCATCGTCATCGAAAAGGGCGGTACGGGCGCGGCGCTCGCTTCCACCGCCGTACAGGTGCTGAACGCCTACTTCTCCAACGCCTCCGCCAACACAACGGTGACGGGCGAAAACACTCTGCTTGGTTGAGCGCGCCGCAAGGCGCGCTTTTCCCTTTCTCCGGGCCGCTTTCCGGCGGCGGAAAGGAATATTATGTCAACTTCTTGGTTCGACTCTCGCGATCTGACCTATAAATCTCCCTTCGGCGCAGTTCCCTGCGGCACACGCGTACAGCTCTGCCTGCGGCCCGAAGCGGGCGCGGCGGTCACGCGCTGCGAGCTGCTCGCCCACGCGGAATTTGCCGACACATGGACGGCGACCGAGCTCCCGCCCGCGCAGGAGCGGGGCCGCACGGTCTTTCGCGGGGAATATACCGCGCCGCGGGACGCCGACCTCGTGTGGTATCACTTTCGCCTTCTCTGGGCGGACGGCGGCACGAGCTGCTACGGAAAGTCTGGCCTCTGCGCGTGGGACGCGGTCGATCCGTGGCAGCTCACGGTCTACGATGACACGCACAAAACGCCCGAATGGTTTGGCCGCGGCCTCACCTATCAGATCTTCCCCGACCGCTTCTGCCGCGCGAAAAAGCGAGAGATCACAGGCCTCATCGGGCCACGCACACTGCACGAGCACTGGGATGAAGCGCCCGAATACCGCCCGAACGCACAGGGCGAGATCACGTGCAGCGACTTTTTTGGCGGCGACCTCGCGGGCATCACGGAAAAGCTCGACTATCTCTCCTCTCTCGGCGTGACGACGCTCTACCTCTGCCCGATCTTCGAAGCGTCCACCAACCACCGCTACGACACGGCCTGCTACGAGCGCATCGACCCCCTGCTCGGCACGGAGGAGGACTTCCGCACGCTCTGCGCGGAGGCGAAAAAGCGCGGCATCCGCGTGATGCTCGACGGCGTTTTCAACCACACGGGGCGAAAGAGCGTCTATTTCAACGCAGACGGCTTCTATCCCTCGCTCGGCGCGGCGCAGGGACCGGATTCCCCCTACTACTCGTGGTACAGCTTCCACCCCTTCCCCGACGATTACGACGCGTGGTGGGGCATCAAAAATCTGCCTGCTGTCAATGAAACGGAAAAGAGTTATGTTGACTATATCATTGAGAGTAAGGACGCCATCATCCGTCGCTGGCTGCGTGCGGGCGCGTCGGGCTGGCGGCTGGATGTGGCCGACGAGCTGCCCGACGGATTCATCGCGGCCATCCGCCGCGTCATGGAAGAGGAAACGCCTGACGGCTACCTTCTCGGTGAGGTCTGGGAGGACGGCACGACGAAGATCTCCTACTCCCAGCGTCGCAGATACCTTTTGGGCCGCGAAACGCACGGTCTTATGAACTATCCCTTCCGCACAGCCCTGCTCGATTTCCTGCGCGGCGGCGACGCCGCGGTCTTCCGCGAGCGCATGGAGGAATTGCGCGAGCACTATCCCGCGCCCGCCTATTACGGCGCGATGAACTTCCTCTCCACGCACGATACGCCGCGTCTTCTGACGCTTCTCGGGCACGAGGGCGCCGCGCCCGCCACGCGCGACGAGCGCGCGGCCTACCGCCTGAGCGGTGAGGAACGCGCGCGCGGCACGGCGCTGTTGAAGCTCGCGGCGCTCATCCTCTATACCTTCCCCGGCTCACCGATGCTCTACTACGGCGACGAGGCCGGGATGCAGGGCTTTGAAGACCCCTTCAACCGCGGCCCTTACCTTTGGGGACACGAGGACGCGGCGCTCCTGCGCTATTTCCGGCAGCTCGGCGCGCTGCGAAAGGCGCACGAGGCCTTGCAACGCGGTACGATCGACTACTGCGCGGCGCAGGGGCGCGTGCTGGCCTTCCGCCGCGCATCGAACAGCGAAAAATGTATCACGGCGGTCAACGCGGGCGAGCAGTCCGCCGCCCTCACCCTGCCGTGGGATGCTCCCCTCGCGGAGGACGCGCTCACGCGCCAATCCTTCTTCTGCGGCGACGGTCTGCTCCGCCTGACGCTCGAGCCTTACGGCGCGGTACTGCTCGTTGAGCCGGAAAACTGAGCCCTTGTTTCACGTGAAACACTGTTTTGAACGCCATGGTAAAGGCATTGACCTTTACCATGGCGTTTTCGCGTCCCGTCCCCCATTCCCCCGTGATCTGCCATATCCCCGCCCAAAGCAGACGTAAAGGGCTGAGCCTTGTCATGTTTCACGTGAAACAAATTTCGGAAAATTGCTCGTTTTCTGTTGAAATCGAACGGGTTTGTGTTATACTAAGCAAGAATGAAAATGGTTATTTGTATCCGGAACTAAGGTAGGTGTTCTTTTGGCTAAGATCGTTGCGATCGTCAATCAGAAGGGCGGCGTCGGCAAGACGACCACCTGCGTGAATCTGACGTCATCATTGAAAGAAAAGGGAAAGCGCGTCCTGCTGTGCGATTTTGACCCGCAGGCCAACTCCACCTCCGGTATGGGCGTGGACAAAACGACCGCTCGCAGTGTATACGACGTGCTCATCAACGGCGCGGATGTGACGGCCAGCGTGTCGCACACGCGCTACGGCGATGTGCTGCCGTCGTCGAAAACGCTCGCGGGCGCGGGCATCGAGATGATCGACCGCGAAAACCGCGAATTCCTGCTCAAGCAGGCGCTCGACATCCTCTCCCCCAACTACGATTTCATCCTCATTGACTGCCCGCCCTCGCTCGAACTGCTGACGGTCAACGCCCTCTGCGCGGCAAACTCCCTCATCGTTCCGGTGCAGGGGGAATACTTCGCGCTCGAGGGCCTGTCCGATCTGATGCACACGGTCCGCATGGTGCGCCGCAGCTTAAATCCCGGTCTGGAGCTTGAGGGCGTGCTTCTCACGATGTTCGACGGGCGCACGAATCTCGCCCTCCAAGTTGCGGAAGAGGTCAAGCGCTACTTCCCCGGCAAGGTGTATGCGACCGTCATCCCCCGCAATGTGCGCCTTTCCGAGGCACCGAGCCACGGCAAGCCCATCAACTACTATGACCGCGTTTCGCGCGGCGCAGAGGCGTACAGCAACCTCGCCAACGAGTTTTTGAAGCAAAACAAGTGATACATTAAATATACAGGGCGCTTTCCGCCCTTTCACCCCCGCAGAAAGGAGATGTTCCCATGGCAAACGCAAACCGAGGGCTCGGCAAGGGTCTGGGCGCGCTGCTGGGCGACGCCGCCCTGCACGCCGACACATCCGACAGCCTCTACCTCCCCGTCTCACAGATCGAACCCTATGCCGGTCAGCCGCGCCGCCATTTTGACGAGGATGCCCTGCAGGACCTTGCGGATTCCATCCGTGAGCACGGCATCATCCAGCCGCTGACGGTCCGCCGTCTTTCCTCCGGCTACTATCAGATCATCGCGGGCGAGCGCCGCTGGCGCGCCGCGCGCATCGCAGGCCTCGCCGAAGTCCCCGCCATCGTCATCGAGGCGGACGACCGCAAGATGACCGAGCTTTCGCTCATCGAGAACCTGCAGCGCGAGGACCTCGACCCTATCGAAGAGGCCGAGGGCTACAAAACGCTGATGGACAGCTACCAGCTCACGCAGGAGGAAGCCGCCGAGCGCGTGGGCAAGTCCCGCTCCGCCGTGGCAAACAGCCTGAGATTGCTCGGTCTCTGCCCCGAGGTGCGCGAAATGCTGCAAAACGGCGCGCTTTCCGGCGGTCACGCCCGCGCGCTGCTGCCGCTCAAGGCAGAGCTCCAGCTTGAAGGGGCGAAGCTCATCGCCGCACAGGGGCTGAGCGTCCGCCAGACGGAGGCGCTCGCCAAGCGGCTCGGCACCGTCAAGGATGAGAAAAAGCGCTCGAACGAAGAGCTCATGGCCGAAAGCTACGGCCGTCTCGCCGCGCAGGAGCTGAGCGATAAGATCGGCCGCACCTGCCGCATCGTATCCGGCAAGAAAAAGGGGCGCGTCGAGCTCGACTACTACGGCATGGACGATCTGAACGACCTGCTCGAAGCGCTCGCCGCCATCAAACGCAGAAAGAACGGAGGCGAATGACCATGTCCGATTTTATCCATGAGGGCCCCAAGGACCCGAACAAGCCGCCCGTGCCCGGTGAGGAAAAGCCCACCACTGAGCGCGAGCGCATGAAAAAGGTATATACTTACGTTGCGATCCTCTTCACCGTGGCATTTTTGCTGATTTTGTGGACATTTTTTATGAATCAGCGCGGCATCAACGAAATCAAGGACGGCAACACCGCCCTGCAAAGCACCTTACAGCAGAACGACTCACTGGAAGCGCACATTGCCGAACTTGAAGAGCAGCTCGCCAACAGCGAGGAGGACAAAAAAGCGCTCGACGAGACTGTCGGCCTTCAGTCCAACCAGCTGCGCGCGCTCGACTGGCTGCTTGAGATCGAAAACGCCTACAACACCGGCGATTTCGACGCTGCGAAAGACAACATCCGCTCGTTCGAGGAGACCGGCACGGTGGAATTCCTGCCCAAGGAGCCGCTGCGTACCGGTATCACCGGCGACGACGCCCCCTCCCCCGCTGCGCGCTATAAGGCCATCGTGGAAGAGCTCTTCCCGAACGGCGTGAACTGAGAACAAACGCGGCAGCCTGCCGCTCACTTTACAAGGATAGTGAGGTAAACCAAAATGCTGGATATGAAATTCCTGCGGGAAAATCCCGATCTGGTCAAGGAAAACATCAAGAAGAAGTTCCAGGACGAAAAGCTCCCCCTCGTCGACGAGGTCATCGAGCTCGACGCCAAGAACCGCGCCGCCATCACCGAGGCGAGCGAGCTGCGCGCCAGCCGCAACGCCCTCTCGAAGCAGATCGGCATGCTGATGGGTCAGGCGAAGAAGGACCCGAGCAAGCTCGAAGAAGCCGAGAAGATCAAGGCGACCGTCAAGGCGAACGCCGACCGCCTGGCCGAGCTTGAAAAGCTCGAAGAGGAGTATGAGCAGAAGATCCACAAGATCATGCTGCTGATCCCGAACATCATCGACCCGAGCGTCCCCATCGGCCCGGACGACAGCTGCAATGTCGAAGTCGAGCGCTTCGGCGAGCCGAAGGTCCCCGATTTTGAAATTCCCTACCACACGCAGATCATGGAGAGCTTTGACGGCGTCGACATGGACGCCGCAGGCCGCGTCTCCGGCGCGGGCTTCTACTACCTGCTCGGCGACATCGCGCGCCTGCACGAGGGCGTGCTCGCTTACGCGCGCGACTTTATGATCGACAAGGGCTTCACGTTCTGCATCCCACCGTTCATGATCCACGGCAACGTGGTCGAGGGCGTCATGAGCCAGAACGACATGGACGCCATGATGTACAAGATCGAGGGTGAGGACCTCTACCTCATCGGCACGAGCGAGCACTCGATGGTCGGCCGCTTCATCGGCGAGATCCTGCCCGAAAGCAGCCTCCCCCAGACGCTCACGTCCTACTCCCCCTGCTTCCGCAAGGAGAAGGGCTCGCACGGCATCGAGGAGCGCGGCGTTTACCGCATCCACCAGTTTGAAAAGCAGGAGATGATCGTCGTCTGCAAGCCCGAGGAGAGCATGGACTGGTACAACAAGATGTGGAAGTGGAGCGTTGAGCTGTTCCGCTCGCTGGATATCCCCGTGCGTCAGCTCGAGTGCTGCTCCGGCGACCTCGCCGACCTCAAGGTCAAGAGCTGCGACATCGAGGCCTGGTCCCCGCGCCAGAAGAAGTATTTCGAGGTCTGCTCCTGCTCCAACCTCGGCGATGCGCAGGCCCGCCGCCTGAAAATTCGCGTCAAGGGCGAGGACGGCAGGATGTACCTGCCGCACACGCTCAACAACACCGTCGTCGCACCCCCGCGTATGCTCATCGCGTTCCTCGAGAACAATCTGCAGGCCGACGGCAGCGTGCTGATCCCCAAGGTCCTCCAGCCCTACATGGGCGGCAAGACCGTGCTCACACCGAAAAAGTAATCCCTTATAGTAATATTTTCGTTATTTTATACGATTAGTTGTCATGTTTTCCGCAAATTTCCCCAAAGGAGCCTTCTGAATGAAGAAGTTTTTTGAAGAGTTCAAGGCCTTTGCCATGCGCGGCAACGTCATCGACATGGCCGTCGGCGTCGTCATCGGCGGCGCGTTCGGCAAGATCACGAACTCTGTCGTCAATGATATCATCATGCCGCTCATCTCCATGCTGACCGGCGGCATCGAGTTTTCCAACTGGAAATGGGTGCTCAAGGAGGCGGTCATGGAGGGCAAAGAAGTCATCGACCCCGAGATTGCCGTCAACTACGGCAACCTGATCGCCGTCATCCTCGACTTCATCATCATCGCGTTCGCCGTGTTCTGCATGGTCAAGGTCATCAACAAGATGCACGAAAAGCTCACGGGGCCCGCGGAGCCGGAGCCCGAAAAGGAGCCCGAGCCGACGAAGGAAGAGCTGCTGCTCGCCGAGATCCGCGACCTTTTGAAGGAGCAGAGCAAATGAACGAGCTTCTCTTGCAGGGCCTCAGCGAGCTGGGGCTGGATGTGAGCCGGGCGGAAACGCTCGAGCGCTTCTCCTCCCTGCTGCTGGAAAAGAATCAGGTGATGAACCTCACAGCCATCACCGAGCCCGACGCCGTCGCGCAGCTCCACCTGCTCGACAGCGCGGCGCTGCTGCGATTCGTCGATCTGGCGGATAAAAACGTCGTCGATGTCGGCACCGGCGCGGGCTTTCCCGGTATGCCGCTGCGCATTCTGGAGGATGACTTTGACCTCACGCTTCTCGACTCGCTCGGCAAGCGCGTCAAGTGGCTCTCCGAAGTCTGTGACGAATTGCAGCTCAAGCGCGTCCAATGCGTTCATGCGCGGGCAGAGGAATTCGCCATGCAGCACCGCGAGCAGTTCGACATCGCCACCTCGCGCGCCGTCGCACAGCTCTCGATCTTATCCGAGCTGTGCCTGCCGCTCGTCAAGGTCGGCGGACAATTCGTCGCGATGAAGAGCGTCGACACCGAAGACGAGATCACGGCGGCGAAGAGCGCCATCAAGATGCTCGGCGGCCACATCGTCAAGGTCGAGGACTACACTATCCCGACGAGCGACGTCGTCCACCGCCTCGTCCTCATCGAAAAGGTCTCCCCCACCCCGCGTGCCTACCCGCGCGCCTTCGCCAAGATCAAAAAAGCCCCGCTGTAACGCATCAAATTCACAAAAAGGAGGTACGAGCCTTGTCTCAGGTCATCGCCGCCGTGTCCGGCAAGGGCGGCACGGGAAAAACTTCATTCACCACGCTCACCGGCATGGCGCTCGCGCAGCTCGGCAAAAAAACGCTGCTGCTCGACTGCGACATCGGTCTTCGCAACCTCGATCTCTATCTCGGCGTGAGCGACCGCGCGCTCATGGACTTCACCGATGTGATCGCCGGACGCACGACGCTCGCCCAGGCCGTCGTGCGCCACCCGCTCTACCCGAACCTGTATCTGCTCACAGCCCCAGTCAGCTTCGGCACGAGGCTCCCAAGCAAGCGCGAGATGCAGCGTCTCATCGACGAAATTCGCCGCTACTTCGACTTCTGCCTCATCGACGCCGCCGCCGGCATCGGCGAAGCCTTCTCGCTCGCCACCTGCTGCGCCGACCGCGCCGTGGTCGTCACCACGAACGACCCTTCGAGCCTGCGCGACGCGCAGCGCACCGTGATGGAGCTGCACCGCTTCCCGAGCGGGCACCTGCACCTCGTCGTCAACCGCGTGCGGCGAAGGCTTTTGCAGTCTCTTCACACCACCATCGATGACGCCATCGACGCGGCGGGCCTGCCGCTGCTCGGCGTCATCCCCGAGGATGAAAATGTCTCGGCCGTGCTGGGCCGCGGGCTCAGCTACACGCTCAAATACCGCTCCGGCGCCATCTGCGCCTGCGAAAACATCGCCCGCCGTCTCTGCGGCGAACGCGTCCGGCTGATGCGGCTGTAACACCGGCCCGCAAAGGCAAACACGGCTTTTCCGCAGCAAAGCCCCGCCCCAAGAGCCTGCTTGCCCTTGCCGACCGACGAGACGCCGCTGAAATAGAAAATTTCACACCAGAAAGGACTGTGACAAAATATGAACATTGCCCTCATGGCACACGACAACAAGAAGGAACTGATGGTTCAGTTCTGCACGGCTTACGCCGGCATCCTGTCCCGCCACACGCTGTGCGCCACCAGCGTCACCGGCAAGATGGTCAGCGAGGCGAGCGGCCTTCCCATCCATCTCTTCATGGCGCGCATCCACGGCGGCGCGGAACAGATCGGCGCGCGCATCGCCTACAACGAGATCGATATGGTCCTCTATTTCTGCGACCCGAACAATCCCCAGTACAACGAGAGCCTGACCTATATCACCAAGCTCTGCGACCAGAACAATATCCCCTTCGCGACCAACCTCGCCACCGCCGAAATGCTCATCATGGGCCTCTCCCGCGGCGACCTCGACTGGCGCGATATCGTCAATCCGAAGACCAAGCCTTTCACCACCTAACGGCAAAAGCGGGTATTTTTAAATACAGTCAGTAATTTTAATTTACCAATATACAAACAGGAGTGGATTTTACCATGATGCAATCCCGTACACACAACTGCGGCGAGCTTCGCGCGCAGCAGGCTGGCGAGCACGTCAAGCTCGTCGGCTGGATGGAGAACGTCCGCGAAGTCGGCGGCAGCCTCGCCTTCGTAGTGCTGCGCGACTTCTACGGCACGACGCAGATCGTCATCGAAACGCCGGAGCTGCTCGCCCAGATCAAGGGCTACAACAAAGAGAGCACCATCTCCGTTGAGGGCACCGTGCGCGAGCGCGCGAGCAAGAACCCCAACCAGCCCACCGGCGATATCGAAGTCGTACCCGAGAAGATCGAGCTGCTCGGCCGCTGCCGCTACAACTCCCTGCCCTTCGAGATCAACCGCAGCCGCGAGGCCGACGAGACCCAGCGCCTCAAATACCGCTATCTTGACCTGCGCAATCCCGCCGTCAAGAAGAACATCATCCTGCGCTGCAACGTCATCGCCGCGCTGCGCAAGGCCATGATGGAGCACGACTTCCTCGAGATCACCACCCCGATCCTGACGGCCTCCTCCCCCGAGGGCGCGCGTGACTACCTCGTCCCCGCCCGCAAGCACCCCGGCAAGTTCTACGCCCTGCCGCAGGCCCCGCAGCAGTTCAAGCAGCTGCTGATGACCTCCGGCTTTGACCGTTACTTCCAGATCGCGCCGTGCTTCCGTGATGAGGACGCGCGCGGCGACCGCAGCCCCGGCGAGTTCTATCAGCTCGATATGGAGATGGCGTTCGCCTCTCAGGAAGACGTTTTCGCCGTCTGCGAGGACGTCCTGCCCCCGATCTTCGCGAAGTTCGGCACGTATGACATCGCCTCTCAGCCCCCGTTCCGCCGCATCAAGTACCTCGACGCGCTCGAGATTTACGGCAGTGATAAGCCGGACCTGCGTATCGACCTGACTGCGACGAACGTCTCCTCCCTCTTCGAGGGAAGCAGCTTTGAGGTCCTCGCGGACAAGACCGTCAAGGCCGTCGCCATCTCCAACTGCACGCTCACGCGCAAGCAGATCGACAAGCTCCTGACCGACTGCGAGGTGCAGGCAGGCGCGAAGGGCTACTGGTTCAAGGTCGACGAAAAGGGCGACCTCGCCGGCGGCATCGCGAAGTTTGTCGACAAGGAAGCTGCTTCCAAGCTCCTGCCGCTCGAGCCCAACACGCTCGTGCTCGTCGCAGGCGGCGAGCTGGCCACCAAGCTCGTCGGCGTGATGATCAAGACCTTCGGCCCCGCGTGCGAGGGCCACATGGACAAGGAGCGCTACGAGTTCTGCTGGATCGTCGACTTCCCGATGTACGAGATCGGCGACGAGAGCGGTGAGCTCGAGTTCTGCCACAACCCGTTCTCCATGCCCGCCGGCGGCCTCGACGTGCTGCTCAAGGCCGAGCGCGGCGAGATCGACCCGCTCACCATCACCGCCGACCAGTACGACCTCGTCTGCAACGGCGTGGAGCTCTCTTCCGGCGCGGTCCGTAACCACGACCCTGAGATCATGATCAAGGCCTTCGAGCTCGTCCGCCTCGGCGAAAAGGACGTGAAGGCCAAGTTCCCCGCCATGTACAACGCCTTCTGCTACGGCGCGCCCCCGCACGCCGGTATCGCCCCGGGCGTCGACCGCATGGTCATGCTGCTCGCCGGTGAGGATTCCATCCGCGAGATCATCCCATTCCCCATGAACAAGAACGCCCAGGACGTCATGATGGGCGCGCCCAGCGAAGTGATGCAGAAGCAGCTCGACGAACTGCACATCGCCGTCACCGCGCACGAAGAGGAATAACTCGAATATATCCAAAAAGGCCTGCTCTTTCGCGAAAGAGCAGGCCTTTTGGCCGCAGCAGCGCTGACACGCCGCATTTCCCCAGAGAAGGGAAACAAAAAGCCCCCGCCTTTCGGCGAGGGCTTTTTGCTGTGTTGTGTGTGTATTTTTAGGAGGGAGAAAATCACATCGGGGGGAGTTCCCCTTTGCAAGTATTAAGATACCAGTGGATTTTGGCTAAAGTTTGAATCGGTTGTAAACAAATTATGAATTGCCTGTAGAAAATTCTTCACTCTCAGCCGAGCAGAGAAGTGACCTCAGCAAACGAGAGCGGCTGGAGCGCAAGGTCGATCCCATAACCGATGATGCGCGAAAGCTCGCGGATCTGCGCGTCGATGTCGCGCGTGGTGACCATGACGGTCTCGTGGCCGCGCAGCGCATCGGGGTCGACACTTGGCTTCCCGGCCTCTTCGAGCACGTCGAGCGTCAGCGTCGCCGCATCGACCACGGTGGGGACGCCGATGGCAAAAACCGGCACGCCAACCGTCTTTTCGTCCAGCGCACAGCGGTGATTGCCCACGCCGCTGCCCGGCACGATGCCGGTATTTGAGAGCTGGACGGTGGTGCAAAGACGCGCGAGCGAGCGCGAGGCCAGCGCGTCGATGACGATGAGCGCATCGGGCTGCACCGCACGCACCGCGCCCCGCACGATCTCGAGCGCCTCGATACCCGTGCGGCCGAGCACGCCGGGTGTGAGCACGCTGACAGCGGTGAGCGCGGAGAAAACGGGCAGATCGCCCAGGTGCCGCGTGACGAGCACGTGCTCGGTCGAGAGCGGCCCGATGGCGTCGGGCGTCATAGCCGCGTTGCCGAGGCCCGCAACGAGCACGCTGTGTGCGTTTTCGCCGAGCAGCGTCTTGAGCTCTGCGCCCACGGCGCGCGCCGCGCGCTCGAGCGCGTCATCCGCATTTTTGAAAAGCGGGGCGAGGTCAAGCGTCACATACCGCCCGCGAGGCTTCCCTAGGGCGCGGGCCGCCTCCTCGCTCTCGACGGTAACACTCGTGATGCGGCAGCCGCGGCGGAAAACAGTCCGGCTGTCAACGCCCGCGAGCCGCCGTGTTTTCTGCCCGCTTCGCCAGAGCTCGTGCGCCTCCATCGCAAGGTCCGTGCGGCGGATCAACATAAATGATCGCCCTCCTTCACTAAATCTTGTTTTTCCCTTCTATTTTGGCCACAAAGTTTTGTGTCATTCAAAAAAATCAGAAAAATTCAAAAAAACGCTTGCAATTTCTTGCATTCTTTGCTAAAATACCATTCTGCACGGTGGATTTTTTGTCTGCCGGAGCGAATTCCAACCGGAGGAGGTGTTTGGTTTGCCGAATATCAAGTCTGCCAAGAAGCGCGTTCTCGTGTCTGGTGTGCGTAACGAGCGCAACAAGGCCGACAAGTCCGCACTGAAGACCGCACTCAAGAAGTTCGAGGCGGCTGCCGCTGAAGGCAATCGCACCGAGGCCGAGAGCGCTTACAAGGTCGCAGTGAAGTCTGTCGATAAGGCTGCTGCCAAGGGTATTCTTCACAAGAATAACGCCGCGCACAAGAAGAGCGCGCTGACCCTGAAGCTCAACAGCATTGGCTAAATCGAGCGAGAAATGAGAGTCATCCGAAAGGATGGCTCTTTTTTTGCGCACATAAAAGGCTTTCAGTATCCAAAAAGGGGTATCCTCTCCGAAAAGAGAATACCCCCTCTATTTGCCCGTTTCCGCAAAGCACGAAAACTCCCGCCCGCGCTGCGGGCTTTGTTTTTACCTGAAATGGAACGGATCAGAATCCAAGCCCGCCGAGGCCCAAGCCGCTCGTGAGCGCGTTCATCTTGCCGTTCATCGCGTCCTCCGCCTGACGGAGCGCTTCGTTCACCGCCGAGAGAATGAGGTCCTGGAGCATCTCCACGTCCTCGGGGTCGACCGCCTCAGGCTTGATGGTGATGTTCGTGACCTCCTTCTTGCCGTTGACCTCGGCGCTGACGACGCCGCCGCCGACGCTCGCGCTGAAGGTCTTTTCCTCGACCTCCTGCTGCGCCTTCTGCATGTCCTCCTGCATCTTCATGATCTGCTGCTGCATCTGCTGCTGCTTGAGCATCTGGCCGCTGCCGTTGGAAAAGCCGCGGCGTGCACTGTAACCCTTTGCCATCGTTGTTGTCTCCTTTTATTTTACTGTAAAGTTGTCGAATTTGCTGCCCATGCGCATGAGATCCTGCATCCGGTCGCGCTTTTTGGCGCCCGGGCGCGGCCCCACGAGGAAGCGCACGCGGATCTCCTGCCCCACGGCGCGGGACGTGACGTCCGATAAAACGTCGATGACGACCTGCTGGTCGAGCATCGCCTTCTGCACCTCCGTCGTGCAGTAGACGGTCAGAAGTCCATCCTTCACCTCGCCCTGCGCCGTGCCGATGAAGGCGCGCTTATCGGGCGTCAAGCGGTTTTTGTAGCTTTCCATGAGCTGGTAGAACGTATCGTCGTCCCCGGTGCTCTCCTCTGCCGCTGCCTGCTCCTGCGGCGCAGGAGCGGAAGCGGGGGCCTTCGGCGCGCTTGCCTTCGGTGCGGGCGCGACCGGCTCGCCGTAGGGCGGCGGCGCGTCGTAGTCGTCGGGCACGGGCGGCTCATCATAGCTCGGCGGCGCTTCCGAGGCGACCTGAGGGGCCACCTGCGGCGCAGGGGGCTTTGCCGGGGCTGTGGCGGGCGCAGGAGCGCTCGCAGGGTTCTTGGCCGCAAACTGTACGCCTGCGGCGATCTGCTCTTCCAGACGCGCGATACGCGCGTTCAGCGCGGCGAGGTCGCCCGAGAGCGTCTCATCGCAGAGCTTCAGGATGCAGAGCTCCGCGTCCGTGCGGCGGTTGACGCTGAACTGGAGCTGCGCCGCCGTCTCCTGCAAGAGCGTACAGAGCTGGATGAAGCGCGCAGGCGTGCCCTTCCTGCTCAAATCGGCGAGAGTATTGGCGTCGTACGCGCCGCTGAGCAGGCTCTCGCCGCCCTCCCCCGCCGTCGCGCGGATCAGAAGCTCGCGCGACAGCGTCGATAGCTCGCCGAGCACCGCGCCCACATCCTTGCCGCCGTCGTAGAGCTTTCCGAGCAGTTCGAGCGCCCCGCGCGTATCGCGCGAGAGGATGAGCTCCATCATCTGCGCGGTCTGCACGTTTCCGGCGAGGCCCAGCGCGTCCAGCACCGCAGGCGCGTCGATCGCGCCGCCCGCGGCCGCGCACTGGTCCAAAAGCGAGAGCGCGTCGCGCAGCGCCCCGTCGGAAAGGCGGGCAAGCAGCGCCGCGCCGTCTTCCTTTAAGTCGATGTGCTCCTGCCCCGCGATATAATTGAGCCTTGCCACGATATCCTTCGGCAGGATGCGGCGGAAGGCAAAGCGCTGGCAGCGCGACAGGATCGTCGCGGGGACCTTATGAAGCTCCGTCGTCGCCAGAATGAACATCAGATGCTCGGGCGGCTCTTCCAATATCTTGAGCAGCGCATTGAACGCGGGCGTCGAGAGCATATGCACTTCGTCGACGATGTACACGCGCTTTTTCACCTGCGCGGGGGAATAGATCGCCTCGTCGCGCAGCGCGCGCACGCTGTCCACGCCGTTGTTCGACGCCGCGTCCAGCTCCACCACGTCCAAAAACCTGCCGCTCTCGATGCCAAGGCAGCTCGGGCAGCGGTTGCAGGGGTTGCCGTTTTCCGGATGCTCGCAGTTGACTGCGCGCGCGAGGATCTTCGCGCAGGTCGTTTTGCCCGTACCGCGCGTGCCGGTGAAGAGGTAGGCGTGCGACAGCCGCCCCTCGGCCACCTGACGCTGCAAGGTCTCGGTGATGTGCTCCTGGCCGACCACGTCGGCAAAGGTCTTGGGACGCCACTTGCGATAAAGCGCCTGTCATCCTGCCGTGTAGCATCTACTCAACATGAACTTGATATTTA
>OIXV01000617.1_pt1 | contig 33551 bp, 37 predicted proteins | sample 1587771 | NCBI WGS metagenome assembly OIXV01 (sample SAMEA3888893, study PRJEB22519) | human gut metagenome | biome: human gut; feature: human-associated habitat; material: faeces | place: Denmark | collected 2010
TACCTCACATGGCAGAGGTCCAGGGTTCGAGCCCCTGTCCGAGTACCAGAAAAAAATCACCCCGGGAACGCACTGAATACGCGCTTCCGGGGTTTTGTTATGTCTTGATATATACTTTAGCTAAGTAAAGCAAATAGCTGTTAAAATGATGTTTTTGGAACTAAATAGCGACCATTTTAGCGACCAAAATGTATTTTAAAAATCAAAGCTAACACCACCCATCATTTGATTGTAGCTATCGCCGCAAGGATAAGGCAGGCACCTTGCCACGCATTCCGTTGCGCCTTAATTTTCAGGCGCTTCTTTTTTTCCTCGGCTGCGTATCGTTGCAAGGATTCGTTGACAGTCTGCAACGAGCTTTCGGTCCTCAGTAACTGTTCCTTTGACGTAGTTAACTCTTTCCTGAGTGTCATTAACTCTCGTTTCAATTCTATCAGCTGCAGCTGCAGCGTTGTCAATTCCGGATCTTGCTGCGCTAATAGCTGATCCAGCATCTCCAATTTCGCCTCTAACTGTGTCAGCTCCGACTCCGTTATCTGATATGTAATTACCTGTTTTGGATCCGGTGTCTGCGTTTCGGATGCCGCACAGGTAGCCGGCATAAAAAGCAGCAAAAACGCAAGCAACACAGATACTAATAGAGACAATAGCTTTTTTGTATTTGCAGAAAAACGCTGATAATACATCATACATATTACCCCCTCCACCTTGCGGTATACCCGCGTGTGTCAATGTGGATCCAATCACCGTAGTAACCGATGCCTAATTTGTCCTCAAGCCCCCACGCCTCCGCTGCGACGAGGACCGTATCGGCCAGGGCAGTGTCCGTGTCATCCTGTCCACCGATGTGAATGTCCGCTGCGCAGCCCCGCGTATGGTAGCTGTCAGGTACACCCCCACAGCGGGCATTAACATACGCATCACGGTAGCCGCTGTTCCAGCCACGATATGTCATGTTAACACGCCAATTCAGGTTCCATTCCCGCAGCATATCCAATATCCGGAAAAGATTAGCCGTCCGTTCATCGTCCGTACACAGGTGCCCCGTTTCATCATCCCACGCATAACCATTCTGCGCATGCCCGTAACAGTCCCATTCCGTGACGGACCAATGTTTCGATCTATACATATTCATACCTTCGCTTTCACCTTATCAATCAGTTTTGCCGCGATACTTACATTCGCATCGTTCAGATTCTCGATGCAGGACAAAAGCTCCGTGGCGGCTAAATATCCTATACAAAGCGGCAGAAAAATTCCTGGGTGCTTCATTAAAATAAGCATTCTGTCTACCGCTCCACTTGCCGTAGCCAGCAACAAGTAGATGATCAACTTGCTGGCGAAGCGAGTTTTCATTGTATAAGACCGTATAACACCTGCCCTGTGCGCCGCAGGGATGGCCACTACACACTGCGCCACCCCCGGGGCTTTCACGTTGTAAGCGATAAGATAACTATATGACAGTGATATCCACTTCGTGATCAGGTCAATAATTACCACAAGGACAAACAGCCCCAGCAGCTCCGCATGAAATTGCAATATGCCGAGGACGCTTGCCGCTATTGATTTAATTTGCCACGATTGGACAATCTTTCGTGCGGCGTGCCCGAGCGTTTCCAACAAAGATTCGTAGTCCATTTCCTCTCCTCAAGATTCTATTGTTCCAAAGCCCTTCCACGTCCCAGGCGTTCCCGTGGCAACACATATCCATCCGAGGAAGCCACCGGGGGTCGGTGCGGAGTTCCAGACTATGTCGCCCCTTTTATAATTTCCTTCCGTGGGCACAGAAGATGCATTGTCTGTAGAAAGTCTCCCGTCAGCCGTTAACCAGCGTTCACCATCAAACCATACAGGTCTTTTTTGCCTTCTACGATAGCAGGTATCCCCTAATAGGTAGCCTTCGTACGGATTGATGCTTACTTGATTATCTGATACGAACGGCGTCCACTCGCTATTGTTCATGATTACTTTTGACATATCTTTGAGTATTGTAGATTTTACTGTTCCGTTATTATCTGCTAACCGTATATAGTTATCACGCCATACAAGTCGTTCGAATGTGATGGTAGGAGATCCCGTGTAGCTTATATCAAACACCCCTTGATTTTGCATCACAGCAGTATAGATATGCAGATTTCCTACATACGTTAAATTACGGAACAGGGAAAACGGCGTGTTAGTATTAGTATTCTTTTTTAAGTAGTGATAAGCTCCGGAAAACTTAAATATATTATTTTTAACAAGCAAATAGTTATCAACCGCATCCATATCCGGATTGCAGATAGACATAGCACCATCTACATAGTTGCTCTCATAAGCGTTGTTTCTCCCAAATGTTTCCATTATAGACCCAAAGAAGGTATTATTTTTAACAAGAATATTCTCCCCGCGAACGCATATAGCGTAGTTGTTTCCTGCCACCACATTATTTGTGAACGTACACCCCTCCGCAGGACCGTGTGTTGAAAGAACTCCGTAATCAGATATCGCACTGCGAAATATATTCCCGGAAACTAAAATTCCATGCGAGGGGTAGTCTCCGCTAATATCAACACAATGCCTTGCGTTTTCGCCTCTGTTATTAACAATAGACGATAAGGAATCATCGCTACATCGTAAGCCATATCCTAATCCGTAAATAGTGCTTGTCCCGGGATAGTACGCATACGCTTCGTCAACCTGATTGCCATATAGGGTGCTTTTAACAGACGACATTGATTCGAGACAGGACATGCCACAGCCACAGCCGTAGCAGTCGTGGATTGACGCATCTATACATCCCTTTAAGCCGAAGCCTCTGTATTGCCTTGCGTCAACCGCACAGCCTTCAGGACAGGATATACCAATGTTGCTAATTTCTATCCCTCGTAAGGGTTCTACAAATTCTACGGTCACGTTCTCGCTGTTTGAGAAGTTAGTAAATGCAGGGAAGTTAAGATTAATAGTATTTCCATTAACGCTTTTAACCTCATTTGTTTCTCCTTTTACAGCAGAACCACGATTATCACAAGACCATGGAGACGTATCGAAAGACCCTTTTATATAAGCAAGCATACCCGCTTTAATACCTGCTCCGTTTGCAACGGTCATACTTAAGGCGCTACGTGCGATTGTCCCTGTAAGCTCCGTACTGACTACGGGGTTGTATTTTCAACAAAAAGTGTCCATTTCACATTTAAATTATTTGCGTCTATAATGAGGTCTGGCGTTGGCCGTAATATAGCCCTGCACTTTCCTGCGCCAGCTACCTTTATGTTTGATGCATTAATACATATCGTATCTGATACTTTGTAGTCACCTTCAGGGAAGTACACTGTGCCTCCAGCCCTTCCGGTGCAATAATCTACTGCAGTTTGAATTGCGACTGTATCATCATGTGTATTATCCCCTTTTGCACCAAATTGTTTTACGTTTGCTCTTGTAGCAACCAGTTCCGCCACTAAATTGTTTTGCAAAAAATGAATACTGCCATTGTCCTCTACATCTTCCGCAGTTTTAGTACGCACAATATAGTTGCCACCACCGCCATCATTTGCACTGTAATAGCCGGACGTAATCGCTTTTACGCCGGCCCATATAAAGTGGTCTGCCTTCATGGCCGCAACATTGTCATAGTTTTTAACAGCTGCCGTCACCGCGATCGCCGCGGATTGTTCCGCCGCAGCCTGCGCTTCCTCCGCCGCCTGTTTCGCCGACGTGGCCAGCGTAGCGGATATTTGTGCGGCCTGCATCGCCACAGCGGGGTCCTCGGTCACTTCAAAGCCCGTACCTTCCTGATTGATCCGGAAAGACTTGCCGGGCTTCAACGGTATTGCCGCATTAAAGTTCGTCGATTCGACACTCGTTTTTAAACTGCGTTCCCCTGCTTCGCGCAGCTGCTGGATCTGCATTTCCATTTCATCTAATTGCTGCTCAATATTTTCCGAAAAGAAGGGCCCCTGATTAAACAGCGCCAACAGCTGCTGCAACGGCACTTCCCGCAGCAATGTGATTTTCTGTCCTGTTGTCAGTGCCGGCGCTGTGCTGCCGGGCTTCGGATACACCACGTTGCCGGCATTCACGTCCACCGTGAAGTCCGTCGTTTCCCGGGCGACCCCGTCCTCACCGGTAATATACACGTGGATATACTCCGGGTGGTCGTTGTTCATGGCGAAGGTATACGGAAACACCGTCGTGCTGCCGTTGCCGCTGTATACGTTCTTCGCGTTCTGGTTTTGTATTGTCATCGTATTCACCCCTCCATAAAAAAAGCGCCTGCCCCGTCCGAGGTAAGCGCTTATTTAATTTGTCACTAACATCGTAGCACATAAAAACTGCGTTTTAGTCTTAGACTTTTTTATTTTTTCTTTCGATCAATCCGTTTATCCAGCAACACCGCAAGCAGGTATTGATAGAAAGGCGTGTCAAAGTCCCGGTCGATCCAGTATGCCGTCGTAGCAAAAGCGTCGGATATCGTATGCCCTATCCCGGTAAAGCTGTTCACGGTACGGGCCCCTTCCCGGAACACATCAATCTTGCTTTTTCTATCGCTCATAATCATATCTTCCGTTTTTTGTTTTTGTTCCCACAGTCCATACAGTGGCAGTGGGCGCGATACCGGATATTTCTCGCCCATCATCCTTCCTATTTCATTGCCGGCTATATCTCTTATAATCGGTATGGTACCGAAGAAGTTTTCCCCTACACCCTGCAAGGCTCTTTTCATCATTCCTTTAATGCGGCTGTCTTTTTTATCTTCATTTCCGGTAAGAATATCCATAGCATACTTTTCAAGCCCGTCAAAGATGCCTACCAGAACGACCCACAAGAGCAATTTTTTTAGTACCGGACGGACAATAATTATATTATTATTTTCCATCCCGCGCCGTCTGCCTTCTGCGTATCCGCGATAAAGGGCATTGAATACCACATTAAAGTAACTGTAAAACATCGTAAGCGATTTCGTTAACTCACCGCCTTTTTGAATCGGCGCCAGGTCTTTCATTTCACCGGAACCAAATACTTTCCGGACCGCTTTGTCCCCAGCGGATATCGCCTCCGTTTCTACCCTCTGCCAAAACTCCGCGTTTGTCTCCTTGATGTTATGTTGTGCCCCCATTTCCTGATACACCCGTTCATATTCACTGACCCAAAGTGGAATAGCAAGCGCCAAGTCTGTTGCGGCCAAAAGGTCAAACGCATGAGCTTCCAGGGCTTTTTCTCCCCGGATAGCTGTATCGATCACCTTTCCATATCCGCCGATAAATGTTTTACGAAGGATCTCTCCCGCATCACGATCCATTGTTTCCGCCCGGTGCCGCAAAAATACAGATTTTTGTGAAACAAATTTCCATGTTGCCTTAGGAGTAGCCCATACACGGGGAATCACATCCATAGCACGGGTTGCGCCAATATAATCTACCACAGGGAAGATGTTCAACGAGTTTTGTATCGCAGTCGGCACCCTATATGCCAGGACGGCCAATGTTTGTTTATGGCGGAAAAACTCTGCTTTCTTCTCAAAAGGATTTGTTTTAACTTTATCTGGTGCCCAACAATCCCGCACCCATTGTTGTAGGGCGCTAACTTGCACAATTCCATATCTGTCTTGTAACATTGTCACTATATCTTGAGCATTTAGAATGCGATTTACGTCACGCAAGCTTCTTCGGAAACAAATGTTATGGATCACATCATTAATGTGGCTGTTCAACACAGCAAAGGACAATAGTACCGGCCTGTTTACCGGACCTTGCACGCGCTCTTTCATATGTCCCCTGCGCCGACTCATCGCCGCATTGCCTGCCATTTTCTGTTTCGCAGCATCATCTTGTTTTTGATTCGCCGCCTTAACCGATTTCGCAGGGTCATATTTGATCGGATAGTAGCCCCCTTTCAAGGTATATACCAGCCCATCATTACCTACGATCTGGAAGGGTATGGCGCTCTGTTTTCGTGGCGTCACTCCGGCCATGTCTTCTTCCACTTTTGCAGACTCCGGCCAGTATTTCTCACACAGATCCCAAATTGCTTCCACCATCTGCCAGTCTTTTTGCGTCAAGTTGCCGAGGAACTTTCGCACTTCTTTTTCGGTTATGCCAAAACCGTCCATGATACGCCGGCGGTTGATCTCGGTTCCCCAGTTTAATGCTACGCAGATTGCTCCTTCACGCGTTAAGATTGATGATCCAAAGCGGAATTTCTTTTTACTTCGCATCTCCGATTTTTCCATGTCCGTATAAGGTTCCCAGATAGCTTTTACGATCTGCGCGGCCTCTTCTAACATTATCTTTTCTTTGTTCCACGACTGGTTTACGTTTTCATAAATAAATCTATGCGCCGTAGGCCCCAGTGCCTCAAAGATTTCCTCCGGCTTTGTCAACTGTACCCGTCCTGTTCTAAATAGATTCGCTACCTGCTCTCCATAGCCTGGCGTCCCTGCATTTGTCGGGTCGTCATTTGGTATCACGGGCACCCTGTCCGCAGCTTCTGCTGTAATCTTCTCACAGATATCGGACAGAGCTATTTCGGTCCCGTCGGTGTCTTTAATCGACCGGAATTTGTTAGCATCCAGTCCAATTTTGTACAGCGTATCAAGGACTTCCGTAAACTCTTCGTACTCCTCCATGTTCAATCCGCCAAAGCCATCGTTGTAGACTGTATTGCTCCCCATCGCCGCAACGATATGCCCCGGCAAAGAAACGTTCCCGTCTTCGTCTACGAAAAATGCATCCATATTCGCCGCATAGGCCTGCATTAGCTTGAGTATATCCATCTCTTCCTGTGGTTTATGCGCATCCTGTTTACTAATCCCCAATACATACAAGCCATGATTGAACAAGTAGCGTTCTGCTGCGGGGATGTGATTGTTACGGGAGATTGTTTTTGACCGCGCTTTGAGTTTACCGTTTTTCTTCTGCACCATGTCTTTATTCTTTTGGGCGATAGCCGCATATTCAGCGAATATCCGCTGCCGCAGCTTTGCCTCGTAGGCTTGTTTCCACAGAGCATTTGCGGATTCACGGGGCCCAGAAATCTTACGTTTTTTCTCCAGCAGACTTTCCGTAGTCGTGACTTGTTTTGCACCGTTTAGCTGTGCTTCATTCGAAGCCGATTTTACCGGAACGATCCCCGTTTCTTGCGAACGATACCTTAATTCTGCGTCCAGCGCCCGCTTCATCGCTTCAGCGCTTTCCCTGCCTGCCCGCTTCTCCAGCTGCTGCCATTTCCGGACGTTCGTAGATTCTGCGATCGTCATCCCAGCCATCTTTTCTTCCGCGTACGTCTTGACCATCTGTACATTATCCAGCGTAGCATCTCTGTAGATCTTCACGTTCTCCCGGTTTCGTTTCAGCAGATCCTTAAACCCTTTGACCAACCTTTTCAATTCTTCCCGGTCCTTCGCCTTTTCCATTTTTGCGAGCGCGTCCCGTTCGGCTGCCTCCCAGCGGGCCTGGTACTTCAGCTCCCTGATCCTGTGTTTGAGATTTTTAACCTGATTGGTTTCCTGATCAGTATCCCATTTCTCGCCGGTCGCTTCATACGCCTGCTTCTCAATATCGTCCAGCATTTTTTCAATTTGCGGAGTCAACGCGGCATCCTTACGCAGCTTCTTTTTGATAAACTCTTCCTCAAACGCAAGGTACATACCCCTGTATTTTGCACTGTCCACGGCTTTCTTCGCTTCTTCTTTTATCTGCTCAAGTGGCATACCTTCCGTCAGCTCTTTCATCTGGCTATTCAACCGTTTCTTCAGTGCCTGTTCCAGCGTGCCCTGCTTCTTAATCTGTTTAGCATATTCCGCCTCGGTCATGCCCAGAGCCGTAGCATCCCAGTTATCCCGGATAGCAGGCATGTTTTCCAGCAACAGTTCAATCTTATACAGAGGCTGCTCTTCCAACTCTGCCCGGATATCCTGTTCCATCTGCTCCCTAACAGCATTCAATTCTGCCTTGCGTTCTGCCGTAAGATCCTTCATGGCGATTGCCAGCACCTTTTCTTTTGCGTACTCCACAGCGCTTTCCTGCCAACGTCGGTACATTGCCATGCTGTCCTCTGCCAGGTACTCAAATCCCCCAGCGCGCTCGAACGCATTTAACTCCCGTAGTTTAAATGCGGTCTCCACTTCTTCTTCCGTAGCGACCATACGCCCCATCACGGCTTGCATATCCTCAGACGGTACGCCGCCTAGTTGCAAAAAATCCCTGTAAATCTGTGTCAGCCAGGCCTTAAGTTTACGGAACACTTTTTGTAAGCCCGTTGCGGGCGCATTCCCTGTACGCAAATAGGCTTCCCAGCCGCGGGCGAATTTCTCATGCTGCGCAACCGTAAGTTTTACCTGCTCCTCTTTCCAATTCAACCATTCCTTGACGGTCTCCCAGTCTTTAACAATCTGCTCCGGCGCGTTCGGCATTTCCGCCAGTTCTTTTAAATCCGCGACAAAGATATGCCCTAGCTCATGCGGGAAAGTGGACTCATCGGCAGACTCAAACAATGAGACGACCCGGCGACCGGTTTCTTCAAAAGAGGTAGCACCGTGAACGGTCTTCCCGTTTTGGCGCTGAGAAAAGTTATCGTTGACAATTTTTCTTATTTCGTTTAGACTGTAAGCAGAAAAAGGCGCGTTGCCAGTAAATGAGGCTTGGATATTATCTAAGATGCTCCTGCTGGAGCCGCCTTTTTTTATCCAATTATCAATGTTTATTTCAGAGTCAAAAAATGCGGTATTCATAAATACACGCCCATTCGGCAGGAGTTCATACATAACGCCGGCGCTCCCTTGGGGCGTTTTTATTTTGCACAATAATGGAATACCGTTATTGTGTCCTTTCTTTTTTAGGTCCTGATAAACTGCACTAAAGTTCTCACTATTTTGTTCAAGTGCATCCCATTCTTCTTTTGTAAGATTATGCCGTTGATTAACATGGATCATCGTATCATACGGAACATCGATTTGCGTTCCAGCACTACCAATAAATCGGTAATAGCTTTTACCTTTTTGCTCGGCGTGTATCGTCCCGTTTTTAACCGCCAGCGAAAAATCCGCTAAGCTTTTTGCTTCGCTTTTAATCATGGCTTGGAGAACTTTCATATTAATATTCTCATATACACCACCCATCTGCAGGCCAAAGCGGTCGCGGTAATAATCTAGGGCGGTGTATTTTTTATGCCCGGCTGTACGCATAGCATCTGCATAGCGGTCCGCGTGTCTGGCCAATAGGACAGCACTTATCCGTCCTGCTCGTTTTACTTTGTCATTCGGCGCGGTGTCGGCTACCTCTTTTGCCAGGCTGCGATAGATGTCATACGCCTCTTTGCTGAGCCCGTCCACGATTTCCAACTCCATCGGGTCGATCTTCTGTATACGGTCCTTGATAGCTTCTAAAGCGGCGATATTGCCCTGCAGGTTATCTATGACCGCGGCGTTTTCTTCAAACTGTTCTTCACTGATACGCCCGCGCTGCAGATCCGGATGTTTTGAAAAGTCTTTTCCGGTCAGCGCATCGATGGCAAATTGCCGGTATTCGTCCTGTGTAGGGCGGCGTCCAAAGTCTTTGAGAAAATCACGATACCACTGCGCGTTGTTGCTGCCATAGATAACTTTGGGATCCCTGTCCGTTGTCAAATACGAAACAGCACCTTTTTCCGTAAACTCCCGGATATCTTTTACGATGGGGTCCACCAAATCATCTAATAATTGCTTATAGTGATCATACAACGCCTGCCACCCTTCCATTGGCTTATCCGGCCGTACCATAAGTATCTCCGCGGCGGCATCCCGTTCCACCCCTTCCGCGAAATTCTTCTGAAGGATATTATCCAACGCGTCTTGTCTTTGTGCTTCCAGCCGGCGTTGCTCCTTATCCATAAGCGCATCAAACTCTTCGTATTTTTGCCGGGCTAAATATTGGTTCCTCGCATAGGAATGATCCACGTTTGAAAATGAAATAAAATCATCACCGATTGCAAAATTGTCTTCCATCTGCGCCTGGTAATAGACTTCATAAGGAACCGTAATATCCGCTTTTGTTTCTATCGCAGTCTGTAGTTCTTCATTGCTTAACCCTGCTTTATCTGCCAGAGCCTGCAACGCCTGCTCCCCGCCTTCTTGCTGCAATACCATTTCTGTGTCGATATTTACTTTTTCATAGTTCGTGCCTTGTACCGAATCATGTACCACCTGCGCTGCAATTTCAGGATCCTTTTTAAAAAATTCTTTTACCCCTTCTGTTTCTTTCAATTGACGATGCATAGAGATACCGGTAATATTTTTCAGTTTTTCTTTAAGGTGCAGATCCTGCATTTCTGCTAATGCAGCCGTCCTACGGACCAACCTGATAGAACCGCCGCCGGAAGCAATCGCCCCAAAGCCAATCGAAGCGGGAACAGCAGCAAGCGCATTTTCTACAGCTCCTTCAAAGCTTTGCCCTAAGGTGTAATGCGGAATCGTACCACCTTTGTACGCTGAGACTACATTACTTATCATCCGGTCAGCGAACTCCTGGCTGCCTTCTTCTATCGACTCACTCACCGCGATGGAGCTGGCGCCTTGTAAAATTTGTCGTAATCCCGTCAGCATAGAAGTACTATCTGTCGCGTCAGCAATAACGGAGCGGATACTTTCCGCGGCCATCGTTTTATTACCCTTTAAAACTTTTAAGATCATACCAGCATTGGCAAACTCAATCCCTGTTTCAACGGCAGCAGCTGCTGCTGCGTAGGCCCTTGCCTCTCCGTTCGTTAGTGTTCTTTTACCGTTACTATCTTTATATTGGGAATACTCAACAAAACGCTGTGCCGCGCTTTCTTCCCACATATCAAGAAACCATCCGGCGCGCATACCCAGCGCAAATCCAGTTTTCGCTGCAGCGGCAGCCCCCGCCAAACTCACACCACCGGTAACCGGAGCAGCCAATACTCCGGCACCTACGGCAGCCGCACCCAGCGCAGCACCATACAAACTGCCCCGGCCAAATCCGGTCAGCTGTTGCCGTATCTGTTGTGATGTACCGCCGACCACAGCGGTCAACGGTGCCTCGAATAATCCTGGCATTTCCTTTCCAGCATCTATTTCCTTTTGTATTTCCGCTACTTTTTTATAATCTTCTTCCGTTAAATTCTTCTTTTCCAGCAATCCTTTACGGCCGATATTGGCAATATCATGCTGCAATAAGGCCTTTTCCCAGCCTACTTTTGCGGCCTCCAACAAACTGTGTACCTGCTTTACGTTCTCAATATTATGTAATGCGATAGCCGCTGCTGCATTACTTCCGCTACCCACTACATTGCGTAATCCCGGATAAGCCTCCATAAGCTTATCCAGGGACACCTCATTCTCTCCGGGGGGCATCAGCGCCATCTGTTTCCGCCTGTAATTATATACATCCCGGGCATTGTCAAGATTTTTAGAGTCGGCAAGTATCGCCTCTTCCGGGATCCCTGTTTCAACAGAAATATGTCTTGCTTCTTGTAACACATCTTCTTGGTTAAAGGTGTAACGCTTCCAGATATTTGATTGTTTAAAGGCTTTTTCAGCCCGTTCTGCTTGCTGATTAAATTCTGTTTGTAGTTTTTCTATGTCCGTTTGGCTTCGATCTAAACGAAGCTGCCCACTTGGACTTAACGTACCGCCCGAAGAAAACCCGGCAGGATCTTGCGCCTTAAACTTCTCCGGCATCGGCGTATCAGGGATCGTTGCTTCCGGTGTATATCTGTAATTATCACTCTCATCTGCCACAGGCATCGTATCAGGGTTTATGCCAAAACCGCGCAGCTTTGCTTCTTGCGTCAACTCTTCTATACTCATTATTTGCACCTCGCTCAATTAGTAAACCGGTCTCCAGTTCTTCCAACATTAGGCGCCAACAAATTCTTTAGCCCCTCGGCATCGACAATATGTGTAATGCCATCGTCTTTTAAAACTTCAAACTGATCCGTACCCGGTAATCTTCTTGTTGATATAATATGCGCCGCTGCTAATTCAGCTTTTGTAATATCAACATCAACCGTAGTATTAAAGAATGTTCCAGGTGTTTTGTAACTGCCATAATTTATCTTAGTCATAGATTCATCCAAGAACCCAATAACGTCCTGCAGTGTTGGCTCCGTGCCGCCATTTCGCACGTCGTTTATCCTCTGTATAGCATACCCTTGTGCGCCGTGCCATGTTTCTGCAACCATAGCCTTATCCAGATCAGGATACTTTTCTTTAAAAGAGGCTTCCAATCCGGACCAGTCGAATTTGAAAATACCCGTACCATTTTTCTTTGCATCGTATAACTTTATTAATCTTTCATATTCTGCTTTAGATGGTTTCATACTCACTAGCCAAGCCGCATATTCCGCTTCATTTGCAAATTCTCTGTGCATAAGTGTTTGCACGATACCATGCTCCATTCCCAAAGCCAACCCGCCTTTACTGCCGCCACTTCCAGATTCTGAATCTCCATCCAGTGCCTTATCTCTTCCTACCCGTTGCCCCCACCAGTAGTGCGCCTGATGATATCCCTTTTCTCGCATCTCCGGATCCGAGCCAAAGTTTTTATCTATCAAAGAATAGTAATGCTCCAGATCTGTATCGCCAGAGTCATGCAATGCCATCAGCTTCTGATCTATCGCTTTAAACGCATTAGAAATCTGATAATTACGCATGGTCTTGCTTTGCTGGATCCTCGACAAACAGGTTTGATATAGATCGTCCTTCTCTTCCAGCGTCATGCCTCGACCTTGTGGCCTGGCAAAGCCAATAACACCATAAGCGTCTAACGATATTGCAGCGAATCCGTGGGTCCCTGACTGATACACCTTGCCGGTTTTCGCGTCATACACGCCAACGTGCCCTGCTTTACCATCCTTGTCAGAATCCCAATATACGATATCTCCTGTGCGCAGCTTGCTTCGATCAGTAAAAGCTGTGCCGGCAGATTGTGCGTCCGCATAGTTTGTCGGAGCCCACGTGTTGCCGGGAATACCTCCGGCAGCTTCCAACGCCGCATTAACACCTTTTGTGCAAGTGTTAACACCCCAGTTTTCACCTTTAGCGGCCATGTTGCGCATCCACTGCACCGCTTTTTCACCGTCAAAACCTGTTCCCGCAGCGGTGCCTTCGTAAATCGCTTTCCATAGGCCTTCAATATTATCCCCATATTGACTGACTAATGTCTCGGCCGTGGAGCGTGTCATTGTCCGGAGCCGGCGATCATGAGCTGCTTTCGCAAAATTAGTCAGCACATTCGGATCCAGCACCCGCCCATATCGTTCGATGTAGGTTTCCGCCAAGTCGTTGTTCCCGTCCGCATAAGCCTTATTGATCAAGGCCTGTGCCATACCACCCATCACCGCGCGGACCTTTTGCTTGATCCGGTCCGTACCGTAGTTCTGGTACCGCAGCTCCACCATAGCTATCGCGCGGTTCATCATACCGTCTACCGTACCTTGATTCTGATAGCCGGCCATGGCATCGTTTAGTGTATCCTGTAAGCTGTTTCCCAACTGCGTGTCTGCATTCTTTTCCAGCTCGTTTATCTGGAACTGCGCTACCTGGCTTCGGTGATTGTTATAATCCCGGTTCAGGATATCCTGATAGTTACGCCCTTCGTCTCCGTACGTCAGTATCCGCCCGTATTTTTTAGCGATCTGATTCCGGATCTTCCGTTCCCCTTCTTCAAAACGTTGCAGAGCATTTTCCGCAAGCCCTTCTTTGTCCTGATAAATCTCTTGTTTTAAATCTCCGGTCAGCCGGTTATATTCGTTATCCGCCGCCATGATTTTCGCGGTCCTGTGCTGACGCTCAAAGGCCAGCGCAAGGTTACTCAGCCCTTGCGCGGTCCTCGCACCCTGTGCGGCCAATGCCTGCGCACCGGAGCTATCATACGTGACCCGGGTTACTTGCGACGCTGGTGCTCCAAGCTGTCCATTTTCTTTATACGCTTCAAAATTCGCCATCGTGGATTACCCCCAGTTATATTTCGTTCCGAAATTATATTTGTTAAACACACCACCCAGGGAAGCATCTCCGCCGGCCGCCCTATCCCAGGCGTTATTCTGCCATGTAGTATTGCTAAAGCCCATCTTGCTGGTTGCTGCGTTAAACTTCGTATCCCCAAATCCGCCGGCCGCTTGCTTCGCGCTTTGTGCTCCAGCGCTTCCTGCGCTATACAGATTACCGGCAAGCGACAAGGTACCCATGAGCATATGCGTCATGAAGGCCCGTTTTCCGGCCTTGCGATAGTCTCTCGCGTTCTGTTTGTAGATCAGCCCCTGATTATATGTATCGTTCGACTGACTGACCATCTCGTCCACTTTCTGCCGGCCGTTATACGCATCCATCGCCAGCTCTTTTACCTGTGCATACTGTGTATCTGCCAGCGTCATTAAAGCGCTGCCCGTAGCCGTAATACCGGAAGCCCCGATAACGGCTCTTTGTTTAGCGCCGTACTGCGATAGTCGGCGTCGTTTGTTCTCTTCGTTGATCGCGTTGTTCTGCGCCTGTTGCTCTGCATTCTCCTGTTGCTTTTGAGAATTGCGCATCGCGATTTCCGCATTCGTCTCCGCTTCCGCAGCTCTTGCGTTCGCCTGCCGACGTTCGGCCTGTCCTTGCAAATACGCCGAGCCTAAGGTGGCTATGATTGTGCCTGCTACCCCCATCACTTCACCTGCTTTCTAAATTCAAAGTAACAATATTTCATCGTCGCTATGCCTCTTGGCTCTGGGGGATACACCGTTGCCCCCATCCATATGAGCCATTTAATCGTTTGTTTGTTATCTTCATTGACCCAGTTGTACAACCGTTCCCAGTCATGTAGCCAGGACTGCATCACTTTTTTAGATTGTTTCGCGGTATAGATTTTATTCTTCTGTGTATCTTCTGTCGTCACAAACCACACCACGCCTTCCGGAACAAACGGGTTCGTTCGGATAATGCCGAACGCGGCCACGGGTACGTTATCAATCCGGCACTCGACCGCTACTTCCGATGTCTGAAGACAATGCTCTAATTCGGCTAAGATGTTAGGTCCTGTCAGTCCGACAATTTCTTTCCTCGTAGACTGTTTAAGATTCTCCGCAATATAGCGCAGATCACCGTGGAACGGTTTTATAAACACGATATTAGCCACCAGGCGTCACCTCCGGAATGATTGATAATATCTTCATCGGCAGCGGATCCTTCTGTTTGATCGTCACATAGATTGTGTCGCTGTAGTTCGCCTGCGGCAGCACGGCATATTTCTTCCCGGTAAACAAGGTGATAGGATCTCCATACCGCTCTGTCGCCCGCCATTTAATCTCGTCCAGCTTGTTTTCCGTGACGCCATACCAACCGCCGCGGGTGTCCTTGAACATGATACACATCTGCTGTATCCGTTTCTTCCGGCTCCCCCATGTGCCATCTCCCGCCTGTAATTCGATTGGCATAGTCTTCAACGTCGTGTCGTACCCAAGGCCTATCTGGATATGACTGAAACTGCGTCCAAACAGGATAGCGCCATCAGCGCCCACCGTCAGTCCTTGAATCACGTTCCCATCGGCTAAAACCTGTACGGCTTTACCGGCGAGCCAGGCAAGACCAGTCAATGTATTCACCGGTTCTCCGGAATAGCTGTACCCTGCATCTACATAAAACTGCGTTTCCGGTTCTGCGTCGGATATTTGTGAAGCCATCAACTCCACATAGTACTTTCCATCACGCAGCACGACCGCCCACAGCTCATCCTCATCTTCTCCGGATATGCTGCAAACATCAATAAACTTGCCTTCTGTCGTATGTCGATGCCAGGCAAATACATCCTGCTCCTTAATGTACGTCATGCCAAGCAGCACGCCATCATCCCGTACACACCAGACAATACTGTTAGGAGTTTGTTGGTACGTAATCGATACAATCTCATGCCCATCGAACAGATGGCTGGCCAGCAGGGATACATCGTCACCGGTGTATTTGTCTACGTCATAGCTGTACGCTAAATCCCGGATAATACTTCCCTGATGCTGCACATAAATCACACGGCTGCCGACAATTACAGGCGCCAGGTCGTTAATGCCGCGATATTCCTGTGCTTTCGCCTGTTGGTTCGAGGGGGTAAACGCAGCCTGCCCGCCACCGACTTTGTACTCCCCACCGGATGTGAGCATCAGCATTTCCGCAAACGTGACAATTGCTTTAATGCCGTTCATCTGCCCGGAGCTGAGAGAACCGATAATCGCGTCATCGTCCACCGTAGGGATGCTTACCCCAAAATTCCAATAGTCTCCTGACTTGCTGGCCCAGTATGTTTGTGGATGAGACTTACTCCCGGCAAACACAAGCCGGTCCTCAAAAAAGCCCACGCAGGCGGGATATCCTTTTGTACGGCTCCATGATTGCAACGAAAAGTCGTTTGTCGCGGTAATCGCTCCAAGTTTTTTTACTACGGTAGCCGTTGCACTGGTACCGCTGGTAACGGCGGTGATCTTAGCCATGCCGTAATAGTCCTGGCTAAAAGTCTGAATCGTAATAAAACCACGTTGCCGTTCGTTCTCGTTGCTTTGCGTCCACACATCGATGTTGAATCCCGTACTTGTGATTCGGTAGCTTACAAGTTCCGTACTCTCGTTCGTTGCAGTGAATTCATAATTTCCTGAACGGGCGCCTTCCTGTGTCCTGACGGCCACCCATGACGCCGTACCGGTATCATATCGTTCCAGCGTGAAAGACCCGTCCCAAAAGCCAAAGCTCTGCACATGGACAGTTCCTTTTGGGGGACATTCAACTGTAAACTGCCCCGGTGCCTTACGCACAGTCCCTTCCGGGTCTGCGGTGTGAGTAGGACAGTCCGGCACGCCTTTGATGTAGCTGCTTTTTACGGTGTGTCCTAATCGGATCAGGCTACCTACCATATCTGCGGCAAAATAGCTCTGCGAAGCCGTAAGCGTAATCGTTCCGGTCGTCGCGCTTGCGGATATCTTCAAATTATCGTTTGTGTTCGGGTCCTCAAACGGCCCGTCCAGAATATCCATCTTATTGATCGACCAGTTTCCCGCCCCATTCCGTACTAATGTGTACGGCGGATAATTTGGATGTGTCAGGAACAGTGTATCCGCAGATTGTACGTATTTTATTTTATCCAGGTCCGCCGCCCCGTAAGGACTTGTAATCGAATACACAGCGCCTTGGTTCGTTACGATTCCCCCATCCGTATAAAACCGGATACGCCCCGGTGTAAATTCGAGGATATAGTGCTGATCTACGTTATACCGGAACGGAAGCAATCGGGCCTTCGCATTATTCGCGGTCTGCTGGACATGATAAAACCCGGGACGGCGCATAACACCGCCATACCGCAGCACTAATGCGTTTTCAATTCTTGCCGCGCCCACATCGTATTTTTGCAGATCAGTCCTCCCCATAAGCGCTGGCGTAAGTTCTCCGGCAGCAAAGGAAGGCTTTAGCTGAAACATACCCATGTCTTACCCCCCTATGCAGTCATCAAGGCCCGTAAACCGCGCCGCCGCTAAATTATAAATGCCGGGGTCCGACACATTCTGTTCGTTCATATCGTCCGCTCCCGCCTCGGCAAAGAGCGCGTTATATGCCTGTAAGCAGCTCTGGGTCAGTCCCATGTTGCCGGTGAGCTTGAACGCGATATCCGCGGCTAATTTCCATGACAGCGCTTCTATAAATTCATCATCCATCAAGGCACAATCTTGTATATCATACACATACTCCGCCCAAATATTCGGCAGGTTACAGTAAATCAACCGGCCTTCAGGGTCACTTGATAACTTGTATTCCGTGTATTGCGGGATGTTTGTAAACGTCTTATTGTAGAGCCGCTTCAAATTAAGGCAGCTTGCAGGATAGCGGTATTTATATCGCCACTCCAAAGCCTCCGGAGAATCTGTGGCTACGAGAGCAAGCTGACTACGACGCAGCGCGAACGTCCAAGGCCACCTGCGCAACGTGGCCTTACGTGCCTGGTCATAGAATCGCCTGCAAAGGCGCGCATCCTCCGAAGGCTCATCGATAAGCTCAATCGCATCGTGCCCAATCCGGGCTAACGCCATATTACAGATAATCACTTTGTCCATACCGATTTCTCCTTATAGGAACGGCGGCACAGGTCATCCCGTACCGCCGTATACATCACTTGCCGGCTGTACCGGCCTTTCTTGTTACTCTTTTCGGTTTTGCTGTTTTAACCGGTTCTTCTGGAACCTCTTCCACTACTTCCGGTACAGTGTCTTTCTGTGCGACCACGGTGGCGTCGGCCACAACGTCTGTCTGCTTAGGGTCTATCGCCTCAAAGTGAGACGGCACTGCTTCAGTATCAGCGAACGCTACGACTTCCCCTTTTTCGTAATAGCGCCGGCCGAAATAGCAGTTGCAAACTACTCTGTATCGCATTACAGGGTCAGCTGCGTTCCGGTGCTCATGTAAGCGAACAGTTTCCCGCCGACAGGGGAAGCGCCGGCGTATTTCAAGCGTACGTAGCGGTTACCGTGAGAGATCGGCGCATAGAACTGCGCAAGGGTACAGGGCTTTGTCTGCGCCATCGCGGCCGGTACCGTGATAGTCACTTCATCTACCGGCGCCGCAAAGTCCGCGGTGGGGGCGCTCTGCACCGTTACTGTGTTCATCTTCCCACTGGTGCAGGGCGCGGTCAGCTTCACATCGATAAACAACGGATGAATCAGCTTCGTAGCGCCGCCAATGTCAATTACCTTTGTAGATACCACGTCCGCAGCCACGTCCTGGTTTTCAGAAAAAATCAATTCCGCATCAATCATTGCCATGGTGATATACCTCCTTAAATCTTGCTTTCCGTATTCAGAATTGCATCGCTGCGCAGGATAGGCACTCCCCAGAAATGGGTCTGTTTCTTTCCGCCGAACTCGTCAATAGTCAGACGCACGTTTGTTTTCTTGCTGGCGCAGATATCCAGATACGTCTTCAAAGCGCGGTTGCCAAAGAAAGCCATCGTGCAGTTATCTGGATTTTCAATCTGGTTATACACACGGATCATGTTTTCCACAAAAGCATCAGCATTAGTAGCAGTCAGGGCGGTCGTATCGATATTTGCCAGACGAACCACATAGCGAGGATCGCGAATGCACAGGCCCATATCCCAGTTATACTGAGACTGATAACCCCAGTATTTTCCGCCGTTGCTGTCAGTAAGCTGCACGCGGCCATTATCACGATACTTAAAGCCGGCAGAAGTGCCTTCCGGAAAAATACCGTACACCGTCTGCTGTCCGTAGCCAACCAGCCACATGGAAGTCAGGTTGTTCCCGTTGCCACCGCAGTCAATGATCTGATCTGCCCAGATGGCATCCTGATTCGCTTTGTCGTAGTAGTAAGCGCTTAGTCCGGTAAAGCCTGCCGGATTCACTTTTTCATCGCCGTAGAAAAAAGTGGTTGCCATTTTCTGGTTCATAGCTTCCTGGTATGCCTGGTTCTCAGACATGCGCCAGGCGTTAGAGTTACCGTTGATCTGCATCAGGCGTTCGTCAATTTCTGCCAGCGCTTCCATCCCGCCACAAGTGAAGGACTGATTCTTGCTGGTGGATTTCCCCGGTTTGGTACCACGGTTAATCATACGCCATGCCACTTCCGGCAATTCCGCACGCACCGCAACCGTTTCCATCTTCTTTTCGTTACAGACCTTAAACGGCATAACGTCCAGGATCCGGTTTGTTTTGCTTTGCAGTTCCACAATCTGCTGCGCCGCCAGTTCGTTGTTGCGGCCAAAGCGTGCCGCCCAATCATGTAAGGTTACACAATCGCTCATTTTACTTCCCTCCGTAATAGATTAATATTTGCTGTTCGGAAACAGCAGATCTTCTGCATTGGATTTACCGCCTACGGACTTGCCGTCCGGAACGGTATCTTCTTGCAGCAAAGAACCGATGTTTTGCAGGAATCGCTGTACCGCAGGATTATAGGCTACCCCGCTTTCAACCAGCGCCTGCATGCACTCGCCGCCGCCAAAAGTATCGACAGCCAGTTTCGCGTTCCGGAGGTTCTCCGGTTTCGTCAGGCCCTGTTTCGTGCATTCGTTAACCCAGGTATTTTTTGTTTCTTCCGCCTGCTGCTGCATCGCCAGCATCTGCTGACAGTGCATCTCAATCAGGCGGTCTGCCTGGGCCTGCGTCAGTTTCGCTTCGTGAGCGATCTTGGTAAACTGCTGCTGCAATTCATCTTTCAAAACAAGCCCTTCCGGCAGGGTAAACTTGTATGTTTCGGGAACCTCAACCGCTCCACCCTCTGCGTTTGGTTCACCCTCGCCCGCCTCTTTTTTGTCTACGGCATCCGCCGGAAAGTTAAAAGGGTTTTCGGTGCCGCCGGCGGCAGGAGTTGCCGGTTCCGCCGCCGGTGTACCTTCAGGAGCTGGGGTGGCTGAGGCAGGAGGCAGACCCGCCGCCCCGGCGCCATCTGCTTCAAGAAACGGTCCTACGTGATTTTTAAACATCTTCATCTTCCTCACTTTCTGCGGTCTGCCGCGCTAATTCTTCTCGTTCCATTTTGTACAAAAGCCCGTAGCCGTCTTCGCTTCGGTTTCCGCTTTGTATTCGTTTTATGATTTGTACTAACTCATTCGCTACGGACACTCTGCCAGCGCTGTACGAATCTTTGTAGGGTTCACCGGTAAATAGCATCGCCCCGTATCCGGATAGCTTTAGAATGCCGTAAATGACTTCACGCCCATTCTCGGTGTTTAACACTGCTTGCAATTTCATCAGATCCATCAGGCACCTCCAAGCATAGCGTTTATGATGCTGCTATCATTTGTGACCGGTGTCTCCGAGAGCAGCCGTGCCGCTTCCACGCCGTCCCGCAACGGTTTTGCCATTGCGGCTGCCTGTTCCATTTGCTGTTGCTGCGCCTGGGCCTGTGCCCGTTGCTCCCGCAGCTTCTTCACTTCGTCTTCGCCCCGCATCATCTTCTCCGGCGCGCCGTTGATCACCGCGTGCTGGCGTATCACAGCATCCATATCGATATTGTCAACGATTTCCGGAGCGATACCGGCAAGATTACCGGCCAACGCCAGTGTCTTTTCCAGCGCCGGGCTTTCCACCATGCGCTGCGCCTGGGCCAGTAGCGATATAAATTCAACCTTGAGATTTTCCTCTTGACCCTGCAGCTCTTCCGGCACCGGCGGGAACAACCCATTGCGAAGCGCAATCTCAAAGGTTCGTTTCGTCAATGGAATTAGCACCTCATTGTGAAGCTGTTCCAATACCGGAGACAGCATCAACAGCTTTTCTTCGTGCCGTTCCGCCACTTCCCTTGCGGTCATCTGCGGATTATCCTGACTACTAAGCATTACAAACAGATCATTGTAGAATGCGGCGGCGATCTGCTGCTGCTTCAGCTGGATGGTCTGCATCGCGTCTTCCCGGCTGCCCGTCGTTTGATACACCGGACGGATCAGGTTTACCGCGTTATCCGGTACGATCGTTTGCTTGCCAGGCAGCCTGTCTACTTTCCCCACGGACGCCGGCACCAACATGGCGGGGTCTGCCCGTGTTTCCAAAAGCCGCATGTTTAACTTTTCCAGTTTTTGCAACTGCATACAGTTCCCCAGCGCATTGTGCCCCGGTCCTGAACCGTAAATGCCGTTGGCCACAGTCGTCCAGCGCGGCATGATAAACGGCCTTTCGTGATAACCGGCGACCTTCAAGAATCGATCGCTGCTACCGTCCTCGAAATAATAGCTGCGCCAGGGGAAATTCCCTATCGCCAGTCTGCCAGGATCGTACTTCAAGTTCTGCTCAATCAGCATCGTAACCGGGAAATACGCGGTCATATTGTTAGCCTTATAAGCGTTTTTAACCTGTTCGCTACATACGTCAAACCCAAACTCCTGCACCATCTGCCAGGCCGTCAGCTTGAACCGTCGGGCAAAATGACTGACTCTGCCTCGCGCGTCAACATCCCCCGCATATTCCCCACAGGTGTATGGCCGCGCCCATATCGCGTGGTTGTAGTCCTCCAGCAACAACGCTGCCGCAGTACCAAACTGAGAAAGCTCTGCATCGATATTCATCAGCATGTTGTAGATATTTGACTTGGCATAAATGCCCATCATGATATCTTTGCATTCTTCCAACCACAGCTTGACGGTATGATATTCTGCCAGCTCATCGTCCTGCAGTCCCAGCGAGAACCACGGCCGGGAAGGTGATGTAAGCCCTGCATGCAGACCTGCGCCGCACTTCTGACAGGCTTCCATCGGGTACGGCTCTAACAGATAATAGTCCCGCCGCTTCCCGTCGGAGCTCTTGTCCTCTTCATCGAACCGGCCGCGCATCGGATTAATGTATCGGCTTAACAGTTTCCACGTCGGCTCAAACTGCGCCCGGGTCGTCATCATCTGACTAACAATCTGCTTCTTCTTTCGCAGTACTTCGCTGTCCCGCAGCACGTCCTGCATAATCTTAGGCATCTGTGCCATGACTATCACTCACCTAACAATGCTTTTTTCACAGACTGCACGGTATCACTGATCATACCGTTCGTGCGATTCGTATACTGCCTGCCTCTTGCTCTTGCCAAACGGTTTCTGACATCTTGCCGCTGTCCTTCCGTAGCGCCGTCAATCGTAGCAGCGGCAGTAGAACCGGGAGCGGATGTTTTGATTTGCGGGCCACCACCGCCACCACCGCCAAGTCCGTGTAGCTGCGTAATGATCTTAAACATGTTTTTGTCACCTCTCAAAATTTATTTATAACCCGGCAAGCGGGTCATATTCTTCCTCTTCCCCTGCTGCATACTGCAGGTCTTGTTGCCTGACAACTGGCCGTGCAAATGTGAGTACTGCACTATCTGCTAAATCAGGGCTTTTCCCTGTCCGTTCTTTTAATTTTTCTTTGCTTTCCAGGATAATTTTCCCATCACGTGTAAACTTATATTCCACCGTGGACAGCTCGCTTTTAAGCTCGGGTTCCTGTGGTAGTGCCCCGCCTTGTAGCATCCAGTCACGGCATTTAAAATACATTTCCGCTCGGAGGTTAGCGAATCTGTCACTATCCCCGGCTCTTTCGCCAAATGCTACTTCCTGTACTTGCCGGTAATTAAGCTGGTGTAACCGGTCAACCACACCAGCCCCCATGTTTCCAACATCCACAAACACGGCATCTGGATTTTCAGCCTTGATAGCAAGTATGACGCGGTCCACAACTTCCATAACGGACAACCCGTGATAGATCAAAGGAGACTTCATCCATAATCCTTGCCGACAAGTAATAACTGTCCTGTCATCCCCAAAGCGGGCCACATCCACGCCTACGATGACTGGCATACCTGACACATGTTCCGGCAATAATTCTCTTGCGGCGGAAGCAGTCACTAAGTCAATCGGCATAACCACATCGGAGGCACTGGCAGTAAAGTCGCAGAGCAGTTCCTGCCGGATTTCGATATCCGTCATCTCCCGCTTCATCTCTTCCAGTTTTTCCGGTGGCAAGATGTTTGTTTCATCCGCCCGGTAACAGCACGTAAAGTAAGTGGGATCCTTAAGCGCTGCTAAGTACCGTTCGTAAAACTGATTCTGTCCCTTCGGCGTGCCGATAAAATACGCAAATCCGTCTCTGTCTGCCAGGGCCGGCACAATAATTTCACCGTACAGTTCTGCCCGCATCTGAGCGTACTCATCAAGGATCACACCGTCTAAGTACATACCGCGTAGCGCGTCCGGATAGTCAGCGCCCATGACGAATATCCTTGCCCCAGGACTATTTTTATGCTGCGAGGGCAGCTCCACAAAAAGCTTGCTGGCATTTATTTTTCGCCCCGGTATTGGGCTTGTGTAGTAAAGCAAATAATTCCATGCGATTCGCTCCGCCTGGTTGCGAAACGGAGCGATATAAGCGTACTGTGGGGCGCGCAAGCTGTTTTGTACTGCTTTTTTAATCAGTTCATTAATGCAACCAACGGTCTTGCCGAACCTTCGGTGGCAGACCAGCACCGCCCGCTTCTTTTGGTCCATTGCCGGATGTATCACATCCCGCCAGATTTGGCGCGGTGTATACGGGATAATAATTTTAGTCATCCTTGTCTCCGTCCCAGGCCAGCGCTAATGCCCCGCCATCTGCGCCGGTAATCTCTTGTTTCTGCTTGTCCGGCCAGTCTGCCGGCTTGCGGTTGCGCAACCAAAATTCTTGCGCTTTTTCGGAAGCAGGAATTGCGACGGTTTCTTCTGCCATCTCAATCTTTTCCTCTTCGCAGCGCTTTCCCTGATCGTCATAGAAGACACGTTTTACTTTAAACGCCTTAAGCACGGGAATCGTTCTGTCAAAGCAGGATTTGTACAGTGCATTTTCGACCTTACGATCTGGAACATCTTTCCCCTCGCGCGTAGCCTCCGAAAACTCCTGATATTTTTTCTTCCATTCGTAAAACGTAGAAGGTACTATCCCCATGTTCTTCGCAATCTGCTCATCGGAGAGGCCATCCCTGGCCCAGCCCTGTATACGAATTAAGCCCTCTTCCGTCAGCCATTCCTGATACTTTCCCTTCGCCATGCAGCCTCACCGCCTTTCATAATTTGGCATAGTTGGGCTGTGACCATACGGCAGGAGGCGGGCCGGAGATCACAGCCCCGAAGTGGGAACATAAAAAGGAACCGACCCGTTAAGGCCAGTTCCTTTTGTATTACTATACCACAGTTTTTATACAAAAAAGTCTAAGACTTTTTAATTTTTTTTTGAAACACCCCTAATTGTGCCGCCGTCAAAGAAGCATAGGTGAGAAATTCTTCCCGCCAGTTGAAATAGGTACCGCGGGATAAACATAGCAAAATACAGGTAGTTTCCGCACTTTCTTTTAGATAATACCGGTGGTACATCGCCTCACCGATCAGGCGGTCCGCGGGGTATTGATACCATGTATCTTCGATTACCCGCAACCAGGTTTCGGGATCCTCTAATCCCATCACATTTTTTATCGGTTCCAACAATTCAATCGCGGTTCTCGCAGTCGGGTCCGCACTCCCCTCCGCCCTGGCAACACCTTCCCCGTGCAGATCCGCCACAGCCCGCGATATTAAATTCGCTCTGAAAAACAGCCTGTCGAAGAAATTCATTTCTCTACGGGTTAGTACTGCCAACAGGTTCACACCCCTTATTTCAAGATTAACGCTGTCACAATTGAACCGATCAAAAAGGCCCACGCCGCTATGATCATTAAAACCACTACTGTCATGATTCACACTCTCCTATCAGCCTATCAAGATACCACCGCGCTTTCCGCAAGTCTTCAACGCCATTTTTATTCGATAAACTCGCTCAGTGTCATGTTTTTACCCCCTTGTACCGCGCGTCACAATTGCACACATGCATGCCCGCACTGTCTTGATACACGCCTTTCCCGTGACAGTACGGGCAGCTTGGCAAGTAGCGAGGAATATAGCTGCGCCAGATTTTTTGTTGCAGAAAGTTCAACGGCATTTTTATATACTTCTTCTCTGTCCGGCTATCTGTAATCTCCTGGGCATACTTCTCCGCAGCGCATATCAGATCACCCGGAGCTACACCTTGCACGGTCAGCTGCAAAAAGGCAGACTTCACCTCGTTGATACTTCCCTGCTTTCGTGGATAGGCTCCCCAGAACGCGTCCCATGCGTCTTTTGATTTTAATTTATATTTATCCATCCATCCATCCAACGAGGCTGATGGCTTTTCAGGTTCGTTTCCCTGCGCAGCGGATCCTGAAATTTCAACAGCAATATTTCCTGCGGAGGGCAAACTTTGCGAATCGGAGTTATCCACAGGTAAACCAGATTTATCCACAGGTTTGCTTAGTATAGAATTAACTGTAGTAGATTTATGGATGGTATTATTTAACCTAACCTTACCTAACCTAACCTGGGTTGCCAGTTTGTCAACCGTTGGTTGACCATTGGTTTCCACGTTTTCTTTATTTGGTTGACAGTTGGTTTCAATGGCTCTATCACCGGGTTTATCACTACTTTTAGTAGCGATTGACTCTTGATTTTCTTCTGTATTTTTAAGTTTATACGTTCCATCTTTTGTCAATTCTAACATAGCCAATTCTTCTTTATAGATCGTTGGTTTATAACGATCTTTCCGGATGGAATTATTACGCAACCAATAGGCATCCACTACGACACCATTTGGAAACCGGATAATAAATCCATAATCGATAAGCTGATCCAAGTCTTTACTTGTCGCCCCGACCATCCTAGTAGTTGACTTCGCCTTGCCGTTAAAGCCATCATCATCCGCCTCAATACATAGCTGGAAATATAGGCAGCGTACGATTGGAGGAAGGTCTAAAAATGTATCATTGTTAACTACAGATTTTGAAAACATCCTGCGCTCAGCCATGGCAAACACTCCAAATTTTTCTTGTTAAAATAGCATCTGTATCCGTGTTAAGTACGGTTTGATATCATCCACGCTGCGCGCGAGGATATATGGTGCGAACGGCGCGACCCGACGCTGGTAGAGTTTCTGTGCTTCACTTTGTTTTCCGACTGCTGACTTACACTCAATCAGCAGAATTTTTCCTGCTTTATACGCTTCCATATCTGGTCTCCCGGGGCGAACAAAAGGACCAAACTGTGGATTAGACTGAACAAACCATCCGTCAGCCCGCAGCAGGTCTTGTATTTGCTTCTTCACTTTGTTTTCTGGTGTGTCCTTCATAGCCTCACCTCAAAATAATGTCTGTTCCTTCGTTTTGCGTACGCTTTTAATGTTCCCCTTGCAGCTTGTCCAGTGCGGGATAAACCCGATGCCGGCGACCTGCGAGACATCCCCGGAGAGTTCGCACGCTATGACCTTGCCCGCTGGCGTAACGATACGGTTCTTGTTATATTGCCCCTTATAGTACGTTACCGCCCTCGGATCGCACGGCAGGTATTTCCCTGCCGGCGTCCGAATAAATTGTATTTCCGCACCACAGAGTTTACATTTCATTTTTATTGCTTCTCCATTTTCTTTGCTGCCTCAACAATAATATCTGCTAATTTTTGTACGGTCTTTTCCGTGGCACCGCCAAGTTTTTCAATGTTTTCTGTGGTAGCGTACTGAGCAATCAGCATTGTATACGCCGTTTGCTTCGTTGGTATAAAAATACTCAACACGAGACAAACGCAAAACACGGATGTCGCCCATTTAAACATGCGTTTGTTCCCGTCAGTATAAGAACCAAACATGACAAAGGGCGCAATTACAAATGCCACATTTGCCAACCTGTTCACTGTTTCCACTAAATCTAAAAGATAAAATATCCATGGTGAAATAATCTGATTCATAGTTCCTCCTCACACCGCCGTTACCGGCGCGCCTTATTCATGTTTTACCATCTCTGCATCCGTTGCGGGCGTCTCAACACTAAATAATTCGCTGTTGCTCTGTTTTGCAGCCTCAATAGCCGGCGTAGCAGCATTCGCTTCAGTATCAATCACTTCGTCGTCCACTGTACCACTGGCAATATCCTGGGCAATCTTAACTGTCTCTGCATCTGCTTTCTGATAGTCAACAGACATTAACCCCCACTTGCCGATCAGGCGCCGCAGAACCGTTTTACATGCCATGCCGTCATAGTTATCATTCCAGATTGCAGGACGGTTTCCACGGCCTTTCCTGAACTTTTTTTCATGCGCATCAATCTGCTTCACAGACATGTATATCTTTTTTTCAAATCCGTTGATTAAACGAAAGTACCCAAGATACCCGATGACATGCCGTGTTTCTCTTTCGTCCTCGTCTTCGATCCACTCTACCTCCACATCTTCTGTCAGACGATCGAAATGTTTCAGTTCCCCTTCACGCACATCCACCACGTTCAAATTCTGGTAGGCACCGGTCCGGTTAGCCAGCTGGATCATGCCACGATATCCCATGATAAACTGTGCTTCTTTCTTCCCTGTTTTGCTGTTATAGAACGGCACCACATAGGCGAAGCCCAACGATTTATCTATCGGAAGATTGTACGCAGCAGCTTTCAGCGCGCTCTGGATCACAGTAATCGGTGCATTAAAAAATGCTTCTTTCAGGTTAGGATCCTCATTAACCATGCTTACGATACTTCCCATGAAGCTCGGCATACGCTTTCCCAAAAGCTCCTCAAAGCGGCGCCGATATCCATCCGAATCAAGCATTCCTTGCAAGATCGTCCCCACGGTCTGTTTCGCTGCTACGTTCACGCTGTTGTTTGTGTTTCCTACGATTGCTTTACTTCTTACATTTGCCATATTGATTGCCTCCTTAGCCTAAAAACTTCCTTGAAGATTTCCCTACTTTTTTATATTTTTCGTACACGTCAGGCATCTCCGCCTGTAATCGTTTTGTATCGATCGTGACGCGCCCAGCTTGCGTTCTCCACGTCACCCTATGCCCATTGATAGATGCCTCCTCATACTCTCCCATAGCAGACATGATCACTTGTTTTGCCTTTTCTTTTGCCTTGCCTGCAAACTTCTCTGCCTCAGCAAACCGTTTCATGTTTTCATATGCCTGCACAACATCAGGGGATCGCAGATCTAACACTTGTCCATCACGCTTTCCCGGATACATATCGACCAACGTATCGCCGGATGACTTTGTTCCATCCGGTAGCGGAGGCGTTTTACTTTCCACCATCTGCCAAAACCGCTCCGCTGCCTCTATCAGGACTCTAATTTGTGCCTCGTTCCGCTCTATGCATTTCCATCGCGCCTCGTTTCCGCCGATAAGCACTGCGATATACCAGCGCTCGTAACCAGTCACGGCCATGTACCATTGACATTGCAAATAATATGCGTCCGGCACCTCGTCATCCATCCACTTCTTAGCCTGGTCTATACCGGCCGTCTTGATTTCCAAACCGGCCTTTTCGCCGACGACTTCCCTGTCTACACTCGCCAGCATGAAAGGGTGTTCTTCGCTGCGCATCATGCCGCGCCGGAATACCTTCTTGCCCGTCTCTTCCATGAACCAATCCGCAATATTGGATTCGTTCTTCGTCCCCCAGTACACTCGCTGATTCCGTGACAGATCGTCCGGGTCTTTCTGTCCGGTCTTTTCCGCCCATAAAGTCAAAGCGGACTTCCAGGGAGAGACGCCCAGTATAACTGCTGCGTCACTCCCCCCGATACCTGTGTTACGCAGCTGAAGCCAGGCATCCCTATCCTGCATTTGTTCCAACGTCATCACAAGTTTGGCCATCAGCTTGCCTCCCAATCTATCGAATCTTCGCCACGTTCTATGTAATCAATCGAAACATCTACGTCATTGCAATGCGACTCTAATAATTCAAACAAAATATTCAGAGCTTTTTCTTCAGCTTCATCGCCATTATGTGCATCGACTACGATCTCGCCTTCCGCTTTCCACCGAATGATAAATTCGCTTCCATAACTTCTTGCCATAGTTGCCTCCAAAATTGACGGCCCGGAGCTTGTGATAGTGCGTAGTTACTTCTTCGTTCCTGCTGCTGTTGCGCCGAACCGGGCCGTGTGATATACTTTAGTTGTAGAATTTTTTCTGTGCCTCGTCAGAGTTGCCGCTCTGATGGGGCTTTTTTTATTGCGCTTCCGCTCTTGTCCACAGCGGAATTACTAATTTGTCGCCCGGATAAATCTGCTTGCCGGACAGTTGATTTCTTTCACTGATTTCAAACACAAATTCATTCAAGGGCTTCACTTGACAGTCCATATACTTTTCGGCAATATGCCACACCGTATCCCCGGTATGGACCGTATATGTGATTTCGTCCATGTGCCCCGCCGGATTAAAGTCCCACAGGCACGTAGCGATGATTAATGCTAACGTAGCTACCAGTTTCAGCATTTCTACCATCACGCCCCTTTTAAGCTTTTTTTAATGCTTCTAAAAAATCAAACTTCTTGCTGCTTTTCTGCCGGCGCAATTCCGGTACGTTTGGGCTGGCCCGCCTTTGTGCGGTAGATAGGTTTACCTGTTCTTTCAGGACTGCATCTGCTTCCGGCTCATCAATGTAATACCTTCGTCCGATTCGCATGGCCGGTAGAATTCCCTCTCTGCAATACCGCCGGATCGTACTTTCCGGCAGGCCACACTTCTCTGTGTAATCCTGTATCTTAATTAACTGCACGTTCTTCACCTCACTTTTCTATTATTCATTCGCGTGTTGGGTTTTACAAAGTAGTACTATGGTGTTCCTATTGGAAATCATCTTTTTTAATTCGTTCAAATTATCAAACGGCTGATGACGTCTTTTCTTTAATCCGCCCGCATTTGGACGCTAACGATTCTTTGCTTGTAATTGAAGCCGTTAACAACAAGCAAGGTTGGCTAACTCCCAAGAGGTGGAAATACATTAATGAAGTTATTTTTGCGGATTAGTAATAGACTTTTCTTCATGATCTAAGAACTTACCGTTTTTACTGTCTTCAGAAATATGTTTGGGGAAAAATGGAACGTGCACTTCCGTGGACAGCACTTCCACTCCTGCGCCTGTGACTATGACCGTAGTCATGGGCGTATACTTTTTGCGGATATACTCTACTAATGGTTGTGCTGCCGTTTTCAGTTCATCATAATTACTCATTCATTTCACCTCTACTCTCGTTCCCGTTTTTCGCTGTATTAAGTAGCTCAGAGTAAAGCCTTAATCCGGGGCAGCAATCATATCCGCAGCGCCACCTTTTGTTCAGCACCCAGCAGTTACAGATAAAGCGGATCTTCTTTGCGCACCTACAACAAAAATTACCGGGTGTTACAAACTGGTGGCAATGTGGGCATCGTACTTTTTTGGGATACAACACTCTTGCTGGCTGCGCTTTTCTCCACACCGAACTCACCTCACTATTAACTTGCTAAGGTAACCGAAGCTAAGTACCCACACGATGAGGAGCAATAGCACCGGCCAGTTTTCTGCCAGCTTTGCCTGGAGCCGTTCGCTCCAGCTTCTCTTCGTACACCCGCCCGGTTTCCACAACGGCGGGTTTATTTTTTTCGATATCTCTTTTTCGTTCATGTTCACCCCCAAGTGCTATAATAAAAGCCAAAAGAAAGGACGTGATCGTTTTGTTTTCTGATTTCAGCCTGATACAAGTTAGAGAAATAATTTTACTTCTTTCGGCAGCATTGACAGTTGTATATGGAATTAAGAAATTTTTTAAGGGTCCAAATTACACTGTATTGAGCAAACAACTTTACTGCTTCTATCTCCCTGTATTTAGAAAATTACAGCCTTCGCTTTTCCAAGGACGTGAAATCGCTGAAATAAAAGAAATACTGAGCTACATTGAACCTTTAATTGATCAGTACTATGAATTGATTGACCCAAACATCAGCTATCATTTAGAACAATGTAAAACATATTTACAAAGAATTGAGTCCCTTGACTTTCCAACAACCTTTTCTACTGAAAAAAGAGAACATGAAAAGAAAGTACAGTCCGAATTTAAATCTTTAGAGTCTCTTGTATCCAAACGTTACGATTACATTTGCAATAACTTAGGAATGCCAGTCCGATCTATGTCCTACAAATTTCACTACAAACAATTATCTTTTATACAATCTTTTTCGTTTACGATATTAAAAATTTTGGGAACAGTTATCTGTTTTGAAATAGCAATGCTGACCGTCTACTTTATCTTTCTAAAACTTCTGGACTTTTTTAATTTTGGTAAGCTCTTTATCGAATCACTGATTTAAAAAATTCCACCAAAAGGTAAGACTGTAGACAATCAACGGATAAACAATTACCATTTCTAATAAAACAAGGATGCTTCTCCACATCTCCTCACTTCCTCTCTTTTTCGTGGTATAATCACCTCATAAGAAAGGAGGTGATTACCATGAAAAAATACCTCACTGTAAAAGAACTGCAATTTTTCGATTCCCTGTTTAAGAGATTGGGCAAAGAAGTTAATCTTCCAAAGGTGCCGAGAATTCTATTCAGGGATAAAGACTTGATCTTGGCAGGGGATTTCTTTATTTATCAGAATGCCTATCCAGGAATTAAAACCCTTGACGATCGTTGGTCTGAAGAAGAACAATTCAGAACGATCTCTCTTTTCGACTATTACCCAATCTTCAGTAAATTAAGCAAAGCAGAAATCCCGGGATATTCAGGAAAAGAAGTTTCGGTGGAATTTCTTACCGACCGCTTCCTTAATTTGCTGTCCGACGATCTTCTACAGTTCCGAATTGACCCTTCAGAACCAGTACCACCCTATGTATATTCCCCTGTCTTTTGTAACCAGACGATGCCTTGCGTGCCGCTTTATGTGCTTGATGAAGATCAACGCTACGAAGTTTTGTCTGTCATTTTTGCGGAGACACAAAATTAGATTCAAGTAGAAGCCTTTTATAGGCGATTTCAAGGGCAGCATATGCGCCAACATATGTGAGCCCTTCTTCTTTTTTCAACACATTGAGTATCCGTTCCACTACAGGAGGCATATTCAGCAAAGTATGCTGCTTACCATTCCAGTCACATCCGGATACTTTAAATTGTTCTAAGCTGCGTAATAGATTCAAGTCCTGCTTTGTTAGTTCCACGTTCACCTCTCTCCTTTCTGACGCGGCTATTTGTTCGTGGTATAATCACCCTAACGAAAGGGGGTGATTATTTTGGAAAAGCTAAATATGTTAGAACTGGCTGTTCTCCACAATGCATTGTTGGCTTACAAAGACATCTTGCTCTCACAGAAAACAGAAAAATACGATGTATTTTTGGAAGGAGAACTCCAAACCACAGAAAGATTAATCTCTACTGTAAAAACCGATTACCTTGAGCTTGGCGGGAAAATCGAATACCTCTGATCTCCAGCCATTTACTTCTCTTTTTTAAGAATTTTTCTAATCGCAAAGCCTTGTTACCGCAAGGCGCTTTTTTTATTCCATTCATCCCCCTCACCCCCTCTCACCTTTCTGCCGGCGCTACCGACGTCACTCCTTCTGTGCTATACTTAATTCATACAACCGCTTCGTTGTAAATCTTGGACAGAAAGGAGGAGCGCCATCATGACATCCGCAAAAATCGTGACTTATGATTTATGTAACCCTGGTCAAAACTACGCTGCCTTAATCGACCGAATTAAGCAGTATCCCAAAGTTTCTAAAGTCACAGAGTCTTGTTGGCTAATTTCCACAACATGGTCGTGTGCAAAGGTAAGAGACGACCTAACGCGCTTCATGGATACCAACGATAAAATTTTTGTAGCAGCCTTAACAGGCGAAGCTGCGTGGAAGAACATAATTTGTGGCAACGATTCTGCCAAAAAATCCTTAGAATAGTGCCAATTTAACCGGCTCCTTTGGGGTCGGTTCCTTTTATTTCTGTCTCCCCCTCACGCAAATCTTCTGTAATTATTCCACTACACTCTTGTCGTTGTAAGTCTTGTTCTAACCGGTACAGCACGAGCGATGCTTCTTGAATCGTTAATTTATGTACAGACAAAAACTGCATAACAACATCTCGTAATTGGACATAGTCTCTCGGAATTACTTTACCGTTAAACATCATATTCACCCCCTCTCACCGCTGACGGTACTCGCCATATTAATCGCGCGGTGCCTTTTGTCTTACACAGTTTGTATCTTTTTAAGATACTTTTACATTAAAAAAAATGGCATTAACATCTTGCGGCGTA
>OIXV01000632.1_pt1 | contig 33030 bp, 42 predicted proteins | sample 1587771 | NCBI WGS metagenome assembly OIXV01 (sample SAMEA3888893, study PRJEB22519) | human gut metagenome | biome: human gut; feature: human-associated habitat; material: faeces | place: Denmark | collected 2010
CATAAGCCAGCCTTGCATTCTCTGCATTCTTTACCAAGGTATAAGTAATATCTGCAGAAATATTGACGGTATTCTTTGTTTCAGAATCGTAATAACTGATGTAACAGATATAGGTGATCATTCCAGAAGAAGATGATGCCAGCATATTTTTATTCACTGTAAGAATACCTTTAGAAACACTCTCCCCGGTTGCTAATGAACTTTCTGCACTGGTTCCATCTTTTCTTTTCCATGTAATCGTAAGTCCAGACGCATCTAGTGCAAGATTGGTCTGATCTAAAAAGATAACTGGTGTTAATTTCAAATTAGTTGTTTCCCAGCTTGGAGCGTACGTGTGTGGCAGTACGTTTGGGTCTTCACTCTGCGTCTTTGGCAGATTGGAAGTAATATAAGCCGACAGCTTTCGCTGATCCGTAATATCAACGAAGGTCTGCTGGCTGGAAGTTAAAACTGTAGCCATATAAAATCCTCCTATCAAAGTGTAATTTCACAATAAAAAGATGCGTTGTCCTGCACATCTTCTGTCGTAATAATGACTGATTTCATTCCGATGTGCTGGCTATCCCAATCCACATCGGCAGTCTCATTGTTTGATTTTCTGTGCCAAATGAAGCAGGACTCTTCTAAGGTATCAGTGATATCCTTATCCCAAGAATAGACCCTGCATCGCATGGTACTCTGCTGTCCCTTGTCACGGAAAATGTTCACGCCATCCACCACAAGTTCCGTCCGATACATCTTGGAATTATTGATATCATCGACTTTCCCGGAGATGTTTTCAATCTTCACGGTCTGTCCTAGAATATCCTGTTCCAAAGTAGAAAGGTTTTCATTCTGCTTGGCAGAAATGGAACTAAGCGTTACACCACTTGCTCCAATGGTAATGGTATTTCCTGCTGGGTTCAGATAATCTTTGGTCTTTCCAACACACAGGTACCTTCCATCAATGCCATGTGGTGGTGATTTACAGTACACATACTGCCTTGCCCGGATATCTCCGATGTCAGCTCCAGTATCGGACTCGTCTACAATGGTCAGCTCCATGCTGGTGATGCCTTTGGCAAGTTCCATCACTCTGGCTTTGGATTTAGTTAGAAGGTTTCCCGGAATTGTCACATCATCCCAAACTTCGGTAGTCCAAATCCATCCGATTTCTTCTACTGCTTCTTCATCATAAACGTAATTCACACCACCATTGACCTCTGCAATGCTGACCCTCTCATCGGTTTCTGTTTCATTTCCTTCTTCATCGGTCACTTTTATTTTTGCTCCCAAAGGAACTAATGCCGTGTAGCGTTCTGTATGATCACGGTTAATCTTCACATCCAGAAGGTTTTTTCCATACTCCACAGTCTGCAAAGAATAAGCTGTATAATCGGATAAATAATCCAGCACCTTTCCTTCCTCGGTATATCTTACCTGCAGGTAGCCACCATGAGTTTTGATCAACTTCTCTTTAATGGCATCCAACGTTATGGAATATTCCGAATTACTGTAGGATATATAATCGTTATCATCTGTAACCGTAACATTTCCAATCAAAAAACGCTTCTTTTCTTCCACAGATTTATTGTGTTCAGATACAAATAATTCCAGAAGTCCAAGAAGCGTTCCTGTATATTCATAAGGTGGCTGAAGGCTGTCTTTCAGATATGCAAGTGCAGATTCACAAGTCCAGGTATGACTATTATAAAAATCACTTCCATCGTCCAGTGCTCTGCCTTCAAACACTGTTACTTTTCCCTTTTTACATTCGATGACCGAAGCCATCGGTTTAATACTATCCAAATATGGATGATTGAATGGTGCTGACAGAGTCAGACTGTCGATATTTTCCGCATCCTCATTTATCTGCGCCTGCGTAATTGCAAGTTTGGATAAGTGTGGATGATAGAAAATCGCACCATCCACATAGATGCGAAATAAACTCATAGCCTACCCTCCCTGTATCGAAATGTAGTGGTTCCATTTCCGGTAACCGTAAGTGTATTTTTTCCTTCCTGCAATTCCATCTCTGGGAATTCCCACGTCCCAGCACTCACAGATTTTTGAAATGTATCTTCACCAACTTTCCATGAAAAAGCAGTCTCAGCGGTTGTTGTGACTACCGGAACTACGGGCATGTAGTCGTTGGTAAGTGTAACATTTCCACTGACTGATACCACAACAACCGTCTCCTTTGTATGGTACAGATAGGAATCTCCATCGGTGCAGGACAACACCAGCTGTCCCTTATGACTTTTCGGATCATAAGTCGATGAGGCCTCTAACGTGCCAATCGCATATACATCTGCACTATCGGAACAAACCACCTCGCAGAGCCTTCCGGCAAAACGATTTACAACTTCACTGACCTTCTGATTAAAGGATTCCCTTGTGCCATGCATGGAAAGCGTAATCGTAAACTGCCGTGGTTGATAGGACACACTCCCCAAGGCTTCGGTATATCGTATTGGAGAGTTTCGTCCCGGAACCACAATCGTATTTGTCTGGGACTGTGGAGTCGGAAAATCAATCATCTCTCGAATCCACCCCAGACCATATAATGAAATTCCATTGATCATCACATCCAAGATCATAAACTCAACCTCCTATTCAGCTTCTGCGCCTGTCCTAATTTATTATCGATTGCCGGAAGCAAATGTCCCACAAGTGTACCATCTTCCAGATAAATTCCTTTACTGCTGTTAGCAGCAATCACTGCAAGATACTGTTCCATTGCGGACATATCCAGTCTGCTAGAAAGAATTGATTCCAGATTGTCATAGAAACCTTTCAATGGGAGGATAGCTTCTGCTCCTGCTTCACCACCTGCCATTAGATTTGTACCATTCATCCCGAACACCGTCGGACTAGTCATGATACCGCCTTCCTTATACCATTCGATAGATAGCCTCGGCACCGATGGCGGTGCGATAGACAGGCTTCCGGAGATTTTGAAATGCGGGAGCTTGATCTTCGGAAGACTGATTTTCATATTTGCAAAGAAACTCTGAATTTTATCTACGATTCCTTTGATCTTATCCCTCGCTGATTCAATCGGAGTCAGAATGGCAGTCTTGATACCATTCCAAACCGATGTGGCTGTATTCTTAATTCCGTTAAAGACAGAAGATACTGTACTTTTTACAGAATTAAACACGGAAGAAACCTTACTTTTAATTCCATCTACTACTGTAGAAATGGTCGATTTGATACCGTTCCATACAGAAGAAACCACAGATTTTACGGCATTAAATACCGTTGTTACTACAGTTTTTATAGCGTTCAATACACTGGAAATCTTGGTACTGATTGCTGTCCAGATAGTTGATATTACATTCTGGATTGCTCCCATAACTGTAGAAATAACACCGGACACTGCATTAATGGCACTAGACACCACTGATTTGATGGCTTCCCACACTGCCACAATGATTTCTTTACAGTTCTCCCAAATGAAACGATATGGAAGTGTAATAATATCAAATGCAGCTTGTAAAATAGAGCCAATCAGCATAATCGCAGTTTGCACCACGTTACAAATGCCTTCCCATACAGATTTCAGATGTTCCCACAAACCTAAGAACCATGTCTTAAGAGTCTCTACCATCTGACTGATTCCGTTACAGATCGTAGTCCACAAATTACCAAACCACTCCGTGATGGCTCCCCAGTTTTTCACAATCGCAATAATGGCTGTAATAGCTGCAGCTACCCCTGCAATGATACCAATAATCGGTGCAAGAGAAATATTCAGTGCGCCAACAGATACTGCTACTGCAGCGATCACGGGGACGAGTGCAGTAAATACAGCAATGAGTGCCCCTAGAATAATAACAAAGTTCTGAACTGGCTCTGGCATTTTTTCAAACCATGCACTTATGGTTGTGATCACTGCTACAAGCGGAGGAATGATGGTATTGGCAAGCTCCATCAATTTTTCTCCCAACGGTACTAAAGACTGTTGTAACTTTCTGGTGTTCGCTTCCATCTGTTGCATCGGTGTTGTCGTTGCATCGAACATCCCCTGCGCAGAGCCAGCCACACTGTCATAGGTACTTCCGACCGAAGTTAAAGATGTAATAAACTTTAAGTTTCCATCTTCTGCCATTGTTCCAAAAGCAAGTGCAGCTAGGTTTAACGCTTCCTGTTGGTTCGTACAGTTTCCAATATCCGCTACAATAGAATCGATGACTTCTTTCTGTGTTGCTCCTCCATTCTGCCATGAAGTGAATAACTCTTGCGTCTTTGTAGAAAAAGAGCCGATGGACTCTCCAATTGTTCCATCAACCAATCTAGTAGTAACCTCATTGATAGCATCGTTTACCTTATCAAGGTTGTATGCACCATTCTTAAGACCATTATCCAAAAGCTGAAAATACTCCGATGCGGAATACCCTGCCTGTGAAAACTTACCTGCATATTCGCTTAAGTTATCTCCTAATTCGTTGGTCTTATCCAGACCGTTTTGTGTTCCCTTTACGATATAGTCCATTGCTTCCTGCGCAGTCAGACCGTACTGTTGCATTAAAGAATTCACACCACGAAGAGTTTCGTTCATATCAATGCCGTAAAGTTCATCCAGTGTAATAGCCTGTTGTGTCAGATTAGACAAATCAGTATCACTCAAATCGCCAAGGTTCTTTTTTACCATGAGGACTGCATTGGCAACACTGTCCATGCTTTCACCAACACCAGCTTCATATACAGATTTGATTACAGAAGCAGATTGCTCTGCTGCATCCCCGGTTTCACCAAAGTATGCATTTACTTTCGTGACTGCATTTTCTGCCTCCGAATATGCATCCATTGCACTACTTCCGATTTCCTGTATTTTATCTCCCACTACAGAAAGCTGATCTGCAGCTTCCATAAGAGCTGCACCCTTGGTAGCTTCTGCAATCTCTCCGATATCTTCTGCTGTTTCTTCCGCTGTATCCCCGACTTCCTTTAAGTCCTGGATTAAATTTTTGACTGCAGTTCCATCGTCTATGGTATCTAAGGCATCTCTCAATTCTTTGACATCTGCCTTGCCACCAGTAACAGCCTTTCCAATTTTATCGATAGCTGACTTTAACTGATCGGAACTTGCAGTGCCACTTTTAATTGCAGATACCAGTTTGCTTCCAAGAGCATCTGCATAATCATCCACTTCTGTTCCCATCGCATCAAACAGCTTTTGGAGTCTTGCTGTGTTTGTTGCGAGACTATCTTGCTCTGACTGTAAGCCGGATAAGTCTGCTTTATACTGATTTAACTTTCCTCTGGTTTCTTCGATTTCTCTCTGAAACGCCATATATTTTGCTTCTCCAATGTCCCCACGTTTAAAGGCATCTGCTACCTGCTCCTGTGCGGACTCCAGAGCATTCAGTTTTTCTTTGGTTTGATCGACTGCCTGTGAAAGAAGCTGTTGCTTCTGTGCTACCAATACAGTATTGGAAGGGTCGAGTTTTAACAGGCGGTTCACATCATTTAATGCAGACTGGGTTTTTGTTATGGAAGAATTTACACTTTTTAAGGCTTTGTCAAGACCAGTGGTATCACCACCGATCTCAATCGTAATCCCCTTAATTCTGCCTGCCATCATCTCACCTCCCGATATATGTAAAAACGCACCCTTCCGGATGCGTCATTAAAACTTATCAAAATCTTCCTGTGTTGCTACTCTGTTATACTTCACGCCATCATTAGCCTTTTCTGTCCACATATCAATAACCAGACCTACCGTAAGCAAGTCTAAATCTGCCACAGAAATGCCAATCTCTACACTACGCAGAAGGAACAGTGGCGTTGTCATTTCCCGTTCACTCCTGCCAACTCTTTTTTTGCCTTTACTTCTGTCATCATGTTATCTCCCCACAATTCCAGAATCTGTGGAAGAACCTCATAAATAGAAAACATATCAAACTGATCCAGCCATTCTTCAATCGTAGATGGAATGGAATTATCAGCATGATATGCCATGATGTATGCTACATTTTCAAAGATTTCCAAATCTTCAATCTGGAATTCAGAGCCTTCTTTCTGTTTTCCTTTGTAAGAGGATTCCAGTCTGGATAAATCCTTAAAAATATCACGTTTGAACTTTGCTCTGTACAAACGTGGAATGGTTGCGGAAGAACGAAATGGTACGTTCTTTCCGCAGATTTCGATTTCTCTTTTAATCATTCCACGCCACCTCCTATTCTTCTTTTTCTGTAGGCACATACACATTTTTGTACCAATCTGCATATGCCGTCTGGTCTGTTGTATCCCCAGTACGTGCTTTTACCAATCCATCAGAACGAGGATCGGCTGTTACAGAAAGAGTTTCTGTTCCCGGTTCAATCGTATCTTCTTTTGTTTCAGATGCGATAGAAGGACGGGATGCACTACAGTTATAAAGGACATGACGGATGGCATTTACATCACCATCAAACTCAAAGAGCAAAGCAAATTTGACGCTTTCTGTCACCTTGCTGTTTTCCACAAGCACACCTTTGGCATCCAACGCTTCCTGTAAGATTTCTGTTCTGAACCATTCCGGGATCAGCGCAATCTCAAGATCGCCACTGTAACCGTTATTGGTAGAAGAACGGAAATATACAATACCGTCTGCATAGAACGGACTGGATTCTCCCTCTGCATCGAGACTGATGCTGACCGCACCTGGTATTGCCTTTGGTGTTGCATAGGTGAAAGACGTCACTCCATCTGCTACTGTTTCTGTCAGCTTTGCTGCATGCACATTTTTCAGATTGTATTTCACTTTATTTCCCATGAACTTTAAACCTCCATTTCATATAAAACTTCATATAATTTTTCGGACTCAATGTAGGTTTCGGTCTTTTCGTAGAACAGTTCATAAGCATCCAGCACTGCTTCCACCTGCTCTTCCAATTCCGGCATTTTCTTGTCCGTATATAATTCCAAATCCAGCTGTTTCGCTTTAAAGTAAACTTTTCCATCTGCTCCAAAGTTGTTACTGCCGGGTGTTACATAGATTAAAAAAGGCGGTTCCGGTGACTCCCCTTCTGCAAAATGATGATATGCAAAAGGCAGTCCCATACCGCCTAACATTTTTACAATTTCTTCAAATGACATTACTTCAGCCCCTTTCTGATTTCTGTTTCCAGCTCTTTCACAGCATAATCTTCTGCCGGAGCAATGTGTGTAATGCCTTCCACTCTGCCACCGCCACGCTTGGCATGACCTTTTTCCAAAAGGTGTGTCAGTCCCGGCTTTTTACGATTATGAATGGTAACGCTTACTTGACTGCTACGATCAACTGTTTTTTTGACTGCCCATCCCTGTTTGTAACCACCATATCGTTCCGGTGAACCAGTCTTTGCGATAGTCTTTGCTTCCTTGGAAACACTGTCCACCGCATTTTTTACGACTTCATCCGTGACCTCTTTGTACTCTTCCAAGGCTTCCATAATGGCACTACTCATATTTCCAATGGATATTTTCTTAGCCATACCTATTCCCTCACAATCTTCTTTCCGGTCATCTTTAATTTCCTGTGTCCGAACTGCACATCATCCACGCAGGTGATGTTATAAAAATGACCTCTAAAAGAAATACGGTATTCCTTGCTGTTAAGGTTCTCCAGTTTCTTGCACCATCGAATGATAAAAGTCAAAATATCCTCTGTCCTTACCGCTGGCTGTGTGCCATTTTCATTTCCAGATGCCAGATTAACATAGGCAAAACAGGAATAAAAATCCACCCATTTAGAGATATGATTTCCAATCCCGTCCACTACAGTCTTATGCTCCTGCAATGTAATCCTCTGTCTCATAGAACCGATATCCATATCAGAACACCGCCTTTCGTCTACCAGATAGAATGCTCTTTAAGGTCGGAATCAGTTCTTTGATATCTGTACCTCGGTTTTCATAAAGAACCCCAACCGCATACAATACTGCGGTCTTTGCAACATCCGACTCCTCAGAAAGTTCTTTACGAAGTATGTCACTACACACACCTTCTGCCGTAGAAAGTAAAGTGAGGATGAGTGTATCTTCATCCTCAAACTCCACCTTTAGATATTCTTTGGCTTCTCCCAAAGTCAAAAGCATGAAGATACACCTCCCCCAAAGGCTACTCTTTCATTTTCAGTGTCTTCACTGCTTCTGGAAGAATCAGCTTACCATCCACTCTCTGGCTGGCAAGGAAACCTACCTGTCCAGTTGTCGCATAAAGCTCATTCAGACGTTTGAAGGAACGTCCCTGTCTATCTGCGATCCAGTAGTAAGAGAAGTCACCGAATGCCATCGCTTTTGCACCTGCAGCCAGTTCTGGTACGAAGGAAGATGTGTAGTAAGGACGGTTTAAAATCATATCCGGTACACCAGCCTGTACAGATGGTTGCCAGATATAATTTCCATTTCCATCTTTCAACTTACGAAGTGCCTTTACAGTGGAATCGTTCAAAATCCATACTGCTTTCTTTCTGTATGGGGATTTAAGGGAGTAGAATAAGTCCATCACATCGTCAAATGTAATGTTTGCCCCTGTTGTAGTAACTCCATCAGATGCACCGCCAGTTGCATTGAAAATACCAGTAGGTTTTCCAACACCATCACCGAGGAAGAATGCTTCTTCTTCCTTACGTCCGATTCTTCTACCGAACTCTTTTGCAATATAGTTCTCAAGGTTGAACACGTTGTCATTTAACAGTTCGTCAGATACTTTAATCATTGTCGCTACTTTGTAGGATGCGATTGTAATCTGTCCAAAGCTGTCATCAGACTCTGGGAATGCTCCTTCTTCATCGATCCAGCTTGCTTCGCCCTTAGACGCAACTACTGGAATCTTACGTTCCCCATTAGATGTCTGAATAACTGTTGCAAGACTTCTGAAGAAGTTTTCTTCTTCCAGAGCTTCCACAAGTTTTCTTTCATACTCGTCCGGAACAAGGTAACCACCTTCGGACTCTGTACCTACCTGCAGAGCATTGGATACATCGTAATAATTTTTCTTACGCATCGCATTCCAGAATGCTTTCTTATACTCATCACCGGCTCTGCCTGTTTTCATCTCTCCATCCACTCTGCCATTAGGCTTATTAGTAATCGGAGAATTGATTGGTTTATTCAGTTCTGCATCAATTGCAGCCTGTCTTTCCAGACGGTCAATTTCCTTACCAAGGTTGACAACGTCTGCTTCCATGCGGTCATAGGTTGCTGTATCTTCTGCAGATAACAGACCGTCATTTCCTCTCTTGGCATCAAGGAATGCCTTAGCTGCATCCCATGCCTTTGCTCTTTTTTCTCTTAATTCTAAAATTTTATTCATAATGAAAATCCTCCCTTAATGTGCTAAAAGATTCAGTCGTTTCTCTAACTGTTCAATTGGTGTCTTTTTCTCCGGTTTCGGAATCAACTTGGAAAGTAATGAATTGGTAACTGCAGTTCTTGAAAACATCACCGCTTCCATCTTCAGTTCCTTTTCTTCTTCATCTTCTTCCTCTTCCGGTTCCTCTTCTTCCTCGTTTCCCTTGGCAAAGAGGATCTCGTCTGCAAATCCAAGCTCCACAGCTTTTTTCGCATTGAACCAGCTTTCTGCATTCATCAGATGTGAAATACGAGAACGAGAAAGCCCCGTTTTGATTTCATAAGCATTCATGATGCTTTCCTTCACCTCATCCAGCATTTCAATGGCTTTTCTCATTTCAGAGGAATCGCCAATCGCAATGGTTGCCGGGTTATGGATCATCATCATGGCTACCGGAGACATCTGAACTGTGGTTCCTGCCATCGCAATAACCGATGCAGCAGATGCAGCTAGACCATCAATTTTTACAGTTACATTTCCCTTGTAATCCATGAGCATGTTGTAAATCTGAGCTGCAGCAAATACGTCACCACCCGGTGAATTGATCCATACTGTGATATCACCTTCACCAGAAGCCAGTTCCTGTTTAAACAGCTTCGGAGTCACTTCATCGCCATACCATGTCTCGTCCGAAATCTCTCCGTTTAAAAACAAGGTTCTTGTCCCTTCCTGCTCATTCTTGAGCCAGTTCCAAAACTTACGTTTCATAAGCTCTCTATCTCCTTTCCATGAAAAAGGCATAAAAAATAGACCGCACCCAAATGGATACCGTCTTGCCGATTTCATAGTATTCTATTGTGTTCATTGTGTTGAAATCTGTGTTTCTGACACAGCTTTTGCAACGTGCTGTTGCATGTTAAACCTTTGGAAGATTGCCTCCTGCATTTCCTGCAAAAGCTCCTGCTTCCGACAACTTTGTCATGCTTCCGTTGACCAGATACAAATCACCGCCATCCTCTGCTGGGATCGGATTCATATCTTCCAGTTCACGGATATCATTTGCGGACATCCATCCATTCTGTCTGGCTACCGAATACCCATTCATACGGCTCTGATAATCTCCACGAAGAAGTCCGTCCACATTCAGCTTGATAAAGTAATCCTTCTTTTCCTGTGGTAGCAATAAATCTTTCATCATTGCCTGTTCCCACCTGCACACCCAAGGATCTAAGGTGTATTTAACAAATTCCAGAGACTGCTGCTCAATATTGGAAAAGCTGGACTTCTCCAAATCCCCGACCATGTGTGGCGGGATACGATACATTCGTGCAATCTCATTGATTTGGAATTTTCTTGTTTCCAGAAACTGTGCTTCTTCCGGAGGGATTCCAATCTGCTGATATTTCATGCCCTCTTCGAGAACTGCTACCTTACCTGCATTTCTGGAACCTCCATAAACAGAATGCCAACTATCCCTTACCTTTGCCGGGTCTTTTAATACACCCGGATGTTCCAATACACCGCCCGGTGTCGCACCGTTCGCAAAGAAACTGGCACCGTATTCTTCGCAGGCAATGGTCATGCCCACTGCATTTTTCGCCATTGCTATCGGAGAATATCCTATAAGACCATCAAACCCAAGTCCGGGAATATGAAGCACCTCATCTTTTCTGAGAATGATGTCGCCTGTCTGTTTGAAATTTGGATTCTCCTCAGAATTTCTGGAATAAATATAATAAAGCTCCCCGTTCTCTGCACGGTCAACCTGCATCTTATCCGGGAGTAATGGATACAAGGCAAGTACCTGCCCTCGTCCGTCCCTGATAATCTGTGCATAAGCGTTACCCCAGATGAGCAGATGGCTCATCAGAGTCTCACGGAACACAAAGGATGTCATTTCCTCATTCGGTGCATCGTGCAGCACATGATAAAGCGGATGTTCATACACACGCTCTTTTCCTTTATCAGTATATCGGTACACATTTAATGGCAGTGATGCGACTGCTTCAGCTAATATTCTGACACAGGCATACACCGCTGTTGTCTGCATGGCAGTTCGCTCATTGACAGGCTTACCGCTTGTACTTCTGCCAAACAAAAAGGAAAGAGCCGAACCTGCATAACTGTTTGTGGGTTTATCTCTCGCCCCACGGATACCAATCAAATCTCGTAATCCCATAGCCTTACCTCCTAAATCTATGCATGAAAAAAGCACCTACATTTCTGTAAGTGCCTGCAAATCTTTTTTATTTTACACCATATCATTTCGATAAATTAAAAGTAGGAAAGTAATCACTCTACCGACCGTTCATATGATGCAATTATTTCTTTACTATCTGCAATTTTATAATCAAGTTTTCCCAAATTACCGATTAAATCAAATGTCATGTCTGCATTAACTTGCAATTCATCTTCAAGTTTAGATGCAGAAGGCTCAACATTCAGAAAAACAGTTAATCCATATGGCTCGGTTTCTGACTGTATTTATGAATATCCCTCTGGATATTCTTGACCGCTCACAATATTTATAACTTTCGAATTGTCTCCCACATAATCTGTCTTGTACTGCGATAAGTCAGAAATCTCATACAACTCTTCATTTCTTCCACACGCAGAAACTGACATTATAGATAACGCAACAAGAATAATTGCAAATGCTTTTTTCTTCATATAAAACCTCCTCCTAACAGTAAAGTGATTTAACTAACTTAATTCTTCACTCTAAAATTATTCTGAACTGTTAAATCCCAAAATGAATTACCCACTTATTTTCTATGAATGCTTTTTCCAATAGTTCTTTTAGCTCATTCAATTCTACAATATCTTTGATAAGTGCTGTAAATGCTTGTAAGGATGTTGGTGGAATAAGAGTAATACCATGGTATGCTATACCTTTTGTAGGCACATCAATTGTATGCCAATAAAAATCTATATCGCCCAAACCAACAACAATTTCTTCTACATAGTCATCAGCAACAAAAATACAATTATATTTTTGCGGCTCATATTGATTATATCTTTCTCCTGGTTTTGGATTATTCTGCATAATGCCAAACTCGTGTCCTAGCAATCCCACACCTCCTCATAGAATTCCAACTCTTTGAATTGATTGTAGCATAATTCACTATATATTAAAATACAAGAATTCCACGATTGTCATATACACTTCCTGCTGTTCCTCCATTACGGATTGCTCTATCTAAGGCCATAACTGTAGCAATACCACCATCAATTTTCTCCGTGGATTTTTCCTTATCCATTTTAATATTTCCGGCAGGATCTTGTCTAACAAACACGTTATCAAGCATCCATCTAAGAACCGGATGACCTCCATGCGCCAGCTTTTCTTCCAATGTTAGTTTCATCAATTCCTTGGTAGGCGGTGACATATCTTTATACCCTTGACCAAACGGAACAACGGTAAATCCCATTCCCTCAAGGTTCTGTACCATCTGTACTGCTCCCCAGCGGTCGAATGCAATTTCCTTTATGTTGTACTTCATCCCAAGGTTCTCAATGAATTTCTCGATAAAACCGTAATGGATAACGTTTCCTTCTGTGGTTTCAAGAAAACCCTGTCGTTCCCACACATCGTATGGAACATGATCTCTTCGTACACGAAGTCTCATGTTCTCTTCTGGTATCCAGAAATGTGGAAGAATGATATATTTTTCATTCTCTGTTCTTGGTGGGAACACTAGAACAAAAGCTGTAATATCTGATGTACTGGAAAGGTCAAGTCCTCCATAACAAACTCTGCCTCGCAGTTCTTCCGGATCAACAGGAAATGCACAGGCATCCCACTTATCCATCGGCATCCATCTGGTAGACTGCTTCACCCATTGGTTCAATCGAAGCTGTCGAAAGATATTTTCTTCTGCTGGGTTTTCCTTGGCACTGATGTAAGCATTTTGCACTTTTTCAATAGCAATGGTATGACCAAGGGATGGATTGGCTTTATACCAACTCTCCTCACTTCCCCAATCATCATCATCTTTGATTCCATAAATTACAGGATAAAAAGTCGGGTCAATCTTTCGTCCTTCAATAATGTCCAATGCCTTCTGGTGCTGTTCAAAACAAATGGAATTTCTATCTGTTCCAGCTGTAGTAATCAGAAAATACAAAGGTTGTGTTCGGGCATCACCGGAACCTTTGGTCATAACATCAAACAGTTCCCTGTTTGGCTGAGCATGAAGCTCATCGAAGATAACTGAGTGTACGTTCAACCCGTGTTTTGTATATGCTTCTGCAGATAATACTTGGTAAAAACTATTTGTCGGTTTATACACAAGTCGCTTTACAGACATGACTGGCTTGATACGTTTCTTAAGTGCCGGACACTGATCTACCATATCAACCGCAACATCAAATACGATAGAAGCCTGTTGTCTATCAGAAGCACAGCCATATACTTCTGCACCCCACTCTCCATCACCACAAGTCATCAAAAGTGCAATAGCTGCAGCTAGTTCCGATTTTCCGTTCTTCTTTGGAATTTCAATATATGCTGTATTATATTGGCGGTATCCATTCTCTTTTACCGTTCCAAAAATATCCCGGACAATCTTGTCCTGCCAAGGAAGCAGATCAAAAGGAACTCCTCTCCACTGACCTTTGGTGTGTTTTAAACAATTAATAAAGTTGACTGCATGATCTGCTTTTGCTTTATCAAACATTATGCTCCGCCTCCCTTAATCAGCAGAAGTTCCATTTCATCACTTTCCTTGCTGTCTCCTGTATCTGTAACAATTCTGCTTCGTGCAGATGGTGTTAATCCGAACTGCTCACAGAACTTATTCATAATTTTCAAATAGGTCTGAGCAATAGATACCTGTGGTACCTGTTGCCAGTATCCGGATGGTGTTTTTACAATCGTGCCATGCTGGGTAATGAATTCTTCTGCTTCCTTCCATCTCGCATAAGCCTGACAGTAACCTGCGAATGCAGCCATATCCACTTCAGTTAAAATACCGAGATGCTCCAGCTGTTTTGCCATTCGCTTCCACTCTTTTTTTGCTTCATCCTCAAGCCATGAAGGACAACGTGGTGCTTTCTTTTCTGGCTGTGGTTCTCTGGTATTCAAACTTCTCTTTCCCGGATTTCCTTCCAAAACCTTAACTGCCGTAGGTTTTGGCTTTCTTCCTCTCTGCGCCATCGTTATCACCTCCTTAAAAAATGGCATGAAAAAAAGACCTCCGAAGAAGTCTTTTTTCGTAAATTTATATTATTCTCCTGTCAAAATGAACTGTACATAAGCATCTTTATTTTCTTCCAGAAAAATCACCAAATCCCAGAATTCCATTTCAAACGCAAGCCTCTGCACTGTGTATATGTCAAACATATTTGTAAGGCCAGTTTCTCGAATGACAAGGATTTGTTCTCTTACTCTTGTATCCATTACTGCACCTCTATCTTCCTGCAACGGTCGACTCCATATACAACGTGAAGCCTGCTACCATTATCCCAGCGAACCATAATCGATGCTGTATCATCCACGCCAATTACTGTTCCTTCTGTTCCTATAGGCGGTGCCTGCATATCATCCATGCATTCCAATACCACTCTGCATCCTGCTGGATATTGGCTTCGAACCCTCTCTACAACTTCTCTCCCCGGAAACGTCATTCTATTCATACATCGCCACCTCCCGTAAAAAAGCACTCGCTTTTCTTTTTCCAACACTGTCTGCAAGAGCCTTTTCCAGTACCTTCGTATCGAATCCGAAGCGTCTGTATCCTTCCTTGCAAACTTCATAGTAATAGTCGCTTGGACATCCAAGACCTCGGTTTTCATGCATGATGTAAACAATGGCATCAACTTCTCCAAGTTCCGTTCCATCGATCAGTGATTGCATCGATAACCTCATTTCCTTTTTGTAATAAAAAATTGGACAGCCTTCATAGCGGTCAAGATATCTTTCATCTCTTTCGCTGATCTGCCAGACCAAAACCGGAACCTTACTGCCCTTTTTCTTTTCAATGGTAAGGTAGCTCCCTGTAAGACTTCCCTTAAAAAGAAGCTGATAATCCGGAATGACTGCAGTTCCCACATACACTGCGTCCGGACATCTTTCAGCCATTTGTCTCATTGACAAGTTGCTCCCATAAGCTAAGTAATACTTTTTACTCATATGTATTCATCCTTTCTTCGGGGGATTTTCTCCCCTCCTACCACCCTAAGACCGCCGGAGCGGTCGGTGGTTGTGTATGTATCTTTATCTCCAAGCGGAATTCCCATCCATGTTTCGGAGTAAAATCTTTCTTGCTGTTTCAAATTCCTCCCCGATGAATCCCAGTCTGAGCATCCAGCATCTGAAAGCGTATTTTGGATTTTCTTCCTGTTGCTGTTTCGGGCTTGCTGTTCTGAGCATCTTTGCAAGCTGGCTCATTGCGAGGCAAAGCTGAATGTACGCTTTTAATTCCCCGGCGTGAAGTCCGCCATGTCTCTCTTCGGAGCGTTCTGCAAATTGGAAAAGTCGAAATTCAATGGTTCCCTTGCTCCAAGTTGCGTGAAGGTTCAACATGTGGTATCTGCTACTGTCGTAATGTTCTCTACTTCCGTCTCTTCCGTTGTACCAAAGTTTCTGCATGGCTTCAAAAGTCTTTGGTTTTCTTCGGTTCAGTCTTTTTAAGAAATCCGGGTCAACTGTCTGGCAGTAATTTCTCTGTCTCCAAGCATCCAATCGGATGGCTTTTCCAATCTGCTGTTCGTGTGCAGCCATCATGTTTACCAAGTTTCGAAGGCTCTGTGGTGAGTGGTCTCCGAGTCCGATGTGAATGTGTACTCCGCATCCTCTGGAAGGTGTTGATTTTGCTCCAGCGTGTCTAAGCTGTCTGATGACTTCCTGTAAGGTTTCAATGTCATCGTAGGTAAGAATCGGTGTTACCAATTCGCATTTTTCATCATCTGGTCCGCTGATGCTTGAGTCTCTCATAAACTTCCAAACTCTGCCCTGCTGGTCTTTGCAAGCCCAAGCTTTGTATCCGTATTCTCCTGCTGCATAGTAGGCTGTTGTTCCGAAGAACTTTGCAATCTTCTTTGCTGCTTTCTCTCTTGTAATGTTGTTCATTTCAACCTCAACTCCGATTGTCTGGTTTTTCATTGCTTCAATCTGTGCTCTTGTTTTTTCATTCATGTTTATGTACTCCTTTTTGGTTTGTTTTCCTTTTGGTAGTACACATGTTCGCTCTAAATGCACATATTATCCAGTCAATTCTGCACCATAATGTACACGAACTTTCAGATGTAAATTTCTGAAAAATTGTGTATATTATGGCGGTCTTATATGTCGAAATGCAACATTCCTACGCTTCTGTGGCGTTCTGTTTTCTAGCCTTATTTCTTTCCTTGGCTCTCTCAATCTCAGCTTCTGTTCGGAATGCGGTATGTCCTTTCAGATTAGTGAGAAGTGTATTTCGAACTTCTTTCCCGTCCTTACCCCCGAAGCCGAGTCGAATGAGCCAAACCCTCATATAATACTTTTCGTTTTCTTCTAAGCACTGCTGTGGATTAATTCGCTTCTGGCTCTTTGCCATCTGCGCCATAGCTGAAACCAATCTGGTATAGACGTTCGCACTCTCTATCGAAAATGGAAATTCACAAAAGCTGATGCGTTCCTGTGTAAAGATCATGCCCAACGGTTCATGTTCCACAATCATCTGAACCGTTTCTTCTAAAGGCATTCCCTCTCTGGTTTTCAACTTCTCTACTAATGTATCGGAAACCTCAAGTGCTTTCACACCAACTGCCTTCTCAAGAAGGTACTGCTTACTATGAATTAGGTAAATCAGATTTTTAAGACTCTCTGCAGTAAACCCTTCCATCGGAATGTCAATATTTAATTTGTCCTTTTCGCCTTCTGCGAGACCCTTTGCAATCAATTCACTCTGCATCTGTTTACCTGCCCTCTCATTTTCTGTTTCTACGCTTCCTTCTTTGTCGATGCTGAAATCTCCTACTTTATAGCAAAAGGTCGGTGCACCTACATAGATGGATTTTACTCCAGTAATTTCTTCTATCGCCTTAACGATGTCTTTTCTGTTTTCCGCTGTTGTTTTAAATTTCATATGTACTTCCTCCATTCATTTTGGTTAGTACATATATCACTCTGAATGGAGGAAATAGCAAGTTAATTATGATATTTATTCACAAGACTCTGGGAGTTCCAGTTCTGAATATCTCAGCGTCTTACCATCACGAATTACATACACGTCATCCCCGGAGCCTTTCTGTTCCATATATCTTTTTACGATAACGTCTACAAATTTTTCATCCAGTTCAATTCCATAACAGATTCGTCCAGTCTGTTCACATGCCAGAAGCGTGGAACCCGAACCAAGGAATGGGTCTAATACCACGCATCCCATCATTGATGAATTCTGAATTGGATACGCCATAAGAGCAATTGGCTTCATGGTTGGATGATCTTTCGATGCTTTCGGACGATCATATTCCCAAATGGTAGTCTGCTTTCTATCTGAGAACCACTGGTGCTTTCCACCCTTCTTCCATCCAAAGAGGCATGGCTCATGTTGCCACTGATATGGACTTCTTCCAAGAACCAGTGCATTCTTTTTCCAGATGCAACATCCAGATAATTTAAACCCAGCACTTACAAAGGCTTTTCTGAAATTCAATCCTTCGGTGTCTGCATGGAACACATAAATGGAAGCATCCTGCTCCATGTTCTGTTCCATATTTACAAATGCAGCAAACAAGAAATTATAGAAATCTTCATCTGCCATGTTATCATTTTTAATCTTCCCGGCTGTTTCTTCTACATTAACATTGTAAGGTGGATCAGTGAGAACAAGATTTGCTTTCTTCCCATCCATCAGAATGTTATAGGTTTCTGGCAGAATGGAATCACCGCAAATAACACGGTGCTTTCCAAGTAACCATACATCCCCCGTCTTAGCTACAGTCGTTTTCTTTAATTCTGCGTCCACATTAAAATCATCTTCCTTGACTTTTTTATCGTGGACTTTATTAAAAAGCTGTTCAATCTCTGGCGGTTCAAAACCTGTGAAGCCTACGTCAAATTCTGAGTTCTGTAAATCCTCAATCAAATCTGCCAACAGCTCCTGGTTCCATTCACCAGAAATTTTATTCAGCGCAATGTTAAGTGCCTTTTCCTGTGTTTTTGTAACATCTACAATTGCACATGGCACTTCCGTATATCCAAGTGCTGATGCAACTGTTACTCTCTGGTGACCACCAATGATGGTCATATCAGAATTAACTACCACAGGATCAGCAAATCCAAATTCCTCAATGGAATGTTTAATCTTTTCATATTCCTTATCACCCGGCTTTAACTTTTTACGGGGATTATATTCTGCCGGGTTCAAATCCTTAATCGGTAAGACCGACAACTTTGCTGTTTTCATACTCCTCGTCCCTCCAAAATCTATCCTTAATGTAACAATCATGACAGCAATACTTTCTGTTCTTGTTTCCATAGGAAATAAATGTTTTTCCGCAATGCCCACAAACCAGTTCATACATTGCCTTTTCATTTCGCTTCAATGCTTCCGGGTGCATCTTCCACCATTCCCTTCTGCATTTCTCTGAGCAGAACTTTTTCGGTCTGCCCGTTTTCGGTTTTGTAATCGAACCACCACAATACAGACAAGCTTCCCCACTGTCCATCTTCATTTGTACATTTTTTGTAAGTGCAGATGCATAACCGGTAAGGTTATGGTTCTTACAATAGTTCCTTACAATGTCACGGGATAGTCCGACCACAGTTCCAATGGACTTATAGCCAACACCCTTTAGGCGCATCTCTACAATTTGTTTTGCCTGTTGCTCCGTCATTCTCTCACTTCCTTTCACGGGCATAAAAAATGAGTAAAAAAGCACCTATTTTCGCACTTTTTTACTCATAAAAAACATAGTTTTTATTTACTTTTTAACGAATTCCAAGGCTTTTTCCGTATCAATTAGCGCAACCGACCTATCCCCCGTGTTTAATTCTGCGAAAATTCACGTTTGAGGGGGCGGCGGTCTGACCCGGCAGGCTCACAGAGATTTGATATCCCCCCGGCATCAGCTATCGAATGTAATATCTGATGAGCGCACCCATCAATTTTAGTCCATCTTCAAAGCCGGATCGATAATATCTTTCTGTTTCTTCCGTTGCCTTATCACTGACCTCTTCCACATATGTTTTTATAATTTCCTTATCCTCATCCGACAGAGAATGAAGAACCTTCTGGTACTTCTCTTCCATTTCCTCAAGGTATTTCAACTCTTCTTTTCTCTGCTGATAAGTCTTGGCATCACAAATCCTTTGGTAATGAACCTCCATTCGATGTGCCAGTAGTTCCTTTAAAAATTGTTTTTCGCTTTCGTCCATAGCATCGCCTCCTTCAGCGAGACACTATAAACGAACCACTCCTTTTTATCCATATGAAGAACCACCAAGAATTTCTGTTACATACTGGTAATTAGTAACGATACTCCTGGTATCGGTCTTCGGTCATGGTTTTGCTGTCGTGGTGGTGCTTACAAAGCGGTTGCCAGTTCGATTCGTCCCAGAACAATACTGGATCACCACGGTGCGGTACAATATGGTCAACAACTGTAGCCTTCACGTACTTTCCTTCCTTCTGGCATTCCACACACAAAGGATTTCTTTTTAAGAAACGTTCCCTTGCTCTCTGCCACTTACGATTATAACCACGGTTCGCAGCACCTGCTCTGTCACCACGATGAAGGCTTTCATGCTCTTCACAATAAAACCCTTCCGTCAAATTCGGGCATCCCGGATGCTTACATGGTTTCTTTGGTTTTCTTGGCATCCCCAGTTCCTCCCTTCTATGTACGTGGCGGTTGAAAGGAGTACGAAACCTCCGCCACGGCATAAAAAAAGAACCGAAGGTTATTTCCCTCAGTTCCTGTTTCTGCACTATAACAATAACATACTATTTCGCAATTGTCAGTCTCATGTTTGTCTCACAAAAGTCTCACGTAAATTGGAATTTTTGTAATTCGTTAATCGCAATTATGTGTATTCATTTCAAACCAGTTTATCAATTTACCACATTTAGGGCATGTATGCTCTGCAATCTTCTCAACAATCCATTGAGAAACACCCACTTCCTTCATACGCAGGGAGTCTGGAATCACATTGGCATGATTGCAAATACCATTGATAACGGGTTTTATGCTGAACTCCCTCAGCTTATCACAAGGAAACGCTTTACATTCATAGCAACGAGTCACATGATGACTTACAGCGCAGTCAAGAAAGCCATGGTCAGCACAGTTTTTACAGCAATCACGAACATAGTCAGAAAAGCAGCCATGACAAACATCTGGAAAGGCAGGACACGCCCCGCAAAACAAACCGCATATAGAGGCACATTCTTCGTTAGGCATTCTGTTCATAAATAATTACCTCACAAAATTCAAGTTTTTCTATCTGCCCTCATTATATCACTTCTTCTAAAAAAGAAAAGACAGCTGGTTTTCCAACTGCCTCAATTATACTCTTCGTATGCCCCTATCTGTATCTGAAGGGCAATTGTAATCTGATCCATGAGAAGGGTATCTGAAATTTCCCCAATCTTCTCGGTCAGCTTCTTTTTATCAATGGTCTCCACCTGTTCCGCTAACGCCATGCTCTTTCTATGTAATCCTGTCGTTACAGAAAACGGAATCTGCACATGGGTTGGAAGGTACGGTTTCTTCCAAATCTTTGTTGTTAATGGAACTACTGTAATCACAGGAGAGTTCGCATTTGCTTTATTATTACTGACAACCACTGCTGGACGGATACCGCCCTGTTCACAGGAACCATTCTTTATTCCAAAGTCAGCATAGTATATATCTCCACGTTTACACATAAACATCCTCCTAACCCAACATATAAATTTCGGTCTGTCTGTCACGCATTTCATAAATTGCATCCAGTTCTTTGATTGCCATTTTTCTATATCTTCCCAACGTGGCATGACTGATATGATATTTTTCTTCAATGGTATTCCAGCTCATGCACTCGACTACCATATCCCACATAATTTCCCCGACGCCATTTGCCAGACCTTTTAGTGTGTATTCGAAGAACTCAATTTCAGCTTCCACGTACTCAAATCTGGAAATCAGATAAGAAAGCCATTCTTCATTTTCTCTTTCTGCAATTTTTTTATAATTCACAGCTATCTTTCCGGTCTTATCACTGACACCGCTGGTCTGAACCCTCTCCCCGTCAGCATGGGAGAAGGTCATAGACTCTATAATGTCATCCGGTGTAATCCCTTTGAATCTGGAAAGCTGGAATTTTAAAACAGTATGTTCTTTTTTCAATTCCTGATATTTATCAAGCACTTCTCCTGCTCTCATGATCTCTGCCTCCAATTCTTGCACGAACCGCATTGATCAGTGCCGACTGCCCGGCATCCTTTCTTTCCAATGCTTTCATGACATCTTCATCAACTGTTCCCTTTGTAATAATGTGCTGTACCACCACTGTGTTCTGTTGTCCCTGTCTCCAGAGCCTTGCATTCAATTGCTGGTACAATTCCAACGACCAAGTAAGTCCAAACCAAATGATAGTGGAACCGCCATCCTGCAGATTTAATCCGTGCCCAGCGGATGCTGGATGGATCAGTGCCACAGGTATCTTTCTTTCATTCCAGTCTGCGATATCCTTTGCCGTATCGATTTCTCTTACATCAAATCTCTGTTTTATTCTGTCTTTATCATGTTTGAACCAATATGCAACCAGTACCGGCTTGCCATTTGCAGATTCTATTAAATCTTCCAATGCATCCAATTTTCTCTCATGGATAGGAATCACTTTTTTGTTTTCATCGTAGACTGCACCATTTGCCATCTGGGATAGCTTATTAGAAAGTGCAGCTGCATTGACTGCATCCAGTTCATCCTCTCCGACTTTTAACACCATGTCATTTTCCAACTGGTCATAGAATTTCTGTTCCTTATCAGACATCACGACTTCCACTCTGGTATCAATTCTTTCTGGCATCTGCAGATAATCATGTGCCTTCATGGAAATACAGATATCAGAAATCAGACTGTATATCTTCTGCTCTGCTCCCGGTCTTAACTTGTAGGAATAAATGATTTCTTTGTTTCGTTTGTCCGGCACAAAGAACCTCTCACGATATCCGGTGATGTATCGTCCAAGTCGCTCTCCCATATCAAGCAGATACATCTGAGGCCAGAGGTCGATCAGAGTATTTGGTGCTGGAGTTCCGGTAAGTCCAATCATTCTTTTTATCTGTGGACGCACCTTCTTTAAGGCTTTGAACCTCTGTGCCTTATTGGATTTAAAAGACGAAAGTTCATCGATCACCACCGTATCGAAGTTCCACTTATGGTTTTCCACAAGCCATGCCACATTTTCACGATTGATAATATAAATATCAGCTTCAGCTTTCAGAGCCTCTTCTCTCTGCTGTTTTGAACCCAGCACCTTTGAAATTTTAAGACCTGCCAAGTGATCCCATTTCATAAACTCCCGGCTCCAGGTATCTTCAGCTACACGCTTTGGTGCAATCACAAGCACTCGTCCAACGGTAAAATAATCAAGAATTAACTCCCAAAGTGCGGATAAGGTAATGACCGTTTTTCCAAGACCCATGTCGAGGATCAGTCCGCAGTATTGATTTTTTATAATAAATTCTGAAGCAAAGTTCTGGTAATCATGCGGTTTGTATTTCATGTAAAATACCTCCAATCTGTTCCACGTTATCTATCACATAAACCCGGAAGCCTAATCCTTCCAGTGTTCGCTTTCTTTTTTCCTGTAAGGGTCGGAGCTTCTTTCCCGGTGCTTTCAGTTCTGCAAATGCCACCTTGCCTCCGGGGAACAGTATCAATCTGTCCGGCACCCCATCTAAACCGGGAGACACGAACTTTACCGCCAAGCCTCCCATCTTTTTTGCTTTGGTTACCAATTTCTGTTCCACGTACTTTTCGCTATAACTCATTGAAACCTCCGTTTCCCAATTTCCCTCTTACGCGCGTATACATGCGATACGCACATTCACGTGTGTTACAGGGCTATATTTATATATTTCTATTTAATAGATATTTATAGGCAACATAGAAACAAGCCATCCTGCTTCCCTTGCGGTTACTGCATTTTTTCTGTTTGCCCTCATATCCCGTTTTCGGATACCTCATCGGCAATGGCAACTAGCGTTGTCGGCATCACCATTGCCGATTGTTTCCTTATTTGGTTTCCGTTACTTCTTCTCTTACATAGCCTTTGACTACTCCGTAAATGGAGAAGCGCATCTTACCTTCCGGTCGTTTCCATCCCTCGATGCCACTCATGATGGCTACAATTTCATTTGCATCCTGTCGTTTGAGATTGCCACGCTCTTTTCCAAAGCACTCGCACCAGATTTCCATATTACAGACACGGTTACGCTTTTTCACTCCGACCTTACGGCTTCCTTCAAATTCTGAACCGTTGATGAAATTTCTTCTTTCAAAAAGAGTCATAGACTCCCAGTTCTCCGGAAGAAGCATCTCAAGGTAATCACGAATCGTACCTTCTCTTTCATCCTGCTCCATCGCTTCCTTCTGTTCCTGCACTGCGATCGGTTCTAGTTCTTTTGGTAAATGGAGGGTTTCACCTTTTTTGTAATAATGAAGTGCTTCTGCCCAGATCATCTCCACTTCTTCACGAGTGAGTTCCCATGACCCTCTGTCAGTTCCACCCGGAACTTTTACAGGCCAGAATCGTCTGTTACCAGTAATGTCACGAAGATAAGTATCTGCATTGGTCGTTCCGATGAACACACACTGTCTTGGATGGGGAGTGGCTCTTCTTCCGAATGCAGCACGATAAATATCATTCTGTCTGGAAAGAAATCCACGGAGTGTTTCGATATCTGTTTTCTTCAGACCTGCCAGCTCCCCGATTTCTAAAATCCAATATCCCTGCAGTTTCTCAGCAGCAGTTTTGTCCTTGGTATCGGATAAAAGAAGCGAGTCATTGAACCAGTCCCCACACAGCTTTGCAATGAGTGTGGATTTTCCTTTCCCTTGCGGACCAGATAACACCAACATGGTATCGAACTTACATCCCGGAGTCATAACTCTGGCTATCGCAGCTACCAATGTTTTTCTGGTAACTGCACGGACGTATTCGTTGTCTACCGCACCGAGGAAATCTACCAGTAGTGTGTCTACTCTTGGGATTTCATCCCATTCCGGGAGCGATGCCAGAAACTCTTTGATTGGATGGTAAGAACGATCATCCGTCACCTTCGATACTGCGATATCATAATTTCTTGCTGAAAAGTTCCCGTAGGTAAGGTCAATGTAGGAAATCAGCTGTGCATCGTCAGCGTCTCTCCAGAACTTGGATGGATGACTCCATGGCACTTCCCCTTTGATTTCCATATCATCAGAAAGCTGGTTGAACACGATACCTTTTAAATTTTCATCGTTATTCAGAATGAGAAGCAGGTTCTTCAGATTATTGATGAGAATCCCCTGTCGGTTATACTCCAGCTGTTTCTTCCAGTCCTCTTCTGCAAAATCCATTCTTGCAGAAGCCTCACGTTCCTTTCCAAGAGTGATGCGTACCTGTTCATTCTGAGAAGCAAATTCCTGCATGGCTTTGTAGGAAGGAAGTTTTGTAGAGTCTGTATCTTCAGAAGCCTTTGCATCCAGATGACCGAACTTGTGAATACGGACTACATCAAAAGCATTCATCAGCTTTCCGCAAGCTGGGTCTGTCGCATGATGACTGTAAGCAAACACATCCTCATAAATCACTACCCCGGCTGAAGAATCTGCTGGAACATAATCATAACGACCGGGCATACTGCTTGGCTGATACACATCTGAGATAAACGTGTCGATCGCCTGTGTAATTGTAAATGTTCGGTTGAAGGCTCCGAGGACTCCTCGCTTCTGCAGAGGGTCTTCCTGCTTTTTGATATCTTTCTGGACAATGGAATGCTGTCTATTTGAAACAGGCCACGTAGATACATCTTTCCAGTCATTATATTTAGCAAGCACCTCATCCGGGTTGAGTGGTTCTCCAGTAATCTCATGGAAAAAGAAATCGCCATCTGCAGAGGTACTAGGCCAGTACATCAATCGGCTGGGTTCATAGGTCGTATCATCAAACAACTCCATACCGATTTCTTCAGCCACCTTACGGCTGACTGCCATATATTCATCCGGTGTCACTTCTCTTAAAAGTGGAATGATGAGTCGCAGTCTTGGCTTTTCTTTTGTATGCTTGTGTGTAGAATAGATGAAACATCCAAATGTCTGGAACATTTCAATCTGATCTGCTACGTCTGCATGTGCGTAATCCATATCCAGTGTCAGTGCTGAACGGGAAAGTACGCAGTCCTTCTTTCGTCTTCCACCTTTGAGTCTCCCAAGAACATAACCGCCTACGTCTTTGACATCATCCTGCTGTGCCTTTGACATCTTGCGGTACTGCTCCATCGTTTCGGATGTACGGATGGTCTGTGAAATACGATCACGGAACTCAGAAAGCTCCATCTCTTTTAAATTCCATTTCTTTTCCATTCGGGAATTACCCGTTGATACTGCGATCTTCATTTGGCTTACCCCCTTTGTAATTCAACATTTCCAGATTGCTCTTTGCTCTTTTATACAGAACCTGTTCTTCTCGGCTTCTGGCATTGTAAAAATGGAACTGCTTGGAACCTTCCGCTTCCAATGCTCTGCGTCTGGCAAATTCCATATATTTTTCGCTATGCTCAGAGACCTCCAGCTCCAAGAACATTCGTAAATTATCAATGTCTTTCTTCCCAGCAAATTTCTTGATTAACGGGAATATCTTTCTTCCGACTGCTATCGTGCAAGGAAAGAACTCTTTTACATACAGTTCCATTCTCCCATTACGATATGCCAGTCTTACGATCTGACGGGTCTGTTCCGGCTCTGCCAGACCAATCCCTAAATGTGCGGTCGGGTCACGATACCCTTCCGAATTGTATTTTGTTCCCATGCTGTGTCCTCCTAATCTTTTTTGTAAAATGGGCTTTCAAACCCAGCTGCACTTAGTGGCAGTCCATCCGTCCATTCCGGGTTCACTGCCATAATTTCATTTATTTCATCTACGGAAGAAACGCCCTCCGGTACTTCCAAAACCACTTCATCGTGAACGTGACATACGATATCAAATCCTGCATCTTCTAATCGGAGCATAGCTTCTGCAAGAATATCTCTACTGGTAGCCTGCACGATATTTTCCACTAGCTTCGGACCGTAAGTTTCCAGTCGCATCCACTTCTTGGACTCCCCGATACCTTCATAGGTGATACCCTCTCGTCCAAACTTGTTGACTCCCATCTTCGGTTTCACATAAGAAAGTTTCCTGCCCGATGGCAAAGTGACGAACAGGATACCGCTGGTGTATTCGAATGCCACTCTTCCTACTCTGGATGGCTTCTTGTCCCGGACAGCCTTGACTGCTGCTTCATCTACTGCCCACCAGAATTGTGTAATGTGTGGATTCGCATTTCTCCACGTGGTTACAAGAGACGGAAGCTCCTCTTCCGAAAGTCCCATCTTCAATGCTCCCATTGCTGTCATTGCTCCAACCGAACCACCATATCCTAATGCAAGCTCACTGATCTTACCCTTCTGTCGAAGCGGTGAGGTCTTTGTAATTTCTTCAATTGGAACATGGAACATAGCGGATGCAGATGCTTCATAGATTTTTCCATGCGTCTGGAACACCTCAATTCTCCACTGTTCCCCGGCAAGCCAAGCCAGCACTCTTGCTTCAATTGCTGAGAAGTCGCTAATAATAAATCGGCATCCTGGCTTTGCTACAAATGCGGTACGAATCAGTTCCGATAGAACATTCGGTGTACTTTCATATAACATTTCCACGTCATCGTACCGACCATCTGCTACCAGACCTCTTGCCAGTTCCAAATCGCTGATATGGTTCTGTGGCAGGTTATGAATCTGCACAAGCCTTCCTGCCCAACGTCCAGTTCGGTTTGCTCCAAAGAACTGTAACAATCCATGCACTCGGTTTTCCCTGCAGACAGAACGGTCGATAGCTTCATACTTTTTTACAGAAGTTTTCGACATCGCCAGTCTAAGTTTCAGCATTTCCTGCACATCGCCTTCTGTCTTATCCACCAGTTCCTCCACGGTTGCTTTGGCAAGGGAATCCACTTCGATACCCTTTTCTGTGAGCCACCCTTTAAGCTGTGATACGCTGTTCGGATTTTCCAGTTCAGAAAGCTCATAGGCTCTTTTGGTAGCTGTATCTTTATAGAGAAGATCACAGGCAATGGCATGGTTTACCAGATTGCGGTCAACCATAATGCCACGGTCATTAATTCTCTGATCTAAGCAATACAGTTGTTGTTCCCTATCCGGTATCGGATACTTCCACAGCTTCTTTCGTATCTGCTTCTCCACATCTACATCACGGATGCAGTAGGTTTTGAACAGTTCCCATTTCTCCGGTGCATCCTCTGGGAGATTTCTGGTTCGACCTCCATTGCTCTTGGTCGGTTTACAAGGACTGCAGAAATAACGGATGAGGTCTTTCCCCTCTGACATCTTCTGTTTATCCAGTCCAAGAACTACACCGACCCCTTCCAAGGAAAGTGGTAATGCAAGCATGGCAGCCTGCACCGCTGTACATTTCCACGCTTCTGGTTTGAGATTTATTCCAAGATGTTTAGAGATACAGGTTCGTTCAAAGTTGGCATTGAATGCTGTCTTTGTTATCGAATCGTCCAGAAGCATCTCTATAACCTCGTCCGGCAGCTTCTCCCCACAGGCAAGGTCTACGATTTTCGTTTCTCCGTCATCCACGGAATATGCAAACAATAAAATTTCAAAATTGTCGGAATCCGTGTATTTGTAGACACCACAGTTGATGAGGTCTATATCTGAATAAGTTTCTATATCGATTGCTAACTGTTTATCCATGCGTAAGACCTCCCACTTTTAATCTTGCTTACAACCTTACGTGATACACCCATCTCTTCTGCAATGTGATATGGATGTTCACCACCAGCCAAGCGTCTCTTAATTTCCTGCACTTGCTGATACTTCAAATCGAGGACTTTCATCGGAAGCCTTCTGCCCCCAACGTAATGTGGCAGAATACGAATGCTGCCATCACTGCTTATCTGATATCTTCCTTCCAGTCCTTCGATGTCTTTCCAATCTTTCATAAAACTTCAACTCCTTTATGTAGGGACGGAGAATTTCTCCGCCCCATTCATTTCTTAGGAAAGGAAATCATCATCTGCATCTACTGCTTCAAATTCATCCTTGGCATTTGCTCTGGAACCTAAAGGATTACCATCACGAAGTTTCTGTACATTTCCAAGACCTGCTGCGATTCCCTTATTTCCGTTGGAATTGTAAGCGTAGAAAGTAACTGATACTCTTCCATAACAGCCGGAATACACTTCACTCTGGTCAAGGATAGGCTGTACCTGTCTGTCCACTACCTGCGGTGCCTGTCTGCTGTTGGCGTTCACGAAGTAGCTTCCTGCATATGCTTCATCGTCTGGTCTATCGATATCGCCATCACGAAGAGGTGTCTTAAGGTTCGCTGGGATCTTTCCTCCCCACTTGCCTTTGCCATCTTCTTTCGCCTGTTCGATGGCTTTTTTGATTTTTGCAATGGTATCCTTATCCTGCTTATCGATGATAAGGCTGACAGAATACTTCGGATCAGAACCGTTAATGGAATCTGGCTCCCAAATGTGTGCGTAAGAAAATCTACATGGAATAATTACTTTTGTGTTGTTTACTGCTGTACTCATATTTTTAGTCCTCCTGTTTAAAGTCCGCTTCTGCGGTTGATACTGTTACTGCTTCTCTTTTATCTGAGTCTGGCACCAGTGTGACTTTGCCTTCCGGCTTATACACATAAGCACCAAGAATCTCTTTGAATTTTTTCTTTCCCATCAGACGCTCCATCTCTGTGATGCCGATGAGACTGGATTTAAAGATGTCAGTGTACCCTGCTTTCTTAGCAACTTCTGCCACTTCCTCTTCATCCGTATATTTTCTGTTGGTACGTCCCAACACCAATTTGAATCCAGGCCATTCCCTGTGGTGAACGACTGCTTCATTCTGTGCAAATGCGTACACTTCCTCTGCCCATTTTTTCAGAGCATCTGCTTTAGAAAGAACCTCTGCCATTTCTTCATCTGTCAGAAGGTCTGGTTCCTTAAATTCATGCTGTGCCAGCTTCAGAAACTCTTCCGCTCTGGCTCTGCACTGAAATCTAGCCTTACAAAATCTACAGTGATCACCTGCTTTGAACTCCCCTTCACCAGAAAGAGCCATCTTTGCTCTTGGCTCCAGAACCTCTCTTCCCCAAGCTTTCAATTCTTCTGCCGGAATTTCCCAAGTAGAAAAGTGATCGATTCTCGGCTGCACAATGGTAAGTTCCACGGTTTCAATATCGAAGAGCATATCCGCCATGTCGAGCATCCCAAGTCCGTAAATCATAAGCTGATTGTTTTCTTCTGCATCGACCATCACGCCTTTACCCAGCTTCAAATCAATAATCTGTATTCTGTTGTCAGTGATAATCACCATATCCGCTGTCCCGAAACAATCCTGCACATGTTCTCGTAAATCCACTCTTTGTTCTACTGCGAACACCGGGGAACTGCAGATACGTTTCGCCTCCTCAATCTGCCCGATGACATATAAAACATAATCATCGACCGCTTCCAGAAGCTCGTCCGAATAATAATCTGATACCGGACGCTTATCTCTTCTTTTTAAATGTTTGTTTATCAGATACTCAGCCATTCTGTGTCCGGCAGTACCTTCTGCAGCATACGGAGACTGTTCATCTTCAAACTGCTCCTCCAGCAAAAGTGCCGGAGGACAGTTCAGATATCTACTGCCAGAGGATGGTGAGAATCTTGCATGTGCGCTCATTAAAGTGCCTCTGCTTTCTTCAGAAGTTCCGGATACTTTTCTTCCGGCACTGCTGAGAGCTTGTCCGCACCGCATTCTCTAAGAAGCATTTTTACTTCCTGTGTCTTTCCGGCTCTGCTCTTTTCAGAAAGAACCAGACGTACATCAGCCTGTGTGATTACCTTTTCTTCCTTCTTTGGAGCAGGTGCTTCATCTGTTTTTTCTGTCAAGGCTGGAAGCTCCGGCATCTCTGCACCAGCTTCTGCCATCTGTCTTAATCCTGCTGCTACCATCTCGTAACCCTGTGCTACTAATAAAATCGCTTCACTCATATGTCGTACTCCCTTCCTTTATTTCAAAAGCTTCAATCCCTTAATGGATGCTATATACTCTGGTGTTGCTCTGTCATCGATACGAAGTGTTCTAAGATTGATACGGTTCATATCTTTGTCATACAGACGAACAGGAACCTTCGTGTCTCTTGCATGCTCTAATTCGAACTGCATGCCAGATGTGATGTTGAATCCGAAGACCCAGACCTCATCGCAACAATCCATAAGTTCCAAGCCCATCTCAATGCCCTGCATTCTCTCAGCTGGCTTCTTATCATCAAGGAATGTCGGAAAGTAAAGATGCGGTACAATCGGAACAGCGCCTGTACCAATTGCAATACGTGCATAAAACTTTGCTTTCTCAGCGTTCTCTTTCTCGTTTCCTCTAAACGGTGAACAAATAAATACTGTCTTCATGGTTTATAACCATCCTTTCTACATTCGGCTCTCATGACCGTGGTGTCTCGTTATTTCGGATAAATAATCGTTTTCTTTTCAATTCAGTTGTGGTAAACTGATTTTGTTGGGATGATTGCATCGATACTCTTCTGCCAGGTTGAGAGATATTTTCATTCCCTTCTTTTTCTTTAATCCGATTCATTTACCCATCTCCATTTTTGGTAAGTTTCTGATTTCTTCTTAAACATTTGGTAAGTTCGTGGTTAAAAAAAATTGCATCAAACTCTGCAAATGATAAGTCCAGTTGCTTGACAAGGGTTAACATCTCCTCCGCTTTGAACTTATTTTCAGAACTGCATTCCTTATGGCACATTGCCTTTTCGGTAATTCCCAAGGCAGCTGCCAAATCCTTCTGACGAAGATTTTTCTCTACTCTCTTCGCCTTCAACATTCTTACGTTCATGCGTTTTCTCTCCTTTCGTTTAAGTCTGAGGAAATTATATTAAACATTCGGTAAGTTGTCAACACGTAACTTTCCATTTGTTTTCCATTTTCCGCACCCCAAATCTCAATTTTTCCTTATTTTTCGGGCTTTTTGGGAATTTTAAAACTTTCCAATTATTTTTTCTTATTGACACAAATGGTAAGTTCTGTTATACTTTTGGTAAATCAGAAATCGATGAACAATTTTTTTATTACAAATGAATACTACAAATGAATGCAAAAAGAACGTTTGCACGAATGCTGTAGTGCAGGAACTAAAAAGCCTGTCAAGAAAAGCAAGCCAGTTGGAGCTGAAATACGAAAACCTCAAGGGACGGTCGAATATATGTATCATCGCTTGGAAACTATAAGACGAGAAGATACTGAAGCAAAGTTCCCTTATAAAACAATCAAGTAAGCCAAACACTGCAAAATGCTAAAGACGCAGAGCAAAAAGTGCCATGCAGAGCATATGCAAATCTATATTAGAAAGAGGATATCAACTATGAACAATACGAATTTAGGAGGAAGGATTTCTGATTTATTACAAAAAAATGGTTTAACTCAACGAGAGCTTGCAGAAAAGGTCGGTGTAACTGAAGTTTCCATGTCTCGTTATATTAGCGGTGACCGTACTCCGAAAGGACCTATTATTGCTAATATAGCACTTGCACTTCACACCACTTCCGATTATCTACTTGGTCAGGAAGTCGAAGATGACTCTGAACTTGAGTATTATCGTACACAGCGTGCGATTGCTCGAAATGCAAAGAAATGGACACAGAAGCAGAAAGCCGATCTCGTTAACGCCCTTTTTGAGTCAGAAAACTAGAAAGGATAAAACTTGAGAATACTGACAAATAACAGGTGCGAAGAAATCAAACAGGAAGTCTCTTTCATGTTTGAAGAATGCGAAATCAACAGCTACCCCATTGATTGTTTCGATATCGCAAACAAACTTTATTACGTTCTAAAACCATATTCTTCTCTTACACCAGAAGAATACACGAATGCCCTCTGCATTGACACAGATGGCTATTCCAGAGTGGAAACAAATCCAGTTACTGGAATGAATCAATATGTAATATATTATAACGACTACGCACAGTATGAGCGTATGCGCTGGACAGTCTTTCACGAGATTGGTCATATTTATTTAGGTCATCATGATAATCCGGATGACAGCAATAGTACCATCGAGGAAGCAGAAGCAAATTTTTTTGCAAAATATGCAATTGCTCCTCCTCCGTTAATTGCAATTTCACATTGCAGTGATCCTTCCGATATCGCAAATGTATTTTGTGTATCTGCTGAGGCATCCGAATATTCCTACGAATATTACATCAAATGGATGAAATACGGTCCACGGTGCTATGCATCTTACGAAAGAAGAATGTTGCGATTATTCCTCGCAGCATAACAAAAGGACTGATGAGAGTTCCCGAATCTGCTGGGAACCGTCATAAGTCCTTTTTCACTCAAAGGTGCTTGTATTTCTATATCTTGTATGATATAATTTTCTTTACCACAAGATATAGTATATTATACATATTTACTATTCAATTTCGAGTCAAGAAAGCGAGGTGAAAAACGTATGGAAGAGACAATTAAAATTATTAAAAGAAATGAAGAAGAGATTACCTTCTCAATCGATAAAATTGTAGAAGCTATCACA
>OIXV01000687.1_pt1 | contig 31566 bp, 28 predicted proteins | sample 1587771 | NCBI WGS metagenome assembly OIXV01 (sample SAMEA3888893, study PRJEB22519) | human gut metagenome | biome: human gut; feature: human-associated habitat; material: faeces | place: Denmark | collected 2010
ACACTCCCTTGCGACGCTTGTGCGTCTATCCCTTGTGGACTTGCCGTCCGCAAACGGTTTTGACAAACCGTTTGCCGCCAGCAAGTTTGAAGATTAGACATAAACAAATCCTCCGCATGGTCTAAGCCATACGGAGGATTAACTGTTTTACGGACACCCGTCTATTTGAGTGCGTTCCTTTTTTGATAGAAGTCACTGCTTTCCCGCGAGGTAGTAGTCGCTTTGGCCCGGATGGTAGAACGGACAGGCGGTCAGCTTGCCGCGCAGGAACGACGCCATCTCGTCCTCGTCGAGCTGTTCGTCGCAGTAGTAGCTGTCGGACTCTTCATCGTAGCTGTAATAAACGCAGTCCTCGCACAGACTGACGGACATGAGATCATCTCCCGCGGGTAGAATTTAGTGCTGGTATTCGAATTCCAGCTCGTACATGCTGACGATGTCGCCATCCTTGATGCCGAGGTCCTCGAGCTGCTGGAAAACGCCGTTTTCGCGCAGCATCTTGTCGAAGAACATGCGGCTCTCGTAGTCGCCGAAGTTGACGTTGCTCATGAGCCGTTCAAGCCACTTGCCCTCGACGATGTAGGTGTTGTCCTCGACGGTGATCTTGAGCGGCTCGCTCGCGTCGATCTTGACGGGCTTGGGGACATACTCCGGCTCGTAGACCGTGACGGGCGGCAGCGTTGCGAGCTTTTCGGCGATCTTGAGCACAAGCTCGCGCGTGCCGGTGTGGGATGCAGCGGAAAGGGCGAAGAGAGGGTAGCCCAGCGGCTCGACGTGCGCGCGCAGGGCCTCAAGCAGGCTCTCGTCCTCCATGATGTCGGTCTTGTTGGCGACGACGATCTGCGGGCGGGTGGCAAGCTCGGGGGAATACTGCGAAAGCTCTGCGTTGATCGCGTCAAAGTCTGCGATGGGGTCGCGGCCCTCGCTGCCCGACACGTCGACGACATGAACGAGCAGGCGGCAGCGGTCGATATGGCGCAGGAAGTCGTGACCAAGGCCCGCGCCCTCGGCTGCGCCCTCAATGATGCCGGGGATGTCGGCCATGACGAACGAAACGCCCTCGTCGACGTACACGACGCCGAGGTTGGGGTAGAGGGTGGTGAAGTGATAGTTTGCGATCTTGGGGCGCGCCTTCGACACAACGGAAAGAAGCGTCGACTTGCCGACATTCGGGAAGCCGATGAGCCCAACGTCCGCGAGAAGCTTGAGCTCGAGCACAACGTCGTGCTCTTCACCCTCAAGGCCGGATTTTGCAAAGCGCGGGGCCTGACGGGTCGGCGTTGCGAAGTGGGCGTTGCCCCAGCCGCCCTTGCCGCCGCGGCAGAGGATGTACGGCTCGGAGTCGGACATATCCTTGATGATCTCGTTCGACTCCGCGTCACGCACGACGGTGCCGCGGGGCACGCGGATCGTGAGATCCTTGCCCTGCTTGCCGAACTTGCGCGCGCCCTGACCGTCCATGCCGTTGTCGGCGACGTATTTGCGCTTGTAGCGGAAGTCCATCAGCGTCGACATATTGTCGTCGACCACAAGGACGATGTTGCCGCCGTTGCCGCCGTCTCCGCCGTCGGGACCGCCCGCGGAGACATACTTTTCGCGGTGGAACGCCACCGCGCCGTTGCCGCCCTTGCCGGCGCGGCAGAAGATGCGTGCCTTATCGATAAAAGATGCTGCCATGTTGGCACCTCCTTGATATCTTGTTATTCCTGAACAAATAGTGTACCCGTTTTTCGACGATTCGTCAAGAAAAACGGAGAGTTTCACAAAAAAGAAAATGTGGGGAAAAATCGGGAACTTTTGCCTTTCCGCTTGCGTCAAAGGAAACGATTACAAAGCGGAAAGGAAGCGGAACACTTGAAAAGACTGCTTGCACTGATGATGCTTGTCGCCATGACGGCGGCGCTCCTGGCCTGCACAAAGGACGGCCGGGAGAACGAAAACGATGGTGTCGATCTAGAGCCGCAGCACGCGGGCGCGGACACGATGACGCTGCGCGTCGTAGGCGACGGCGAAGATGGCACGCTCATTTTAGCGGGAGAGACGGAGGTCTACGCCCTGCCGCTCGAAGGCGTGACGCTGTACTTAGACGGCGGCAGCGTGTCCGCTTCCGAGATCGAGAGCGGCATGAGCGCCGAGGTCTGGTACACCGGCGGTGTGCAGGAGACATATCCCGCGAAGTTTTCACAGGTGGTGGCCGTGTCCTTCACGCGCGAAACAGACAGCGGCGTGTACGATCTCTGCGGTCTTTACTTGCAGGTGCTGGAAGATCTGTGGAACAAGGATGCGGGACTCAACGACGGCGCGGAGATCGTGAGCGTCGATCTGAGCAAGGCACCCGGTGGACTGACCGCGGGCGAAAAGGCGGCCGTTGCCTATGTCTTTGTGCAAAAGCATGGCGTGCAGGGCCTGACGATGACCTTCGACGAGCTGTGCGAGGAAGGATATCTCACGGGCGAAAAGCTGGAGGACGGCAGTACGGCCTATTCGTTTGCAAATGGCCTGCTCTTCACCATCACGCCGGAGGAGACGCAGGACAACGGCGCGTCTGTCTGCTTCAGCGCCGGAAAGTGGCGCTCGCCGCTCGGCGCATATTACTTTACGAAGTGCACGGCCTCCCGCGGAGAGAGCGGCTGGGAATACAGCGTCGGCGCGGAGATGATCTCCTGAGTCAGAGAATATCTTTAATTTGAGAAAGCGAATCGACGATCTGGTCGGCTGCGCAATGCTCCGGAACGGGGCGGTGTGCGTGGTTGTACCAGATCGTTTTCATGCCTGCGTTTTTGCCGCCGGCGATGTCGGCGGTCAGCGAGTCGCCGATCATCACGCATTCCTCGGCGGCAACGCCGGGGAGCGGAGCGCGGCAGGCGTCGAAAAACGCTTTCTCGGGCTTGCGGTAACCGAGCGACTCCGAAACGAACACGTGGTCAAAGTAGGGGAGAAGACCCGACATAGAGAGGCGGTTGAGCTGCTGGTCGTGGAAGGCGTTGCTCGCCGCGCAGAGGATGTACTTTCCCTTGAGATAGCGGCAGACCTCGTCCGCGCCGTCGACGGGGATGGCGGTCTCGTAGAGAAGAGCCAGAAAACGCTGCTCAAACGCTGCGCCGTCGGCGTCAATGCCGAGGGCCTCGAAGATGCGGTTCCAGCGGAACTCAAAAAGCTGTTGCGTGGTGAGCTCGCCGCGCTCGATCTGCTGCCAGAGCACATCGTTGATGCGCGTGAACACCGCATAGGTGGAATCGTCAAAGGGAAAGCCGCGCTCGGCAAAGCCGATGCGCATGGCCTGCTCGGCACATTTGCCGAAGTCGAGCAGGGTATCGTCAATGTCCATGAGGACTGCTTTGAGCATGGGAGAACCTCCTACAGCGGTAAAAAAAGATCCCCGAGCCTTCGCTCGGGGATCATCGTTGTGCAATTACTCAGCGGGGTAAACAGAAGCCTGCTTACGATCCTTGCCGAGACGCTCGAAACGGAGCACGCCGCTCTCCTTGGCGTAGAGAGTATCGTCAGAGCCGATACCGACGTTGACGCCCGGATGGATGTGGGTGCCGCGCTGGCGCACAAGAATGTTGCCGGCGAGAACGAACTGACCGTCAGCGCGCTTGGGGCCAAGGCGCTTGGCGTTAGAGTCGCGGCCGTTCTTCGTGGAGCCGCCGCCCTTCTTGTGGGCGAAAAACTGAAGACCGATGTTCAGCATGGTGATTTGCCATCCTTTCTGTAAGATGATCGGAACAGGGGGCCTACGCCTCCATGACTTCGATATTGTCCGGATATTCGCTGTGCAACTCGGAAAAGAGCAGCATCAAACCCGTTAAAAGAGCCTGACAGGTGCTCTCGTTCGTGGCGGACAGACCGCCGGGGAGCCTGAATTCCACAGCGCCGGAGCGTTCATGGACCTTGACGGAAGCGGCGAGGCCTAAAACATCGTTCACGGTGCTTTCCACAAGGCGAACCGCGCTTGTGATCGCTGCACAGACGATGTCGGAGCCTTCTTCGCTGTAACCGCTGTGGCCCTTGGCATCAAAACCGATGATGCGTTTTCCTTCGGTGAGGAAAGTAACAGTGGTCATGACTTAGACGGAGATCTTGCCGATCTCAACCTTGGTATAAGGCTGACGATGACCCTGACGCTTGTGATAGCCCTTCTTGGCCTTGTACTTGTAGACGCGGACCTTCTTGCCCTTGCCGTTCTTAACGACAGTTGCGTCCACCTTCGCGCCCTCCACCACGGGAGTGCCGAACTTGGTGTTTTCGCCGTCGACGATCGCCAGGACCTGATCGAAGGTCACAGCGTCGCCCGCCTCGACGGGGAGCTTCTCAATGAACAGGGTGTCGCCCTCGTTCACCACATACTGCTTACCGCCGGTAACGATGATCGCTTGCATTGCTTGCACCTCTTTCCTTAATTACGGACTCGCTGTCGGGGGCGTTCGAAAAGCCTCGAAAGCCTTCGAAACTTTATGCCCATTCAAAGCGGCTGTTCAAGTATAACTTCTGACTTTGAAAAAGTCAATAGGTTTTTGGAAAATTCTCTGTGCGGTTTTGCTCAGGTGCAAAGTGAGTCGCGGCACGTGTGCCGCGAGGAAGCAGAGCCAAAGGCGCTGCACGGGTCAAAGGGGATATTCTCTTTCGCAAAAGAGAATATCCCCTTTGGAACCCCAAGAGAAAGACTTTTGATTGGCAGTCCCGGGCTTGAATGACCTTTATGCCTCCGGAATGGGAGTGCCTGCCAAGCAGTGTATCTAAACGACTTGACTATCTTCTATCTTCGCTGTCGCTTTGCCTGCGATTCGCTACCCTTACGCAATTTCCGCCTACTTCAGATTTTCGCTGTTTTGTTTTTGCCTGCCAAGGCGGCATTGCTGTGCTCGCCGCGATATGCGCACCATCGGTAGACGGCGATTAGGCTGCACTCCTACAAGATCAGCAGAGCGGCAGCGGATAATAGGAGCAGAGGCAAGTCGTATAGCAATGCTAACGCGGCAACGCCGCGCGCATGGTAGTACAATCGGCAAGCATTGCAGTTCTTCGAGCTGCTCGCCTGCAATGAGAAACGCCTTTCTTTTGGACGGGCGTCGCATCACGTGCAGCGCTTGCGGCGCTGCAATTCCCCCGCAGCGCTGTCGTGCTGCAAAACATGCAATTTTGCATACTTTTCACCGCGCGGTAAACAATAACTCCGCAAGTTTTATTTGGAAGGAGACTGTTTCAATATGGAAAAGCGAAAAGAGATGTGGCGCGCGCTGCCGTTTGTGATGGCGATGCTGCTGCTCACCCTCGTGCCGCTGCAGAGCGCATCGGCGATGTTCGGCAAGGGCAAGGAGGAAGCAAAGGCCGCCGACGGCGCGCCGGTGGCGGAGAACATGGAGATCCGCGTCTACCGCGGCGTCGCGTATGAGGGCGAATTCCGCGCGGTGGACAACGAGGGCGATGAGGTGACCTTTGCCATCGCACAGGAGCCGAAAAAGGGCACGGTCGCGCTGACGGAGGACGGCCTCGGCTTTGTCTACATGCCGGGCGGCAAGCTGGGCAGCGACAGCTTCACCTACACGGCAGTCGACGCCTACGGCAACACCTCGCTGCCCGCGACGGTGAGCATCATGATCAAAAAGGCAACGAGCGGCGTCTGCTACGCCGACATGGGCGGCGACCGTGCGCACACGGCGGCGGTCGATCTTGCCGAGCACGGTGTGTTTGTGGGCGCGAAGATCGGGGACAGCTATTTCTTTGAGCCCGAGCGCACGCTCTCGCGCGGCGAGTTCGTCGCGATGGCGCTGGCGGCGATGGACGTGAGCGCGGAGGACGTGCAGATGACCGGCTTCTGCGACGATGCGAGCATTCCGACCTGGGCGAAGGGCTACGCCGTGAGCGCGCTGAACGCGGGCGTTGTGTCCGGCGTCAGCACGGTGGAGGGCGTGGCGTTCCGCGCAAATGACGCCATTACGCTGAGCGAGGCCGCGGTCGTGCTGAACCGGCTTCTTCGCGTGACAGACGTCGACCTTTCGGATTACGACGCGCAGGACGCGGACAACGCCTGGTGCGCGCAGGCGGTGGCGAATTTGCAGTCCGTCAGCGTCATTGAGAGCGGGCGTTTTTCCGCCGAGGAGATGCGTTCGGGCGTGACACGTGCGCAGGCGGCAGAGATCCTCAGCGCGGCGATGACGCTCAAGAATGGCCGCGCGGAAAAGGGCGGCCTGCTCTCCGGCATCTTCGGTTAAGGGAGAAAAGTGAGAAAAGCGAACAAAAGGGAGCGGTTTTCATGCCGCTCTCTTTTGCTTGTATTTGGGAAAAAGCTGTGGTAAAGTATAAATTAGTATAGTATGGATAATCGAAGGACGGCAACGTCCTTTTCAAAAATAAGGAGGAAAACGATATGCGTATCGTTGTTTTAGCGGGCGGACTGAGCATGGAGCGCAATGTGTCGCTCTCGAGCGGCAACAAGATCTGCCGCGCACTGCGTTCCCGCGGTCATCAGGCCGTCCTGATCGATATGTTCATGGGCCTTGAGCACTATGACGGCAAGCTTGACGACATTTTTGACGTGCCGGACGGCTTCTGCGGTGACTATTCCGTCGCCGAAGCGGAGCCGGATCTTGCCGCCGTGCGCGCAAGCCGCAAGGATCAGAGCCGCAGCATGTTTGGCCCTGGCGTGCTCGACGTGTGCGCCAAGGCGGACGTCGTATTTTTGGCGCTGCACGGCACCTGCGGCGAGGATGGCCGCGTGCAGGCCGCGTTCGATCTGCTCGGTATTCCGTACACCGGTGCGGGCTACCTCTCGAGCGCTATCGCAATGGATAAGGACCTGACGAAGCGTCTGGTGTCGGAATATGTCATCACGCCGCAGTGGCGCACCGTGCGCTACACAGAGGGCGACATTGCGCGCCTTGTGTCAGAGACGAAGCTCCCTTGCGTCGTCAAGCCGGTCGCCAACGGCTCGTCTGTCGGCGTCTCCATCGCGCATACGGGCGCGGAGCTGAAGACGGCGCTCGAATTGTGCCTGCAATTCGGCGCGCAGGTCGTGCTCGAACAGTACATCTCCGGCCGCGAGATCCAGGTCGGCATCATCGCGGGCAAGGCGCTGCCGTCTATTGAGATCATCCCGAAGACAGGCTTTTATGACTACGCGAACAAGTATCAGGCCGGTGCGGCAGAGGAGATCTGCCCCTCGCCCATCCCCGAGGACTGGGAGATGCGCGTGCGCACCGCGACCGAGACGGTCTACCGTCTGATCGGGCTGAGCGTTTATTCCCGCGCGGACTTCATCGTTACACCCGACGGCACGCCGTACTTCCTTGAGATCAACACTCTGCCCGGCATGACGAAGACGAGCCTCCTTCCGCAGGAGGCGGCGGCGATCGGCATCGGCTACGAGGAGCTGTGCGAGAAGATCGTCGAAGAGTCGATGAAGCAGAGAAGAGGGCTGTAAATGGAGGCTATCACGGTAAAGGAACTGCTCGCGGCGGTGCACGGCGAGCTGCTGCAGGGCGAGGAGACGACGAAGATCCTCGGCATGAATACCGACAGCCGCACGGTCAAAGCGGGCGAGGTCTTCCTGCCGCTCGTCGGCGAGCGCTTCGACGGGCATGACTATATCGAAAAGGCGATTTCCGCGGGCGCGGAGGGCTGTCTGTGCGCCCGCGTGCCGGAAACGCTGCTGCCCGGAAAGTTTTACATCAAGGTGCCTGACACGCTGCTTGCGCTCAAGGACTTGGCCGCGTGGTACCGTGCGCAGTTTTCTATTCCCTTTGTGCAGGTGACGGGCAGCGTCGGCAAGACGACAACAAAGGAAATGATCGCCTCGGTACTGGGCGTGAAGTTCCATACGCTCAAGACCGCGGCCAACTATAATAACGAGATCGGCACGCCGCAGACGTTGCTGGGCCTCTCCCGCGCGCATCAGGCGGCGGTGATCGAGACGGGCATGGACCGCGCGGGGCAGATCCGGTATCTTGGCGAGATGGTGAAGCCCGACATCGCCGTCATCACGAACGTCGGCGACATGCACATTGAATACCTCGGATCGCGCGAGAACATTCTGAAGGCCAAGTGCGAGATCTTTGAAAACCTCAAAAAAGACGGCCTCGCCGTCTTAAACGGCGACGACGAACTTTTGAACACCGTCTCTCTGCCGCAGAAAACGCTGCGCTGCGGCCTGTCTGCACGCTGCAATGTCCGCGTCAGCGAGGTCGAAGACCTCGGCATCGACGGCATCCGCTGCGTCGTGACGACGGCAAAGGAGCGTTACGCGCTCTCCATCCCCGCGCCGGGAAAGCACATGGTCTACTCCGCGGCGATGGCCGCGGCCATCGGCGAGTACCTTGGCGAGACCAAAGAGGAGATTGAGCGCGGCGCTGCGGCCTACGAGCCCGCGGGCTCACGCATGCACGTCATCACGTTCTCTGAAAACCGCCGCCTGCTCGACGACTGCTACAACGCGGGTCCGCAGTCGATGGCGGCGTCGCTGCGCGTATTGGGCGCGAGCGGCGGCAAAAAGGCCGCCGTCATCGGCGATATGGCGGAGCTCGGCGAGCTCACTGAGCGTGCGCACAGGGAAATCGGAGAACTCACCAAAGAGCTCGGCATCGACACTGTCATCGCAATCGGCGCACGGGCAAAATACTTTACAGAAGGGAACCCCTCTGCGCAGTGGTTCGGGAGCGTGGACGAGGCGATGGGCGCCGTCAAGGCGGCGTTCACGGCGGAGACGGCGATGCTCGTCAAGGCCTCGCACTCCATGCACTTTGAGACCATCGTGGAAGAGCTGACCAAGGCATGATCGACATCAGTGTTACGGGACTCGTCAAGTCCTTTGACCTCGAAAAGAAAATACTGGACGGTATCACCTTTCAGATCGACACGGGCGAGCGCGTGGGTCTTCTCGGCAAAAACGGCGCGGGCAAGACGACGCTCTTCCGCATCCTGACGGGCGAGCTCGACTACGACGCGGGCGAGGTGAGCATCGCCTCGGGCCGCAGGCTCGGTCTCATCTCACAGATCCCCGTGTATCCCGAGGGCTACACGGTCGAAGACGTGCTCAAGAGTGCGTTTTCGCGCATGCAGAGGATGGAGGACGAGATGAATGCCCTCTCCCAGCAGATGGCAAGCGGCGACGAGAGCGAGGAAACGCTGCGCCGCTACGGCGAGCTTTCTGCAAAGTTCGAGGGTCTCGGCGGCTACGACACCGAGACGCCCATCAACAAGGTTGCCAACGGCCTTTCCATCCCGCCGGAGATGCGCGAGCGCCTGTTTGACACGCTCTCGGGCGGCGAAAAGACGCGCGTGAACCTCGGCCGCCTCATTTTGGAGGATACGGATATTTTACTTCTCGACGAGCCGACGAACCATTTGGACCTGCACGCCATCGAATGGCTGGAGCAGTATCTCTCGACGTTCAAGGGTACGGTCGTCGCCATCTCGCATGACCGCTACTTTTTGGACCGTACCATCACGCGCGTCATCGAGGTGCTCGACGGCAAGGCGGAGTTTTACAGCGGCAACTACAGCTTCTACGCGGTGGAAAAAGAGCGCCGCTATTTGGAAAAGATGCGCCAATACGAAAAGGAGCAGGCCAAGATTGCCCAGCTTGAAAAGAGCGCCGAGCAGCTGCGCATGTTTGCCTTCAAGGGCATGGACAAGACGTACCGCCGCGCGCTGTCGATGGAAAAGCGCATCGAGCGTATGCGCACGACGGACAAGCCGACGAAGGAACGGGCACTGAGCGCGCAGTTCAAGTCGCAGGAGTTCTACGGCGACGAGGTGTTCGCGCTCAAAAAGCTCAAAAAGAGCTTCGGCGACCGTGTGCTGTTCCACGACGTAGACTTGCAGGTGCGCGGCGGCGAGCGCATCGCGCTCATTGGCGACAACGGCACGGGCAAGTCGACGCTCATCAAGATGCTGATGGAAGAGGAATATCCCGACGAGGGCAAGATCAAGTTCGGCCCGTCGGTGCGCATCGCGTACCTGCCGCAGATCGTCGAATTCGACGTGCCGGAACGAAACTTGGTCGACACGATGCTCTACTCCAAGCGCAACATCACGCCACAGAGCGCGCGCAACCGCCTGGCCGCGTTCCACTTCACGGGCGAGGACGTTTTTAAGAGCGTCAGCGTGCTCTCGGGCGGCGAGCTTTCGCGCCTCAAGCTCTGCATCCTGATGGATGAGGAAGTGAATCTCCTGATCCTCGACGAGCCGACGAACCACCTCGATATCGCGTCGCGCGAGTGGATCGAAGAGGCGGTGGAGAGCTACGACGGGACGCTCCTGTTCGTGAGCCACGACCGCTATTTCATCAACCGCTTTGCAACGCGCGTGTGGGAGCTTGAAAACGGCGTCATCACCGACTATCCGATGGGCTTTGCGCGCTACCGGCAGGTCAAGGCACTGGAGGCGCAGAACAAGATCGACCACACGCCAAAGGCTGTAAAGGAAAAGACGGTTACAGAAAAACCGAAGCCGAACCGCTCTGCCCAGCAGGCGCGCCGGCAGCTCACCATCTGCGAAAAGGAAATCTCGGCGCAGGAAGCGGCCATCGCGCAGATCGAGCAGCGGCTTGAAGAGACCGGCGGCGACTATGAGCGCTACAGCGAAATCTACAAGGAGAAGGAAGCGGCCGAGCAGAAGCTCAGCGAGCTGATGGAAAAGTGGGAAACGCTCGCCGAGCAGGCGGGCGAATAAGGAGCGCACCATGAAGAAACAAAAAAGACTGTGGACGGCGGCAGCGGTTTGCGCTGTGCTCGGCGCGACTTGCCGGGCTGTGCCCGGCATCCGCTTCGCGGGGCTGCTTTTTTGGTGTGTGACGGCGCTTTTGATCGTCTTTACGATATTTGAGCAGTACAAGGAGCATACGTGGGCGAAGTGGGGAAAGCGCATCCTGCTCGCGCTGGTGTGCGCCGGACTCGCTGCGTTCGTATGGCTTGAAGCGCTCATCATCCGCGATGCGCACACCGACCCGGAGGCGGAAAATGCGCAGTGCGTCATCATCCTCGGTGCGGGTGTGAACGGGACCGAGCCGTCGCTGATGCTCTCGTCGAGATTGCGGGCGGCGCTCGATTTTATCGCGGACAAGCCGGATATCCCCATCATCTGCTCCGGCGGGCAGGGGCCGGGGGAGGATATCTCCGAGGCCGACTGCATGGCCGACTGGCTCATCGCCCACGGCGTGGACGAGAGCCGCATCTACCGCGAGGACCGATCGACCAGTACGCAGGAGAACTTTGATTTCAGCTATGCGGTCATGGCGGAAAACGGCCTTGATACAACGGGGACGTTTGCCTATGTGACAAACGACTATCATATCTACCGTGCCGGGCGCATCGCCGGGACGGATGCTGCCTGCGGCGTGGCTGCCACGCTGCCGCGCAGCGCGTATTACGATGCCTTGCAGCTCAACTACTATGTGCGGGAGGCCTTTGCCACCGGTTGGCTCCTGCTGAGAGGAAACTGAATATGAACGATAACATTTTATGCCTTTACTATTCCCGCACGGGAAACACGAAAAAAGCCATGGAGGAGATCGCCGGAGCGCTGGAGTGCGAATGCCTTGCAATTCATGACAAGGTGGACCGCAGCGGCGCGATGGGGTATCTTCGCTGTTGCTTTGATGCGATGCACAAGCGCACGAGCGCTGTTTCACGTCCGGAATGCAAAAAGCCGCTCTCGGATTATAAGCTCGTCATTCTCGGTACGCCCGTGTGGGCGGGCCGCTGTTCGAGCGTCATCCGCGGCTTTTTGAAGCGCCGCGGCTATGAGATACAGAATGCAGCCTACGTCATCACGCACAAGAGCGAGCAGGACTACAAGGATGTCTTCCGCCAGATGGACCTCTATCTGCAGACGCCGCACGTGGCGGAGGTCTCGCTCTGTCCTGATTCGGCGGGCTATCACTTCTGGAGAGACCAGTTCGTCAAGAGCTGTGCAGACTATATGGCGGGGGAGAATGGATAATGTGGGAAAAACTCAAACAGCTCGCGCAGCGCTACGATGAGATCGGAGAGCTGCTCGAAGTGCCGGAAATTTACGCAGATCCGAAGAAGCTGCGCGCGCTCACGCGCGAGCAGAAGGAGCTTGAAGCGGTGGTCGCGGCCTACCGTGCGTATCTGAAGTGTGACGAGGATATCGCCCAGGCGCTCGAGCTGACGGGTGACCCCGAGCTGCACGACATGGCGCAGGAGGAGATCAATGCCGCCAAGGCAGAGAAGGAACGCCTTTTCGACGAGCTGCGCATCCTGCTGCTGCCGCGCGACCCGAACGACGATAAGAACGTCATCGTCGAAATTCGCGGCGGCGTGGGCGGGGAGGAGAGCGCGCTTTTTGCCGCCGACCTCTACCGTATGTACGCGATGTACGCGGAAAAGCGGGGGTACCGCGTGGAGCTTTTGAACTACAACGACACGGAGCTCGGCGGCGTGAAAGAGGCCGACTTCATGGTCAATGGCGACGGCGCGTATTCGCGCTTCAAGTTTGAATCCGGCGTCCACCGCGTCCAGCGCGTGCCGGAGACCGAGTCCGGCGGGCGCGTGCACACCTCGACCGCGACGGTCGCGGTGCTGCCGGAGATGGAGGAGGTCGACGTCGACCTCCGGCCCGAAGACATTGAGATGCAGGTCTACCGCGCTTCCGGTGCGGGTGGCCAGCACGTCAACAAGACGAGCTCTGCCGTGCGCCTCATCCACAAGCCGACGGGCATCGTCGTATCCTGTCAGGAAGAGCGATCCCAGCTCCAGAACCGCGCCAAGTGTATGGCGATGCTCGCGAGCAAGCTCTACGAGGCTGAGCGCGAGCGCGTGGAGGGTGCGATCACGAGCGAGCGCCGCGCGCAGGTCGGCAGCGGCATGCGCAACGAGCGCATCCGCACCTATAACTTCCCGCAAAACCGCGTGACTGACCACCGCCTGACGGGCGAGAACAAGAATTTCAACATCGACGCCGTGATGAACGGCGATCTGGACCCCATCATCGACGCGCTGACGATGCAGGAGCAGGCCGAAAAGCTGCGCGAGAGCACCGAGGGCTAAGAAAGAAGAGAGAACATTGGAGACAAAATGGTTTGACCTCCGCACGGCGGAGGATGCGGAGCGCATCGCGCAGGCGGCGGACATTCTGCGCCGCGGCGGGCTTCTGGCCATCCCGACGGAGACGGTCTACGGCCTCGGCGCGGACGGCCTGGACGAGACCGCCGTGCTGCACATTTTCGAGGCCAAGGGCCGCCCGCAGGACAACCCGCTCATCCTGCACATTCCGGACGCAAGTTGGCTTACGCGCTACTGTGAGGACGTGCCGGACGCGGCCTACAAGCTGGCCGAGCGTTTCTGGCCCGGCCCGCTGACGATGATCCTGAAGAAAAAACCCTGTGTGCCGCTGCGCACGACGGGCGGGCTCGAGACCGTCGGCATGAGATGTCCCGACCACGCGGTGACGCGCGCCATCATCGAAGCGTCCGGCGTGCCGGTCGCCGCGCCGAGCGCGAACACGTCCGGCCGCCCGAGCTGCACGACGGCAGAGCACGTGCGAGAGGATATGTGGGGCAAGATCGATGGTATCGTCGACGGCGGCCCCTGTCAGGTGGGCGTGGAGTCGACAATCATCGACCTGACGGTCACGCCGCCGCAGCTGTTGCGCCCGGGCGGACTGCCGCTCGAGAGCCTGCGCGATGCGCTGGGCGAGGTGACGGTCGACAAGGCCGTGACGCAGAAGATGGGGGACGGCGAAAAGCCGCGCGCCCCCGGCATGAAGTACCGCCACTATGCGCCGAAGGCCCCCGTCACGGTCGTGACCGGCGGAGCGAAAGCGAGCGCGCGCTATCTGCTCACGCACGCGGCGGAAAACGCCGGCATCATCTGCTTTGATGAGTTCGTGCCCATCTTCGAAGGGCACATCGTTCACCCCCTCGGCGCGAGCGGCGATAAGCGCGCACAGGCGCAGCATGTCTTCGACGCGCTGCGGACCTTCGATGAGACGGATGTTGCCGAAATTTGGGCGCAGTGTCCGGACAGTAAAGGACTTGGCCTTGCCATCGGGAACCGTCTCAAAAAGGCCGCCGGATTCCATGTGGAGGACGCGGACGACGGCAAGATCGTCATCGGCATCACCGGCGGCACGGGCGCGGGGAAGACGAGCCTTCTGCGCGCGCTTGAAAGAAAGGGCGCATGCGTGCTCGACTGCGACGCGGTCTATCACGGGATGCTCGAAACGGACGAGGAACTGAGGGGCGCGCTGAGAAGCGAGTTCGGCGATGTGATCTTCCGCGCCGACGGTAGCGTGGACGTTCACGCCATCGGGCTCATCGTGTTTCAGGACAGAGAAAAGCTCACGGCGCTCGACGCGCTCGTGAAGGAATATGTGCCGCGCGAGGTCGCGCGCCGTATGGCGGCGGCAGACGCCGAGCTCATCGGGCTCGACGCGATCAAGCTGATGGAGTGCGGCCTTGGCGCGATCTGCGACGCGACCGTCGCCGTAACGGCGCCGGAGGAGGTACGCGTGAAGCGCATCATGGCGCGCGACGGCATCACGGAGGACTATGCAAGGTCGCGCGTTGCCGCGCAGCAGAGCGCGGAGTACTTCCGCGCGCGCTGCGACTATGAATTTGTGAACGATCTGCCCACGGCCGAAGAAGCGGCCGCCGCGGCAGCGGACTTTATCCATACGATCATCAAAAATTTGAAGGAGGAAACTGAGAGATGAGTGAGAAGAACAAGCTGGCGGAAAAGCTCCTGTACGCGCCCAAGAACGGCTATGACCGTCTGAGCGCGGAGGACGAGAAGGCGATGGAGGCCTACTGCGAGGATTACAAGGACTTCCTCAACCATGGCAAGACCGAACGCCTTTGCGTGGAGTACTGCATCGAGCTGGCGGAGAAGAGGGGCTTCAAGGCCTACGAGGGCGGCATGACCCTCAAGGCCGGTGACAAGGTCTACTTCAACAACCGCGGCAAGGGCATCATGCTCGCCGTCATCGGCAGCGAGGACTTGAGCCACGGCGCGAACATCGGCGCGGCGCACACCGACGCTCCGCGCCTTGACTTAAAGCCCCGTCCGCTCTACGAAGAGGCCGAGATGGCCTACTTCAAGACCCACCACTACGGCGGCATCCGCAAGTATCAGTGGGTGACCATCCCCCTCGAGCTGCACGGCGTCGTCGTGCTGCGCGACGGTTCGAAGGTCGACGTCCACATCGGCGGCAAGGAGGACGATCCCCAGTTCATCATCAACGATCTTCTGCCGCACCTCGGCCGCGAGCAGGGCAAAAAGCCCCTCAACGAGGCCATCCCGAGCGAGAGCTTGAACGTGCTGCTCGGCGGAAAGCCGTTTGAAGATAAGGACTGCTCCGACCGTTTCAAGCTCGGCGTTCTCCAGTATTTGAACGCGCAGTACGGCATTACGGAGGAGGACTTCATCTCCGCCGAGCTCGAAGTCGTCCCCGCCGGCAAGGCGCGCGACATCGGCTTTGACCGCAGCTTCATTGCGTCCTACGGTCACGACGACCGCGTCTGCGCGTATGCAGAGCTTGCAGGTATTTTTGACGCTGTGTCTCCGAAGAAGACCGCGGTCTGCATCTTCGCGGACAAGGAGGAGATCGGCTCGGAGGGCGTTTCCGGTATGCTCTCGCAGTCCTTTGAGTGGTTCATGGGCGATATGTGCCGCACGCAGGGCGTGGAGCTGGCCGACTGCTTTGCCAACTCCTTCTGTCTGAGCGCGGACGTGACGGCGGCCTACGACCCGAACTTTGCCGACGTGTACGACAAGCGCAACTCCGCCTTCGTCAATTACGGTGTGGCGCTGTGCAAGTATACCGGCTCCGGCGGCAAGGGCGGCGCGAGCGACGCAAGCGCTGAGGTCGTTGGCAAGGTACGCAAGCTGATGAACGACAACGGCGTCTTCTGGCAGATGGCCGAGATGGGCAAGACCGACGCAGGCGGCGGCGGTACGGTCGCCAAGTTCATGGCCCAGCGCAACATCGACACGCTCGACGCGGGTGTGCCCGTGCTCTCGATGCACGCACCGTATGAAACGGTCGCCAAGCTCGACTGCTACATGACCTACAAGTGCATGAAGACCATCTTCGAGCAGGCGTAAGCAGGAATTTGAAAAATCGGCAGGGGACTCTCTCAGGCTTGAGAGAGTCCCCTGCATTTTCGTCTGCAAACTGAGCACCATTATCAACAAAGTGCAAATTTTCTGCAATTCTGCTTGCATAAGCGCAGGGAGCGTGATAAGCTAACCTACAATGATTTTTTAAGAAGGATCGGAAAGGGAAGAGAGTCATGCTCCAGTTATTTACCGATACATCTGCCAATCTGCCGGTCGCGCTGACGAAGAAGCACCACATCACAGTCATCCCGTTTTCCTACACGGTGGATGGAAAGGAGACGGACTATCCCGACGATGTGGATTTCGACGGCGCGGCGTTCTACGGCGCGATGCGCTGCGGCGCGGTCGTCAAGACCTCAATGGTCAATCCCGACCTGATGGCGAACTACTTTGAACGTGCGCTCTCGCAGGGCGACGATGTGCTCTATGTCGGCATGTCCGGCGGCATCAGCGGCACGGCGCAGGCCGCGGTCATCGCCGCGGGCGAGCTGAAAGAGCGCTATCCCGAGCGCAAGATCCTGCCCATCAACACCTACGCCGCCTCGCTCGGCGAGGGGATGCAGGTGATGGAGGCGGCGCGGATGATCGAAGAGGGGAAGAGCCTTGAGGAGATCGAAAAGCAGCTCCTTACGCGCAGACCCCATATGTGCCAGTTTTTCACCGTGGACGACCTCGCGTACTTGAAGCGCGGCGGGCGCATCTCTGGCGCGACGGCACTCATCGGTACGGTACTGAGCATCAAGCCGATCCTGCGCGGCGACGAGACGGGGCACATCGTCTCCTGCGGCAAGGTGCGCGGCATGAAGCGCGCCTATGCGGAGCTTGCAAACTATTATGATACCCGCGCGCTCGATAAGAGCGAGAGCATCGGCATCGCCCACGCGGATAACGCCGAGGGCGCGCAGGCGCTCCTTGCGCTGCTGCGCGAAAAGGGCTTCACCGGCGAATGTCTGAGCGTCTGCTATGAGCCGGTCACCGGCGCGCACGTCGGCCCGGGAACGGTCGCGCTCTTTTTCTACGGCACGGAAAAGTAATTGCAGACAAAAGGAGAACGGAAAATGGACGTATCACAGGCGATCAGAACCAGAAGAAGCATCCGTAAATACAAGCAGGAGACCGTAGCGCACGAGCTCATCGAGGAGATCGTCGCGGACGCGGCCTACGCCCCCTCGTGGAAGAACACGCAAATCGCGCGCTACATTCTTGTTGAGGATCGCGCAGCGATTAACAAGATGGCAGAGGAAATGGTCCTCGACTTCAAGTTCAACGAAAAGACGCTCAAAAGCTGCGCTGCGCTCATGGTGCTCACCTACATCACGGGGCGTTCGGGCTTTGAGCGCGACGGCTCGTATGCAACGCCGAAGGAAGCTGGCTTTGAGATGTTCGACGCGGGCATTGCGGCGCAGACCTTCTGCCTTGCCGCGTGGGAGCGCGGCGTCGGCACGGTCATCACCGGCTACTTTGATGAAGCGAAGATCATTGACCTTCTGCACATTCCGGAAAACCAGAAGGTCGGCTGCGTGATCGGCCTTGGGTATCCCGACGAGGAGCCCGCCGCGCCGAAGCGCAAGAGCGTGGAAGATTTGCTGACGTACAAATAAAAAGCTGCAAGCGCCCGAGGAAACGCCCTCGGGCGCTTTTTCACTTGATTCGGACAATGCTTTCTGGTAAAATAAGCAGTATAAAAATATAGAAAAATGAGAGATATGGAGGCCATAAGATGAAAAAATACAGCTTATCGGTTATTTGCGTAGTGCTTTTTGCCCTGCTGGCTGGATGCGGCAGCAAGGAAACGTCAAACATAACGGTCGATTATGGCGATTCGGCTGTCTACACAGAACAGGATATGGATGATGCGATAAAGGTGATCGAAGAGATGATCGGTTCGTGGGAAGGCTGCGAATTACATAGCATTTCATATTCGTCAGATGACGTCTGCACGGATGAAAAGAACCTTTCGTGGATGAATGATTTGGAAAAGGCAAATGACAACGATCTGGCTTTTACACAATGCATCATGTTCGACAGCAGCTTTCGCTCTCCGAAAGAGGGCGGCGGAGCTTGGGAGCCAGACACGGAATACACATGGTCCTGGTGGTTGGCTCGCAGCGATGGCGGGGAATGGAAACTGATGACTTGGGGATATTAAAGTGCTTCCCGGTTTGAGGCTCGTATTTCCGACGGCACAAAGGGTATGCTTTGCCCGCTTTCTGCAAAACCTACCGGAAATGACTTTCGGGAGGACTTGCCATGAGAAGCGAAACGAGACCCTCGCAGGACGAGGAGAAGAACGGGCAGGAGCCGCTGCTGCCGCCCATTCAGCCGGTCATCGACTTCGGCTCGGTCGTCATCAAGAGTAGCCGCGCCGCCATCCACTGCCTGACCATCGCCGGACAGATCGAGGGACACATGCTGCTGCCGAATACGCAGAAAGCGACCAAATACGAGCACGTTCTGCCGCTGCTGGCGTATTTGGAGGAGAGCGACGACATCGATGGCGTTTTATTCCTGCTCAACACCGTCGGCGGCGACGTGGAGGCGGGGCTCGCCATCGCTGAGCTCATCTCGGGGATGAAAAAGCCGACGGTCTCGCTCGTGCTCGGCGGGGGACACTCCATCGGCGTGCCGCTGGCCGTTGCGCCGATGGTGACGATGATCGCACCGTCGGCGTCGATGACCATTCACCCCGTGCGCACGAGCGGCACGATCATTGCCGCTCCCCAGACATACCAGTATTTCGAGCGCCTGCAGGAGCGCATCGTGCGCTTTGTGACGAAGAATTCGCGCATCGAGCGCGACGTGTTTCTGCGCCTGATGATGGACACGCAGGACTTGGCCTCCGACGTTGGCAGCGTGCTCTACGGAGAAGAGGCAGTGGCCTGCGGTCTTATCCAGCGCCTCGGTAGCCTCTCCGACGCGCTGGAGGCGCTGTACGAATTGATCGAGAAGAAAAAGAAGAAAAATGAGTGAAAAAAGACGCCTTCGGGCGTCTTTTTACGCTTTGTTCATCGAATCCACTTGAAAAGACGGCGGAAAAATGGTATATAGTATTAGTCAAAATGTGTCATTTTACCCTTATCGTGGGGGATGACGCCTTTTTCCAAGGAGGATATCGCTCGTGTACTTAAAGGCATTGGAGATCCAGGGCTTCAAGAGCTTCCCGGACAAGACGGTGCTCAACTTCGGTGAGGACATCACCGCCATCGTCGGGCCGAACGGAAGCGGCAAATCGAATATTTCGGACGCCATTCGCTGGGTCATGGGCGAGCAGTCGAGCAAGTCGCTGCGCGGCGTGAAGATGGAGGATGTCATCTTCGGCGGCACGGAAACGCGCAACCAGATGGGCTTTGCGCAGGTGACGCTCGTGCTCGACAACACCGAGCACATCTTCCCCAGCATGGAGGAGACCGAGGTCGCCGTCACGCGCCGGTACTACCGCAGCGGCGAATCGGAATACTATATCAACAAGCAGTCCGTGCGCCTGCGCGATGTGAACGAGCTCTTTATGGATACTGGTATGGGCCGCGAGGGCTATTCCATCATCGGTCAGGGCCGCATCGACGAAATACTCTCGCAGAAGAGCGGCGACCGCCGCGAGATCTTTGAAGAGGCGGCGGGCATTTCGCGCTTCCGCTACCGCAAGGAGGAGACCGAGCGCAAGCTCGAGCGCACGGAGGAAAACCTGCTGCGCATCAACGACAAGATCGCCGAGCTGGAATTGCAGGTCGAACCCCTGCGTGCGCAAGCAGAGACGGCGAAGCAGTATCTTATCTACCGCGACGAACTGCGCCTTTTGGAAATTTCCGTGTGGCTTGAAAATCTGGAAACGCTCAAGACGAACGCCATCAAGCTCGACACCGACCTGTCGCTCGCGCGCGAGGAGCTCAAAAAGGCAAATGCCGACCTCGAGGCGCTGTATGCCGCGAGCGAGCAGTTTTCCGCGCGCATCCACGAAAACGATATCGCGCAGGAGGAAGAGCGCACGGCGCTTTCCGCGCTCGATGCGCAGGTGAAGGAGCAGGAATCCTGCGTGGCGGTGCTGCAAACGGGCATCGCGCACAACGAAGAGAACATCGCGCGCGTGGAGGAGGAACTCAGAAGCCAGTCCGACCGCGTGGACTCGATGGATGCGCAGATCGCACAGCAGCGCGCGCGCATCGAAGAGCTGGAGAGAAGCAAAAACGAAGTCGAAACGGCGCTCTCCGAGCTTTTGAAGCAGGCGGAGGAGCTGTCGAAAAACGCGGGTGAGGCCGCAAGCGAAGCGGAGTCCCTGCGCGGACGCGAAGCGCTCGCCCTATCCGCCGCGGCGGACAGCCGCGCCGAGGTCGCGGCCCTGCGCTCGACACTTTCGGAAATGGACGAGCGCGAAAGCGCCATCGCCGCCGAGCAGGAGAGCGGGGAAGCCCAGCTTTCCGAAACGCGCAAAAGCGCCGCGGAGAACCGCCGCGCGCTCGAAAGTGCGCAGGAGGAAGCCGACGCCATCCGCAACATCATCGCCGGCCACACGATGAAGATGCAGGGGCGCTTCGAGCGCGAGAAGGAGACGGGCGAAAAGCACGTCTCCCTCACGATGGAGATGAACAACTTAGACTCCCGTATCCGATTACTCAGCGAGATGGAAAAGGAGTACGAGGGCTTCAACAAGGCGGTGCGCACGGTCATGCAGGCGTCGGAGCGCAAGGCACTGCGCGGCGTGCGCGGGCCGGTCGCCAATTTGATGAAGGTCGACAAAAAGTACGCCGTTGCGATCGAGATCGCGCTTGGCGCGGGCCTGCAGAATATCGTCGTCGAGCGCGAGGAGGACGCGAAGAGCGCCATCCAGTTACTCAAGCAGCGCGACGGCGGGCGCGCGACGTTCCTGCCGCTCTCGTCGATCCGCGGCGAGGCGCTACGCGACGCGCGCGTGCAGAACGAATACGGCTACGTCGGCCTTGCGAGCGAGCTGGTGGAATACGACCGCGAATATGACGGCATTTTCAAAAACCTGCTCGGCCGCACGGTCGTGGTCGAGGACCTTGACTGCGGCATCACGATCTCGCGCCGGTTTTCGAACGCGTTCCGCATTGTGACGCTCGACGGCCAGGTTTTGAACCGCGGCGGCTCGATGACGGGCGGCTCGATCTCTCGCAGCGCAGGCATTCTGAGCCGCGCAGGCGAGCTGCGCGAGCTGACGGCGCGGCGCGGCAGCCTTGCCGAAAAGCTCGACCTTGCCGCCAAGGCCGCCGAGGACGCCAAGCGCGAGCTTGCCAAAGCGCGCTACGAGCTGGAGGTCGCACAGGGCCAGCAGCGCGCGGCGGAGGACGCCGTGCTCAAATTGCAGGGCGATAAAAATCATTATGACTTATTGCTCTCGTCGCTGCGCGAGCGGCTCGAGAGTTTGGATACCGAGCGCGAGACCATCGCGCGCCGCCGCGGTGAAGTGAAGCGCACGGCGGAGGAAAAGGAAGCGCTCGCGCTTTCGCAGGAAAAGGAGGCGGGCGAGCTGCGCGCGCAGGCGGAAAAGAGCCTGAGCGGCCAGAGCGAGCTGCTGCGTTCGACCTCGCGTCTCGGCGACGAGATCGCCGAGAAGAAGAGCGCGCTCGCGGGTTTTGCCGCCGAGCGCGAGACGACGGAAAAGTCGCTCACGAACTTGGAGAGCATACGTGCCCAGATGCAGGGCGACGAGCAGAGCAGAAAAGCGCTCATTGAGCAGTACAGGGCCGCGAGCGAGCAGTCGCAGCGCGAGATCGGAACGCATGAGACTGAGATCGCCGCGCTGAGCGGCAAAATGGCGCAAAAACGCGCCGGGCTCGAAGCGCTTTCCAAGGCAAAGCTCGCACTCGAGGCGGAGCGCAGTCAGAGCGACCGCCGCGGCCGTGAGCTCAACGAAAATGTGCTCAACGTCGAGCGCAGCGTCAGCAAGCTCGAACAGAAGCGCGCGACGAGCGCGATGGAGGAGCAGCAGATACTCGATAAGCTGTGGGAAAACTACGAGCTGTCGCACTCCGCCGCGCAGGAGCAGCGCATCGAGCTGGAAAGCATCCAGAAGGCGAGCCGCCGTATCGGCGAGCTCAAGCGCGCCATCAGCGGCCTTGGCGCGGTCAATGTCGGCGCGATTGAGGAATTTGAGCGCGTGAACACGCGCTACACCTATCTGACAGAGCAGCGCGACGATGTGGAAAAGGCGAAGGGTGAGCTCGTCGGCGTGATCGAGAGCATCACGGGCGAGATGACCGTCATCTTCAAAGAGCAGTTCGCGCTTATCCGCGAGAGCTTCCAGGAGACATTTCTGGAGCTCTTCGGCGGCGGCAAGGCGACGCTTGAGCTCGAGGACGAGAACGACGTGCTCTCCTGCGGCATCGAGATCAAGGTCCAGCCGCCGGGCAAGGCGCTCAAGACGATCACGCTGCTCTCGGGCGGCGAAAAGGCGTTCGTTGCCATCGCGCTGTACTTCGCCATCCTGAAAGTCCATCCGACGCCGTTTTGCGTGATGGACGAGATCGAGGCGGCGCTTGACGAGCCGAACGTGGTGCGCGTGGCCAATTACATGCGCCGCATCACGCAGAAAACGCAGTTCATCGTCATCACGCACCGCCGCGGAACAATGGAGGCGGCAGACGTGCTCTACGGCGTCACCATGCAGGAGCGCGGCGTGAGCAAGATCCTGACGATCAACATGAACGATATGGCCAAGGAACTCAATATTAAAGAATAAAGCGCGAGGAGAAAGCAATGGGTATTTTTGCAAAGATCAAAAAGGCATGGTTCGACACCATCGTGTGGGAGACCATTGACGACGATTTTTATGACGAACTGGAGGAGAGCCTCATTCTGGCCGACCTCGGCGCAACGGTCGCGCACGACGCGGTGAAGAAGCTGCGCGACGTGGTGTACCAGAAGAGCATCCAGCGCGGCGATGACGTCAAGCAGGCACTGCGTGAGATCCTCATCGAAAAGCTGAACGTGGGCGACACGGCGCTCGATCTCACGACGCAGCCCTCCGTCGTGCTGGTCATCGGCGTGAACGGCGTGGGAAAGACCACGTCCATCGGAAAGCTCGCCCACAGTCTCAAGGGCGAGGGCAAGCGCGTGCTGCTCTGCGCGGCGGATACGTTCCGCGCGGCGGCGGCGGATCAACTCGAGATTTGGGCGAACCGCGCGGACTGCGAGATCGTCCGCTCGGTCGAGGGCGCGGACCCCGGCGCGGTGCTGTTCGATTCGCTCGCGGCGGCGAAGGCGAGAGGTGTCGACGTCGTCCTCTGCGACACGGCGGGCAGACTTCACAATAAGGTGAACCTGATGAACGAGCTTTCCAAGCTCCGCAAGATCATCGACCGAGAGCTGCCCGACGCCGCGAAGGAGACGCTTTTAGTGCTCGACGCGACGACGGGGCAGAACGGATTGCAGCAGGCCAAGGTCTTCCGCGAGACGGCGGGCCTGACGGGCATTATCCTGACGAAGCTCGACGGCACGGCCAAAGGCGGCATCTGCGTTGCCATCGCGCAGGAGCTGGGCGTGCCGGTGAAGTACGTCGGCCTCGGCGAGGGCATCGACGATCTCCAGCCGTTCAACGCGGAGGAATACGTCAAGGCGCTCATCTGAAAAACGCATCAAGACGGACCGGGTAAGGAGAAATGACCATGGAAAAACCGATGATCTGCCCCTATTGTGGAAAGGAAATGAGAGACGGCGCCATCCCCGCTTACCGGCAGCGGCTCGCTTGGTGCCCGCGCAGCGAGGAGTATGGCGGCATTGTGGAAGGCGACCGCATGCCTCTGAGCCGGCCGACCGGCGCTTTTGGCAGCGAATATGCGGACGCGGGCTACTGCGAGCAGTGCAAGGTGGTCGTGGTGCCGGTGCCGGAGATGGAGAATGGGACCATTGCGGACAAGGTCTGTGATTGGCTGGATAAAACGCTCGGCTCGCTCGGCGGAAAGATCGACGAGGCCACGGAGCGCCGCGAAGAGGAAAAGACCAGGCGAAAGAAAGAAGAAAAACGGAAAAAGGACCCGTGGGAGGTTTGACGATGAAATTTGTTTTGGCAACGCAGAACCCCAAGAAATTGAAGGAAATGAGCGCTATTCTTGGCGAGCTCGGCGTGGAGGTCGTGTCCGAGGCCGACCTCGGCGTGAAGATCGAGGTCGAGGAGACGGGCGAGACCTTCGCCGAGAATTCGCTTCTCAAGGCCAAGGCCGTCATGGAGGCGACGAAGCTCCCCGCCATTGCGGACGATTCCGGCCTTTGCGTGAACGCGCTCAACGGCGGCCCCGGCGTTTACAGCGCGCGCTTCGGCGGCGAGGGGCTGGACGACACAGGCCGCTACCGCCTCCTTCTGCAGATGATGCACGGGCAGGCGGACCGCCGCGCCCACTTCCATACGACCATCACCTGCGCGTTCCCGAACGGGGATGTTTTGCAGGATGACGGCGACGTGGAGGGGACCATCGCGTTCGCGCCGATGGGCGAAAACGGCTTCGGCTACGATCCCGTGTTCTTCGTGCCTGACAAGCGAAAGACCTTTGCACAGCTGACGGCGGAGGAAAAAGCGGAGATCTCGCACCGCGGAAAGGCACTGCGTGCGTTCAAGGAGACGCTCAAAGCGTACCTTGTGGAAAAACAGTAAAAAAGGATAGGAAAATTTATGGAACTGAACAGCAAACAGCGCGCGTATCTGCGCAGCTTATCGAACGACCTGGACGTCATCGTGCACATCGGCAAGGACGGCATCGGCGAAAACCTCGTCAAGCAGGCGAACGACGCGCTGGAGGCGCGCGAGCTCATCAAGTGCCGCGTGCTCGAAAACAGTATGCTCACCGCGCGCGAGGCGTGCGACGAGCTGAGCGCACTGACGCGCAGCGAACAGGTGCAGGTCATCGGCACGAAGTTCGTGCTCTACCGTCCCTCGCACAAAAAGGACAAGAAGGACAAGATCGTGCTGCCGAAGGCGGCAAAGAAGACCGTTTGAGAGATCAAAAAGAAAACGAGGTCGAGAAGTTTGAAGATCGGAATTTACGGCGGCAGCTTCAACCCACCGCACCTGGGTCATCTGGCCGCGGCGGAGAGCGCGGCAAAGTATTTGCAGCTCGACAAGCTCATTCTCATCCCCGCGGGCATCCCGCCGCATAAGGCGCTCTCCGCGGACGAGCCGGGCAAGGCGCACCGCCTTGCAATGACGCGCCTGATGGGCGAGCAGGCCGCGCTCGACACGGGCGTTGAGGTCGAGATCTCGGCGATGGAGATCGAGCGCGAGGGCAAGAGCTACAGTGCCGACACCGTGCGCGAGCTCCACGAGCAGTACCCCGACGCGGAGCTGTGGCTTTTGATGGGGACGGATATGTTCCTCACGTTCCAGAACTGGTACAAGCCTGAGGAGATCGTGAAGTACGCGGGCATCTGCGCCTTCGGCCGCACGGAGAAGGACGGCGAGGCGCTTTTTGCCCCGCAGCGGGATTTCCTTGGGGAAAAGTTCCCCGGCAGCCGCATCGTGACGATGACGCTGCCGAACCTTGTGGACGTTTCGTCCACCGAGCTGCGCGAGCGCATCCCGAGAGGGGAGACGGAGGGGCTTCTTGCCCCCGCGGTGCTCGGCTATATCATGCGCGAGCATTTGTATGGAACAAATTTCGATTTGAAACGTCTAAGCTTACAAGAGCTGAGACCCATCGCGCTTTCCTACCTGAAGGCCAAGCGCATCCCGCACGTGCTCGGCACCGAGCAGACGGCCGAGGCGCTCGCGGAAAAGTACGGTGCGGACGTACACAAGGCGCGCTTCGCCGCGCTCCTGCACGATTCGACCAAGCGCCTTTCGATGGAAGAACAGCTCGCGCTCTGCGAGCACTACCACATCGAACTCGACGAGCTGGAGCAGCACGCGCTCAAGCTGCTGCACGCCAAGACCGGTGCGGCGCTCGCGCGCGACGTGTACGGCGCGGACGACGAAGTTTACAACGCCATCCTCTGGCACACGACGGGCAAGGCGGATATGGCGCTGCTCGACAAGGTCATTTACCTTGCCGACTACATCGAGCCAAATCGCGATTTCGACGGCGTGGAGGACCTCCGCAGGGTCGTGTGGGAGGATCTGGACCGCGGGCTTGCAATGGGTCTTGCCATGACGGTGGAGGAAATGAAAGAGCGGGGGAATCCCGTCCACCACAACACATTGGAAGCGCTGGAATATCTGAGAGGACATAACCATGAGTGATCGCAAGGACTTTTACGAAAGAGATAGGGAAGACCCCTATTACGAGGGGCGGCACACGCACCAGAAAGAGGGCTTTTTCGAGCGCAACTGTGACGAGGCCTGGGAGCAGGTCAAGGAGACCTTTTCCCACCCCGGACGGCTGCTTGGGCGCGTGCTGCTGATCGCGCTGCTGTGCGGCGTGGTCGCCGGCGGCAGCTATCTGCTGAAAATTCGCGCGCCGGAGCTGCCGAGCAAGGACACTGACAGCAAGAATAACGACACTGAGCAGACCGAAGGCATCGACTACGGCGACGGCGTGCGCCCGAAGGCGAGCGGCGAGCGCAAGAGCAAGGACTTCTACACCGTGCTCGTCCTCGGCCGCGACACGGGCGGCGGCGGCAACACCGACACGATGCTGCTCGCGAGCTACGACGTGACGAACCAGAAGGCGACCGTCATGTCCATCCCGCGCGACACGATGGTCAACGTCCCCTGGGACATCAAAAAGATCAACTCCGTCTACAACTACTACGGCGCGGGCGAGAAGGGCATCAAGGCGCTCTATAAGGAGGTTTCCCAGCTCGTCGGCTTTGAGCCGGACTATCAGGTTATTATCGAATGGGACGCTGTCGGCGCGATCGTGGAGGCCATGGGCGGCGTTTACTACGATGTGCCGCGCGACATGAACTACGACGACCCCTATCAGGACCTGTATATCCATCAGACCAAGGGCTACCGCAAGCTCTCGGGCGAGGACGCCATGCAGGTGCTGCGCTACCGCCACGACAATAAGGACCCAGTGACGGGTAAGAGACGTGGTTATCTTGATGGGGACATTGGCCGCATCAAGACGCAGCAGGGACTTCTGAAAGCGATGATCGAGCAGCTTTTGCAGCTCAAGAACGTGACGAAGATCGGCGAATTTGCCCGCGTGGTGAAGAATAACGTCACCTCCGACCTCACGTTTGAGGAAATGCTCTGGTTCGGCTCGCAGGCCGTCATGGGCGGGCTCAAAGTCGACGATGTGAATTTCGTCACCATGCCCAATACCGGTAAATACATCTACAGCCGCTCCATCGGCGAGCCGCTTTCCTATGTTGTGCCGAACGCGCAGGAGCTTTTGGACCTTGTGAACAATGAACTCAGCCCCTTTGTCGAGAAGTTCACGATGAGCGACCTTGACATCATGTCCGTCAATTCGGACGGTTCGGTATCCTCGTCCACGGGCCATGTGGAAGACAGCAAGGCTGCCAAGCCGCAGAATCACCAGTCCTCCTCCGGCTCGCAGACCGGCACAGGGGACAGCGGCACAACGACCGACCCGGGTACGACCACTGACCCCGGTGATACTGGGACCGTCGATCCCGGCACGGGGGACAGCGGCACGACCGTCGACCCCGGCAATACGGGCGATAACAGCGGCACGACCACGCCAAGCGAGCCCACCACGCCCGACACCGGTGATACCGGGACGACCGACCCCAGCACGGGTGACGGCAGCAATACCGGCGACAGCGGAACAAGCGGCAGCGACGAGATGCCTGATTGGCTGCGTCCGCAAGAATAAAACGAAAATACCAGACAAAAACTTGAGATAAAAAGGAGAACTTCATGATTCCTGCAAGAGAACTGGCTGAGATCGCCGTCAAGGCGCTCGACGGCAAAAAGGGCAAAGACATCAAGCTCATCCGCATCGACAAGATCACGACGCTCGCAGAGTACTTTGTCATCTGCACCGGTACGTCCAACACGCAGATCAACGCGCTGTGCGACGCAGTGGAAAAGGAGCTGACCGAGAAGGGCGAGGAGCCGCTGCACCGCGAGGGCTATCGCGGCGGCACGTGGGTGCTGCTCGACTACGGCTGCGTCGTCGTCCACGTCTTCAACGACGAGGCGCGCAAGTTCTATTCCCTCGAACACCTGTGGGCCGACGGTGAGGAAGTCGACCTGAGCGCCGTGCTGCCTCACGCCGATGAAAAATAACGCTTGACAAGGCGGGACAAAACGCCTAAAATAGTCATGCTGAATTTATGCAAAACGCGATGACGGAGCATAAAGACGCGCGATTTCCGCCCTGAGAGAGCCGGCGGACGGTGCAAGCCGGCGGGGAAGCGCGCGTGGATGACTCACTCCCGAGCAGCCCGCCTGAAAGGGCGGGACGGTCAGCCCCCGTTACGGGCAAGGCTATGAAGCCGCTGAGGGCGCGCAGGGAACTGCACGCTGAATCAGGGTGGTATCGCGTAAATGTTTTTACGTCCCTGACCGTTTTTGAACGGTCAGGGACTTTTTCTTTGCATCAAAACACTATTTCACATAAAGGAGAAGATCCATGAAGTACGATTTCGCAGCCATTGAGAAGAAATGGCAGGACAAGTGGGAGCAGGAAAAGCCCTACGCCGCCGTGACGGGGGACAAGCGCCCCAAGTTCTACGGCCTGATCGAATTCCCATACCCCTCCGCCGCGGGTCTGCACGTCGGCCACCCGCGCCCGTTCACGGCGATGGACATTATCTGCCGCAAAAAGCGCATGCAGGGCTACAATGTCTTGAACCCCATCGGCTTTGACGCCTTCGGCCTGCCGACGGAGAACTTTGCCATCAAGAACCACATCCATCCCGCCATCGTCACGCAGCAGAACATCAAGAACTTCACCCGTCAGCTCAAGATGCTCGGCTACGGCTTCGACTGGGACCGCGTGATCGACACGACCGACCCACAGTATTATAAATGGACGCAGTGGATATTCCTGCAGATGTTCAAGCACGACCTTGCCTACAAGACGACCATGCCCGTCAACTGGTGCACGAGCTGCAAGTGCGTGCTTGCCAACGAAGAGGTCGTCGAGGGCGTGTGCGAGCGCTGCGGCGCGCCCGTCATCCGCAAGGAAAAGAGCCAGTGGATGCTGCGCATCACGAAGTATGCCGACCGCCTGATCGACGATCTCGACGACGTCGACTACATCGAGCGCGTGAAGACGCAGCAGCGCAACTGGATCGGCCGCTCCACCGGTACCGAGGTCACGTTCAAGACCAACACCGAGGATGATATCACCGTTTACACCACCCGTGTCGATACGCTGTTCGGCGTGACGTACACGGTCATCTCTCCCGAGCACCCGCTGCTTAAGAAGTGGAAGGGCATCATCAAGAACTGGGACGAGGTCGAGGCGTATCAGGCCGCCGCGGCCCGCAAGAGCGACTTTGAGCGCGGCGAGCTCAATAAGGACAAGACCGGCGTTCGTCTCGACGGCATCGAGGTGATCAACCCCGCGACCGGTAAGGTCGTGCCGATGTTCGTCTCGGACTACGTTTTGATGGGCTACGGCACCGGCATCGTCATGGGCGTTCCGGGCCACGACCAGCGCGACTGGGACTTCGCCAAGGCGTTCGGTATCCCCATCGTCGAGGTCGTCGAGGGCGGCGACATCACGAAGGAGGCCTTCACGCTCAAGGATGACACCGGCATCATGGTCAACTCCGGCTTCTTAAACGGTATGACCGTCAAGGAGGCTATCCCCGCGATGAAGAAGTACGCCGTCGAGCAGGGATGGGGCCATGAAAAGGTCAACTACAAGCTGCGCGACTGGGTCTTCTCCCGCCAGCGCTACTGGGGCGAGCCCATCCCCCTCGTCAACTGCCCGAAGTGCGGCTGGGTGCCCGTGCCCGAAGAGGAGCTTCCGCTCGTCCTGCCGCAGGTGGACAGCTACGAGCTGACCGACGACGGCGAGAGCCCGCTCTCCAAGATGACCGACTGGGTCAATACCAAGTGCCCCAAGTGCGGGTGCGACGCCAAGCGCGAGACCGACACCATGCCCCAGTGGGCGGGTTCTTCGTGGTACTTCCTGCGCTATATGGATCCGCACAACGACCATGAGCCTGTCTCTCACGAGGCGGAGCAGTACTGGGGCCCTGTGGACTGGTACAACGGCGGCATGGAGCACACCACGCTCCACCTGCTCTACTCCCGCTTCTGGCACAAGTTCCTCTACGACATCGGCGTTGTCCACACGAAGGAGCCTTACGCCAAGCGCACGAGCCACGGCATGATCCTCGGCCAGAACCCGCACTACGTCGGCAACGTCTCCACGCAGGAGGAGAAGGACGCGCTCATCGCCAAGTACGGCAATCAGGCGCTCCGTCCGGCGGTCAAGATGAGCAAGTCCCTCGGCAACGTCGTCAACCCCGATGATGTCGTCAAGGCCTATGGCGCGGACACGATGCGCCTTTATATCATGTTCATCGGCGACTTTGAGAAGGTCGCCACCTGGTCGGATGACGCTGTCAAGGGCTGCAAGCGCTTCCTCGACCGCGTGTGGAACCTCGCCGAGCAGGCGACGGAGGAGAAGGGCGTTTCCGAAAAGAACGCGCCCATCGTTCACAAGACCATCAAGAAGGTCACCGACGACATCGACACGCTGAAGATGAACACGGCCATCGCCGCGCTCATGTCGATGGTCAACGAATTCTACGCAAACGGCCTGAGCCACGGCGACCTCGAGATGCTGCTGCTCATGCTCTCTCCCTTCGCGCCCCACATGGTCGAGGAGCTCTGGGAGCAGAAGGGTTTTGCCGCCGAGCACGAGGGCAAGATGGCGATGCAGTGCGACTGGCCCGAGTACGACGAGAGCAAGACCGTCGCGTCCTCCGTCGAGATGGCGGTGCAGGTGGGCGGCAAGCTCAAGGGCACCATCACCGTTCCTGTCGACAGCGACCAGGATACCGTCGTCGAGGCGGCCAAGGCGAACGAAAAGGTCGCCAAGGCGCTCACGGGGATGCAGATTGTCAAGGTCATCCACGTGAAGAACAAGCTCGTCAACCTGATCGTGAAGCCCTGCTGAGCGGAACTTCGGATTTTTTCAAAAATATGAGGAAAGATTATTGACAAGCAGTGATTTTTCTCATATAATACCACCGTTAGTCATGTGAATGACTCTTAAAGAGCACCCAGGATCAAGCCGGGTGTATCGGAGGGAGGGAAAATATAAATGTCCGAGATCCATGTCAAGGAGGGCGAGTCTCTCGACAGCGCGCTCAAGCGTTTCAAGAGAAGCTGCGCCAAGGCCGGTATCGTGGCGGAGGTCCGCAAGAGAGAGTGCTATGAGAGCCCCAGTGTCAAGCGCCGCAAGAAGAGCGAGGCCGCCCGTAAGAACCGCAACAAGCGTTATTACTAATTAGTTCAGAAAAAGACCTGCCACAGATGTGGCGGGTCTTTTTTACACCCTTTTCCAAAGGGGTGTCCTGATTTTCCCGCGCGAGCGCGGGAGGGGGAGCGGCGTGCGCGCCGCGGCACCAAAGGGGGTATTCTCTTTCCGAAGAGAATACC
>OIXV01000689.1_pt1 | contig 31517 bp, 25 predicted proteins | sample 1587771 | NCBI WGS metagenome assembly OIXV01 (sample SAMEA3888893, study PRJEB22519) | human gut metagenome | biome: human gut; feature: human-associated habitat; material: faeces | place: Denmark | collected 2010
GAAAGCCTACTTCTTAGAATAGACTTTCTTACTATAAAAATTAGCTTTTTTCTGTCTCCGATAGGCAATAGGATACTTCTTTTTTATTTCAGCATTGCTCCATTTGAAGCAATGACTTCCTTATACCAATCAAAAGAATCTTTCTTGATTCGATCAAACGAACCATTCCCTTCATTGTCACGGTCTACATAGATGAACCCATATCTTTTTCGCATTTCACCTGTAGTAAATGAGATGAGATCAATACAGCCCCATGCAGTATACCCAATCACATCAATGCCGTCTTCCTCGATGGCAAGCATCATTTGTTTGATGTGTTCAGCTAAATAGTCAATCCGTTCGGGATCATGAATGCCGGTTTCTGTCATTTGGTCATTAAAACCAAAGCCATTTTCCACAATAAAAATCGGCAGTTCATAACGGTCCTGCAAGAGATTCAGCATATAGCGCAATCCCATGTGATCAATCGTCCAGCCCCATTCCGTCATCGTTGCATAAGGATTCGTTGTTAGCACACTGCTGCCCAACAAAGGATCATGTAGATAGTTTGCATCTGAGCGGGTAGATACTGTATTGCTTAAATAATAAGTAATCCCGATATAATCAACGGTGCCCTTTGCCAAATCATCAAGATCGGCTTCTGTCACATCGATCGTGTACCCTTTTTTCTGCCATTCATTGAGAATTCTTTTTGGGTAGTGTCCACGGACATGTACATCTGTGAAATAGAGTTGATTATTATCTTCTTGTTGTGCTAACAATTGATCACAAGGATCAGAAGTCAGCGGGTAATTAGGCGTGGCAGCTAAACAGCAGCCAATTTGAAACTCAGGGTTGATTTTTTTCGCAGCCGTGACGACCCGAGCTGAAGCAACAAACTGATAGTGAGCGGCTTGGTACATGCCTGCTAGTTTCTCCTCATCCTCGTCAAAGATCACACCAGAATTGGTAAAACTGTAAATTGGATTATCGATGATCCGCTGATTGTTGATCTCGTTAAATGTTAGCCAATACCGCACTTTTTCTTTGTAGCGTTCCATTACAGTTTGCGCAAAACGTTCAAAAAATCCGACCATCTTTCTGTTGTGCCAAGCCCCATAGGTTTCAACTAAATGATAGGGCATCTCGAAATGAGACAACGTCACAACAGGTTCTATTCCATATTTTTGCATCTCGTCAAAGACCTGATCGTAAAAATACAGCCCTTCTTCGTTCGGTAGTTGTTCATCTCCTAAAGGAAAAATTCGTGTCCATGCGATACTGATTCGCAAAGCTTTGAAACCCATTTCCGCAAAAAGTTTGATATCTTCCGGGTAACGATGGTAAAAATCAATGCCTTCATGATTCGGGTAATATTCCTCAGGCAAGATTGTGTTGGTAATTTTCCGAGGCCGATCTTTCGTGCCTGCTGTCATCACATCGGCAATACTGATCCCTTTCCCGCCTTCTTGCCAAGCACCTTCCACTTGATGAGCGGAGATCGCACCGCCCCATAAAAAGTTTTCTTTCATTTTCAAACTCCTATCCTTCTTTGTTTACGGTAAACAGAATCCCTTCTGCTTCAATTGTTCCGGCCGTTGTTTCGTACTCGATTACTGTATCTGGTCCACAATTTGTAACGATCACGGGTGTCGATAATTGATAGCCGTTATCCAGAATCGCCTGCCGGTCAAAGGTCAACAAACGATCTCCTCGTGCAATTGTCGCACCATTTTCGACGTTAACATCAAAAAACTCACCATTTAGATTCACGGTATTCAGCCCGACGTGGATCAATAATTCAACCCCTTGATCAGATTTGATACCAATCGCATGCTTAGAAGGGAAAACAGCAACAACAGTGCCCGCAAAAGGTGCCCGAATGATTCCTTCATCGGGGATGACCGCAATTCCTTGTCCAGCGATTCCGCTGGCGAACACATCGTCTTCCACTTCTGCTAAAGGCATCACTTGTCCTTTTACCGGTGAATAAATCGGAGTTGCTGCATTGGTTAAGATACTTTCTACCTCTGACTCAGGCTCTGCTTCAAATTCTGTTAGTTCACTTTCCTTCACGCCGAAGAAATAAGCCAGTAAAGCTCCTGACAACAATGAAACGGTGATTCCGATCAGATAACCCACCAAAGGACTGTAAACAGGCAAGGAAAAAATATTATGGAAAACATACGCATTCATCGTCACACCAAAAGCGCCTAACACTGCTCCACCTAAACCACCGGAAATAGCTACGATCGGCAAAAGTCTTTTGTAACGAAGAATAATCCCATAGACGATGGGCTCTGTCACGCCGGCAAAGAAGCCAGTCAAGGCAACTGGGCCTGCCAAAGCCCGCATTTTCGAATGTTTTTTCGCTCGTAAGAAGAAGCCAACTGCAATCCCGATTTGAGCAAAAACAGCGGCCAATGCCATTCCTTCAATAGGGTCTCCACCTAATCTTGTCAGATTATCTAACGTTACAGGTGTAAAGCCCCAGTGCAAACCAAACATAACCATGAAGGTCATCCCGCCGCCTAAAACGATGCCTGAAAGGATCCGGCTTTTTTCAAATAACCACATTACACTTCCTGATAAAAGATCCCCGAAAAAGGTGCCGAATGGACCAAAAAGGATAACGGTCAATGGAATCATGATCATCAAACTAAGCATGGGTACGGCAAACAATTGAATGTCTTTATAAATAATCTTTTTCAAAAATTTATCTACAAATTGATAAATAAAAATAGCCGCAAAAATCGGAAATAGGGTTGTGGCATAGTCCACGGCTTGAACTGGTATCCCTAAGAAATTTGTATTTTCCACGCCAATCAACCCAGTAAACTGAGGTTCCAACAATGCTGCACCAATCACACCGCCAACGTACATGTTGGCACCTAATCTTTTCGACAACGTGATCCCTAAGAAAATCGGTAAAAAATAAAATATTGCATTACTCGCGGCACTCAAAATGACATAAGTAGAAGATTCTGCTGATAACCAATTAAATTGGGTCAAAACCGTCAGCAGTGCTTTTAGCATCCCCGAACCTGCTAGAGCAGGAATTAAAGGAGAAAAAGCACCTGAGATAATTTCAAATACAGCGTTCAAATTAAAACCTGTTTTTTTCGAAGAACCTGTTTCTTGATCTGATAACCCAGCCATAGATGAGATCGTCGCATAATAATCTGATACATTGCTGCCGATTACGACTTGATATTGTCCTCCACTTTGTACAACGGACATCACATAGGGCAGTTTTTGAAGTTCCCCTTTATTGGCCTTGGCGTCATCCTTCAAGCCAAAACGCAATCTCGTTGCACAATGAACCAAGCTGTCGATATTTTTTTCACCACCGATCAAGCGAATGATCGCGGCACTTTCGTTTTCAAATTTCATAGTTATTCTCCTTTTGCGTATAATAAAAAGCGTGATCTAGAAGACACCTCAAACAAAAGACTCGTTTGAGTGCTCACTCTAGGTCACGCCTGCTTTACCAGTAACGATCCGTTAAGATGCCAATCGATTTAAATGTAAGGTTAAATACAACACTTCATCTTCAGTGATTTCCCACTGATACCTATTTTCCAGAAATTGCTTGATTTTCATAGCACACTCATAATCCAACGGATATTTCAGTTGAATCACATCTAATAAACTAGAGGCTGGTTGAGCTGGTAGCTCATTGCTCATCTGTCGTTTAACAAAGTAGCGAATGTGAGTGATGAATCGGGAAAAATAAATAGAGTCTTGTCTGAATTCTTTGCCATAATGATAATTGATGATCGTCAAAATATCTTTCATGACTTTGGAAATCAGCATTGTTTCTTCCATTCCGTTGTTATCGCCTAAAAAATTCACGAAATGCAGCGTAATAAAAGCAGCCTCATCTTGCGGAATATTCAGATGTGTTCGCTTTTGCATCAGCTCAACCGCTTGAAGACCAATTTCATATTCTTTCGGGTACACCTGCTTTAATTCCCATTCTAGGGGTGTTTGAATTTTCATCCCTTCCCTTGCTCTCGTCAGAGCAAAACCGATATGGTCTGCAAGTGCCACTAGCAGTGCAGGATTGCTTTCGCATTGAAACGCTTCCTCAAACAATTTTAAAATATCGCTGGCCAGTTGCAGATCACGATATTCAATCCGTTTAAGCAGCTGTTCCAAATCTGCAATGCTTTTTTGGTCGTTAATGATGAATCGCTTTTCTATTTTCTTTTGATCGACAGTGTCGCCTGGCTTCAAACCAAAGCCGATGCCACTCCCCATCACAACTTCTTCTTGGTGATTGTCGTTCAGGACTAATGAAGCATTATTATTAAATACTTTGACGATTTCCATGGTCAACACCTCCTAAAATAAAACAAAAAAATAACGTCACCAACTAGCTATGATCTTTTTCCAAAACAAACGAATGGAGAAAATCTCATACCTGTGGTCACGCCTGCATTATCAGTAACGATCCGATGCACTTACTATACTTCAAAATGAAAACGACGTCAATAGCTTTTTTAAAGCATTTTCTTGTATGAGCTTCTGACGAGATTATTCAAAAAAATGGCGACAAAAAAAGACGTGTTGTCTCTTGCTGCCGCCATGCGAACCTGTAATACCGCTTTTTCTTTTCACAAATTTCTCTTTTCATTGCCTATGCGATGGACTGTTTTCCTGAAAAATAGCTGCTCATGTATAATCGAATTTTCTTATGTTTTCCGAAACTCATTCGGTGAAACCTGATGGTATTGTTTGAACTTTTTGTAGAAATAATCAACATTGCTGTAGCCCACCAATTCAGCAACTTCGTAGACCATTAGATTGGAATGACGTAAGATTTCCACCGCTTTTTCCATTCGTACTTCATCCAAGAACGCCAAATAATTTTTCCCAGTTTCTTTGCGAAACTTCTTGCCTAGATAGGCACTATTGTAATTGAAACGTTCCCCGATTTTTTTCAAGGTCAAATCTTCTTGATAATGCTTTTTCGTGTATTGGATCAATTCTGCAATGATATCGATTTGGTTCAAACTGCTGGCGACTGTTGCTTGCAAGTCAGCTAGTTTTGCGGTGATCACCTCTTGCAGCATTGGAAACGTCTGGGCGAGAAAAATCTGTTGATGCACTTCGTCTGTCGACCATTCGATTGCTAAGGCTACTTTTTCACTGATTTGATGCTGCAGCCATTCGATGTCACCATTGATTTGCCATTTGATCTCTTCTTCCAATGCCAATGAATGATAAAAGGTTTGATAATAGCGGGATAACGGCTGTTCTAACGGATCGTTTGCCAAAATCGCCTTAACTAATTCTTCACGCAAATCACTTCGTTCTTCTGCTTCTTGCGTCGTATCCAAAACATGGTGAGAAATGACTTGATTGGGAAATAAGAAAATCAATTTACTTAATGCCTGGATATCGATCATCAATGGCTTCAAGTTATCTTGCGCCGCAAACCAGCGGGAGATCAAGATTTCTTGGTGAGCCATTTTTTTGCGGCACCACGCATCGATCGCCTCGTCGGGAAAGCGCTCCTCGTTTAACAGAACCAAATACCGATGATGTCGATGGATCAAGGTGACGACTTGCGCCACTTGCTCCTGCAATTTCTCAACCAGCTTTTGGGCATCTGCCTCCTCGGAAAGACGCAATAGCTTGATGGCTTGTGCGTCTTTGATTCCCGTTTGATCCCCGCCAAACAATTTCTCCATCAACTGACTCTTCTGATTTTTCTGCTGATCGGTCTTGGCTTTTTGATCGATTTTCGTCAAAATACCGATCAGCTCTTCTTCGTCAACTGGTTTCAGCAAATAGGTCACAGCGCCCAGTTGCAACGCTTGCTTGGCATAGTCAAAATCTGAGTAGCCGGATAAAATAATGGCAAAAAACAAAAGCCCTTCCTCCGATGCTGCTTGCACCATCTCAAGACCATTTTTTCCCGGCATACGGATATCAGCGATCACAACATCTGGCTTCAATTCGCGGATCATCGCCAAGCCAGCTTCGCCGTTTTCCGCCGACCCGACGATTTGATACCCCAGACGTTCCCAATCGATGATCAGAGGTAGCCCATTTCGGATCGATGCTTCATCGTCAACGATCAACACTTTACGCATTTTCCAACCTCCATTTTCAGCTACTCCTTCGTTACATCATGTTTCACTTGTCAAACTTGCCCCGTTGGTGCGAATCACCTCTTGATACCAATAAAAACTATCTTTCGGGATGCGCGCCAACTGACGTTCGCTTTGATTGTCGCGATCGACATAAACAAACCCATAGCGTTTTTTGTATCCATTCAACCAACTTAGTAGATCTGTAAAGGACCAAGCACAATAGCCGATCAGCTCAACCCCATCCGTGATGGCCTTTTGCAGTTCCACCAGATGTTCCTGCAAATAGGTGATGCGGTATGGGTCATGGATCTGTTTGTCTTCTGTCAATTGATCGATAGCGCCTAACCCATTTTCAGTAATAAAAATCGGCAAGTCATAATTGGCTTGGATGCGCCGCAAGGCTACACGGAAACCAACGGGATCGATCTCCCAGCCCCAATCCGTTTTTTTCAAGTGGGGATTTTCTGCTGTCGCAAACATGGTTTCTTCGGGTGAGAACTCACCAGCTGCCGCTTGCATCAAGTACGGATCGACTTTAGAAAATTCTTTCTTTTCAGCTGACTGCTTTTGCAAATTGTTTTGCTGGGCCGTCCCACCGTGATAGTAATTGATTCCTAAGAAATCAGGTTTTGCCTGTTTTAATAGTGCTTGATCTTCTGGAGTGACTTCAGGAGCCAAGCCAACTTTGGCTAATTGCTTGTACACAAATTTCGGGTATTCGCCTTTGCAATAGACATCTAAAAACCATGCGTTGTTGAAGGCTTCGCCATTTTCTGCTGCCAGCACATCTTCTGGGTCACAGCTAAACGGATACATCGGTCCATAGCCAAAACTTGGACCGATCTTGCCCTGAGGAACCAGCTCATGGAACAAATTGATCGCCTTAGCATTGGCAAGGTTGATGATATGATTGGCTGCATACATCCGTTTTAAGTCCTTCAAGCCCGGCGGATGTGCCGCCCAACGGTACCCAAGAGAAGTGAAGACATTTTGTTCATTCATGGTGACCCAATAGGTGACTTTCTTTCCTAGGCGTTCAAAAAGGATTCGACAATACCGTTCAAATGCTTCTGCTGTTTCTCGACCTTCCCACCCTAAGTATTTGTCTTGCAAAGCCTGGGGAAGGTCCCAATGATACAGCGTCAAAATCGGCTCTACTCCTTGCCGAAGCAATTCGTCCACCAGCTTTTCGTAAAACGCCACACCCGCTTCATTGACCGCGCCTTCGCCATCAGGCAAGATTCGCGACCACGCCACGCTGAAGCGATAGGCTTTCAAGCCCATTTGCTTCATCAAAGCAACATCTTCTTTGTACCGATGGTAATGATCGATCGCCACTTTGCCGTTGGTTTCCTCAAAAGTATTGCCAGGAATTTGGGCATAGGTGTCCCAAATCGACGGACCTTTGCCGTCTTCTGCCCATGCTCCTTCAATTTGATAGGCCGCCGAAGCTGCCCCCCATAAGAAGTTTTCTGGGAAAGGATCTAAGTTTGTGTGAAACATCAAGTTGCCTCCTTCATTTCCTAAACCGAAATAAATCGGTTACATTTTATCGTATCATAAGTTGGTTGATTCGTAACAATTGCTAAAAGATATTTTTTAGGTGAAAAAACTGCCGCTCCTCAGAACGACAGTCGTTTCTTATTAAAACAGGTAATCATTCAAACGAGATTTCACATATTCAATGTGGCTGGATTCTAATTCGATTTGATCATGAGCCAATGCGTAATCTGTCAGTGTTTCTAAGCTTTCCTCATCAGCAACGATCTTCGCTCCGATGCCTTCTTGGAAAGAGGCGTACCGTTTTTCCTTCAACTCGTCTAAGAAGCGGTCTTCTTTTAGTTTCGCTGCTGCTTTCAACGCTCTGGCATACGTATCCATGCCAGCGATGTGGGCTAACAACAGATCTTCCATTTCAAATGACGAACGACGGACTTTAGAATCGAAATTGATTCCTCCCGGCGCAATGCCGCCGTTTTCTAAGACTTCGTATAAAGCAAGTGTCGAGTCAAAGACGTTGGTTGGGAATTCATCCGTATCCCATCCTAACAGCATATCTCCTTGGTTGGCATCCAGTGAGCCTAATGCGTTATAGCTACGGGCAACGGCGATTTCATGTTCAAAGGTATGGCCAGCTAATGTTGCATGATTGGCTTCTAGGTTTAATTTGAAATCTCCTTCTAAGCCGTAGTGCTGAATGAAGGCCATCGTTGTCGCTGCATCAAAATCATATTGATGTTTTGATGGTTCTTTTGGTTTCGGCTCTAATAAGAACTGAGGTTTATGACCGATTTTTTCGCCATAAGCGATCGCCATTTTGAATAGACGGGCGATGTTGTCTTGTTCAAATTTCATGTCTGTATTCAACAAGGTTTCATAGCCTTCACGGCCACCCCAGAAGACATAGTTTTCGCCGCCTAATTTTTTCGAGATGTCTAAGCCTTTTTTGACTTGGGCTGCCGCATACGCATAAACTTCCGCATTATTGGTGGAAGCAGCGCCGTTATTGAAACGAGGATGTGAGAACATATTTGCTGTATTCCATAATAGTTTGATTCCCGTTTGTTCCATTTTTTCTTTGATCAAATCGGTGATTTCGTCTAAGTTTTGGAAAAACTCTTCTAACGTTTCTCCTGCAGGCGCCACGTCTACATCATGGAAACAGAAGAACTCTGCCCCTAATTTTTCGCAAATCTCGAAGAAGGCTTCTACTCGATTTTTCGCCGTTTCCATTTCGGTGTCACCGATCCACGTCCGTTTGTTGACAGGTGCGCCAAAAGGATCAGAACCGTCTTGCGTCATCGTATGCCAATAGGCGATTGCAAAACGTAGATGATCTTTCATTTTCTTGCCTAATACAACTTCTTCGGCATCGTAGTGGCGAAATGCAAACATATTGTCTGTTTTAGGACCTTCGTAGCGGATTTTTTCGATCTCTGGAAAATAAGTCATTGTTGTTGCCTCCATTTTATGTTTTTTAGTGTAATAAACTAACTTACTTGTTTCCAATCATTTAGAACCAAAAACGATTCCTCGCTTTGATCATGTAGATTGCCTGCTGCCATTACGCTACTCGATTTGCGCCAATGCATGGCAGATAGGGGCGGTTTGTTGGTAGACGGTGCGGTAGATCGTATAAATTTCTTGGTATTTGGCGACATTTTCAGGAATCGGTGCAATGGCTTTGCCGTATTTGACAAAGGCGTTAACACAGGCAGCTGCATCTGGATAAATGCCACTGCCGATTGCTGCCAGCATTGCTGCGCCCATACCTGGACCTTGCTCAGTAGACAAAGTCAGCATTTCTGCATTAAAAATATCGGCTTGCATTTGCAGCCATTCGGCATTTTTCGCACCGCCCCCCACAGAAACGATCTGGGTGAATTTCCGCTGTGCCCGTTCTTCCATGATCATTTGGGAATCTTTTAAAGAGAAGGTAATCCCTTCTAAGACCGCACGACTGAAATGCTTTTCGCGATGCCGTGTGTCGATGCCGATAAAACTACCCCTGATTTGGCTGTCGGTATGCGGTGTGCGTTCGCCCACGATATAAGGCGTAAACAGCAGGCCTTCTGCCCCTGGGTTTACCTCACTGATCGCTGAAAGCAATTCCTGAAACGATTGGTTGGGGGCAAACGTATCACGATACCAGCTTAAGGAATTTCCAGCGGCTAACGTGACCCCCATTGAATACAACTTGTCTTTGATCGCATGACGGAAAAGGTGTAGATCTCCTTGATAATCAACCTCTTGCGCTTCTTCAAAGGATAAGAACACACCGCTCGTGCCAATCGACACCATGCCGACACCTTCGGCGATGATCCCTGAACCTAATGCAGCACAGGCATTGTCTGCGCCACCTGCATAGATCGTCACCTCTTGTTCAAAGCCAAAGGCTTCTTGCAGCTCTTTTCGCATTTGCCCTACAGGCGCTGCTGATTCAAAAAGCGGCGGCAGTAAATCCGATGCGATTGCGAATTTTTCTAGAATGGCTTCAGACCAGCACTTCTTTTCGATATCCAGCAGTAACGTACCCGCTGCATCGGAATAATCCATCGAATAGTTACCAGTCAGCCAAAAAGCCAAGTAGTCTTTTGGCAGCATCATGTGACGAACTTGTTGCCAATGTTCAGGCTCGTGTTCTTGGACCCATAAAATTTTTGGTAAGGTGAACCCTTCCAAAGCAACATTCTTGGTGATTGCTTTTATTTCCTCTCCAAAGGATGCCATGATCGCTTGGCATTGTTTGGTGGTCCGAACGTCATTCCATAATATTGCCGGACGAATGACTCGGTTTTCTTCATCCAATAAAACAAGACTATGCATTTGCCCAGAAAAGCTGACGCCGATCAATTCCTTTTGCAGCGTTGGAAGCTGCTGGATCAAGGTTTTGATCACCTTATCTGCCGCCTCTTGCCAGTGCACCGGCTCTTGCTCACTGAACCCCGGTCTAGGGGATGACAATGGATAGTCAGCACTTGCTGTTCCTTGGAGTTCCCCGGTTTGATCAAAAACTAAGCCTTTTAACGCACTTGTTCCTAGATCCAACCCTAAAAAATAAGCCATCTCTTCTCTCCTTCCTCTGTTTGAAGCAGTTAACCATTGACCCTTAAGTGGTTAATTAGCATTCAAAACTAACTAATTGGATAGTAAACGATTCTCGCATTCCTGTCAAGCGCTTTCAACGAATCTTTCATGGTTTTTCCTTCTCAAACTGCTGCTCCTACATTCTGCGTCTTTTCTTTATTCTTCAGCTTGCACAATATTAATTTGCACGGTAAACTAACACTAATCACATCTACGAAGAGGAGAACACATGATTATCAATAAAATGGGCATACGCGAACAAAATGAAGCGGCTGTATTGAAGACGATCATTGACAATGAAAATGTGTCACGAGCGGAAGTGTCAAATTTGACCCATCTCAATAAAGCGTCTGTTTCTCAAATAACCAAAAAACTGATCGACACGGACTTCGTGCGCGAAGTCGGCATTGGTGATTCCACTTCGATCGGTGGTCGCAAACCGATTCAATTGCAATTCAATCACCGTAGCAGCTTAGCTGTTACCTTTGACATCGGCTATAACTATGTTCGAGGGATGCTCTCTTATATCAATGGCGAGATGATCGCCTCTGCCGACCATTCCCATGAATTGATCACCAAAGAAAATGTACTAGCGACGATCGATTCCATGATGAAAGAGTTTTGGCCGCAAATGCCGCAAACCACTCATGGATTAGTAGGAATCTGTTTGGCGATCCACGGCATCGTTCACAATCAGACGGTCACCTTTGCCCCCTACTACGACTTGGAACACTTTGATTTGATCGCCCCTTTGAGCCAAAAATACAATACGGCGGTCTATATAGAAAACGAAGCCAACCTAACGGCTTTAGGCGAGTACTGTTTTTCTTCTGATTCCACGAATTTACTGAGCGTCAGCGTCCATAGTGGGATCGGTGTCGGAATCATCGTTGATGGGCAGCTGCAAACCGGTACTCACGGCATGGCGGGGGAAGTTGGTCATTCTACGCTCTTCCCTCACGGCAACTTGTGCCCTTGCGGCAATCGAGGCTGCTTAGAGCAATATGCGTCGAACAAAGTCTTGTTTGACACCTACAGTCACTATACAAAAACTGCGTTCGTTAATTCGGATACCTTTGCACAAGCCTATCATGCCGGAGAAAAATCAGCAGTCGAATTGGCGCAACAAAATGTTGAGTTTCTTAGTATTGGGCTAAACAATGTCATCACTTTTTCTGATCCCGAAGAAGTCTATATCAACAGCTCGGTCTATCGCAAAATTCCTGATTTATTACTGGCGCTGCAACAAAAATTGACCAGCCAGTTCACCAAAAACACGAAGATCAAAAACAGTCGATTAGGCGATCAGGCCCCGCTGTTTGGCGGCAACGTTTTAGTGGCGAAACATTTCTTGAATATCAACGATTTGCGCTTTGCGGCACTTGATCTCTCCCGTGTGATCCGTTAAATGAATGCTGGACTGAAGACTCAGTCCAGCGTTTTCTTTTGGTAAAAAGGTCTCACTATCCTTTGATTCCGCCAGCCGTCACACCGCCCACGATGTATTTCGATAGAAACAGGTAAATCAGCAATAAAGGAATAATACTTAAGGAGATCCCTAGATACATACTGCCAAATTCAGTACGGTAAACATCCGTTTTCAGCAATTGGACCAGCATCGGCAACGTATACTTTTCCGTATCGTTGATCAAGATCAAGGGCATCAAGAAATTATTCCACGAGGTCACGAACGAGAAAATCGCCATGGTGGCTAAGCCCGGTTTCATCAAGGGCAACATGATGCGATGGAAAATTTTGATTTCGCCGGCTCCGTCCAAACGAGCAGAATCTGCCAAATCAGGATGATAGATCGTTTCTAAGTATTGCTTTAAGAAAAAAACGGTAGCAGGTGATGCGATCGCTGGTAAAATCAATGGCAGAAAATTATTTAAGAGCCCTAAGCGATTCATAAATTGATAAAAACCGATCATGCTGATTTGCTGAGGAATCATGATCAGCCCAAGAATGACAGCAAACAGGACTTTCTTGCCACGAAACTCATAGGCGATCACGCCATAAGCTGTCAATGCCGAAAAATATACATTGAGAACGGTAGCGCCAGCCGCAATCAAGAAACTATTTTTAAACCCATTGAAAACATTGAAGCCTCTGCCCATTAAGACGGACCAGTTGTATTGGAGATTACCGCCTGGCCACAAGGACAGCCCTTGCTGGATCTGTTCTGCTGAACGGGTCGCATTGACTAAGACGACCCAAAAGGGCAGAATACTTAAGATGGTCAGCAACACCAAAAAGACATAGATCAACAATCGTTTTGCCCGATAGCTATTTTCCATTTATTTTCGCCCCACTTTGCTATTTTCTTTGAAAAATTGAAACAATAACGTGCTTAATACGATTGAAAGTACCAGTAATAGCACCGACGCGGTTGCGGCAATGTTGAAATTCCGACTCCCGGTAAAGGCTTGGTTGTAGATAAACATCGTGATCGTTAAGACACTATTGTTGGGATTGCCGTTTGTCAGCAAAAAAGGAATGTCGAACATTTGCAAGCCGCCAATCAAAGACGTCACCAATGTATAAAGCAAGATTGGTTTTAACAAAGGCAGCGTGATCTTGCGGAAAATTTGACCATCATTGGCTCCATCGACCATTGCTGATTCAAAAAGAGCATCATCAATGCTCAAAATGCCCGAAACCAAAACGATCGTGGTCTGACCATACCACATCCAAAATTGGATAAAGGAAACGATCAGCCGAGTGCCCGTTTCACTACGGAAAAAGTCATAGGGCTGGTCCAAAACACCGAAATGCTGCAAGACTAGGTTGATCGGACCTAACGGAAAACTGAACAAAACGAAAAATAAGATTGCTACTGAAGCGGCAGTAATGATGTTGGGTAAGTAAAAAGCGACTTTGAAGAAGCCTTTCCCCCGCAAGCGCAACTTGATATTGGTAAACCATGCCGCCAGCAACAGAGCCAAGCCAATTTGAGGAACAAAGTTTACGCCCCACAAAATAAAGGTATTGCTGATGGATTTTAAAAATAACGGGTTGCGAAAAATCGCAAAATAGTTATCCAGTCCGACAAGATTGGCAGCTGGATTCCACCCTTTTAGATCCGTAAAGCTTAGGTAAATCGTATAGAGAATTGGATAAAGCTGAAAAACCAAGAATGCTAGAAAAAATGGTGCGATAAATAATAGCCCATAGCGATGATACTGTTCAAATCTTCTCTTATTCTGCATCGTAATCCCCCTGATATTTTTTCTTCTACTGCCAACTTCTGCCTGTAAAGACAAGCCATTTGAGCAGCGCATAATACCTAGAAAAGGTTGAAACCGACCCCGTCTTCGGTGCCGGTTTCAACAACACCTAATCTACTTGAACATCTGGATAAGCATTGACGACCGCATCTTTAAAGTTTTGGATTGCCGTTTCCTGATCCACTTCACCTTTTGAATATGGTGTCAAACAACTATCCGTAAAGAGGGTTTCAATCGTCTGGTCATACTCGGTCAGAATTTTCGCGTTGATGTCTTGAACCATATCGGCAAATTCTGCATAGTGGTTTTGACCGCCTAAAAATTCCTCTTCATATTCGCCTTTAATTTCTTCAACGACTCGCTCATTTGATACAAAATCACCGGTATCTTCGGCCCATTGTTTTAAAAATGCTTGATCTGTGGTCAAGTAAGCCACCAATTGCGCAGCTTCTTCTTGCATCTCAGAATTTGCCGTAGCACCGATCCATGTGCCGCCCCAGAACCACGACGACGGTCCTTGGATCATGCGCCAGTCGCCTTCTGTTGAGCTGGAGTTATCGGCAGCTGTCGCATTTGGTTTTAACCAATAGTGCAGTCCCCATGTCGGCAAACTATAACCAAATACATTGTCGCCATTCATTCCAGCAAACCAAGCTTCTGATTGTCCTTCTGTATCTTGTGTCAGGCCTTCTTCTACAAATTTTCGTGATACATCCAACAAGTCATACAAACTGTCGTCGATCACTAATTTGCCGTCTTCAACCCAGCCATGTTCGCGTTGACCATAAAAAGGCTTTGCCAAATCTTGGACACTAGAGATCATATAGGTGGTTCCACCACTTTTTTCTTTGACTGCTTTGGCTTGCTCATAGAACTTGTCGTAGTCTGACAATGCCGCTTGCGCAGCCGCTGGATCATCGATCCCTAGCAGCTCTTCTGCCATCGATGCCCGGTAATAAAAACCGCCAGGAGCAGCTTGCCAAGCCAAGGCATGAAGAACCCCGTCTTTTGAAGTCCCTACGTCTTTGACATATTGATACGTATCTGCCGCGGCTTCATCAAGCCCCAGTGAACCAAGGTCTGCCATCATGCCTGATTCCACATATTTTTTGACAAAGGCAGATTCTAAAGCAATCACATCTGGTGCATCTTTGGAACCGAGAATCGGATCGAGCTTGGTCTCGAATTGGTCAGAAGGAATCTCCACGATCCGAATGTCATAGGCCAAGTCGTCATGCGCCGGCAAATAGTAATCATTGATCATTGTTGATAATTCTGAAGTAAAGGTCCAAACCACGAGTTCATCCTTGCCACTACTTCCCGTTGCGCTATTATCTGAGCTGCTGTTTCCAGAACCATTCCCGCAGCCACTAAGCATAAAAGCTGCTAAGCCCGCTACTGACGCTGTTTGTAAGACCCGTTTCCAATTTTTCATCTTTCTTCCTCCTCGATTTTTTGATAGACAAATGAATCAAAATCAGCCGCCAAACGATTGCCGGTCGTATCGATCGCAAACATCCCTACAAAAGCCCCTGTAAAGAACCCACCGTAATGTTCTGCTACATAGTCGTCAGACAATTGCAAGCTGTCAAATAGCTGATCGATGACCTGCCACTCTTTTTGATCAAACGAGTACGCGTATTGATAGTGGGCATAATGAACGATCGTTTTGAAGTAGACTGTTTGTACATCGGCTGGTATCACAACTTCTGGTGCTTTTTGACTCTTCAGTTGGCCCTTCTCGCTTGCCAATACAGTGATGATTCTGCCTTTCGTCTCATCATGAGTGATGTAGATCGCCGACCAGTTTTGTGTATTGTAGTAATTCGTCATGCCTGCCAACTGTAGAAACGAGGTCGGTGAAAATTCGACGGCAGTCGTTGCTTCGAAACGAAAATCGCTCCATCTTCTTGCCACCAGTGCTTGATGGAACAAGGAATTGAACGACTCTCGCCCATACAAGCGCAAGTACCCTGGTCGTGCGGTCAAACTACCGATTTCCTCAGAAAAAGGAATCCGCAAGGTTTGAAACACTGGTGCCAACGACGCCTCTTCAAAATCATCAAAGCCTGATTCTATTTCCCACGGATGTTCGGGCAGCTGTGGCTGTGGGACTTCCTCTTTTGGAAAGTTCCCACCTGTGATATACGGCCAATCATTTTCCCAATAAACAGACTGGATCGCTGTTTCTCGTCCGAGCGGGCAATAGCCGCGATTTTCTAAGAGGGGCGTTTCGGGATACTTCAGCGCTCGCCCTGTTAAGTGAACAAAATACCATTCATCGGTCTGCGTTTTCACAAATGAACCATGGCCAGCTTTTTGTAGCAGGATCTCTGGCTGTCCCCAGGAACTGATCAGAGGGTTTTGAGGATGAACTTCATAAGGCCCTTCGATGTGCGTCCCACGAGCGATGGTACTTGCATGTTCAAACTTAGTGCCGCCTTCTGCCGTCAATAAATAATAATAGCCGTTCACTTTATACATAACCGGTGCTTCCGTCAATTTGCGCTCTGTTCCTTTGAAGATTATTTTGGGCTGCCCCACCAATTTCTTGGCTTGCCAATCAAACTCTTGGAGAGCGATCCCATAAAAGGAATGGTTTGTCAGGCGATAATCCCAAACCATGTTCAGAAAATATTTTTTGCCGTCGTCGTCATGAAATAACGAGGGATCGAAACCAGAAGAGTTCATATAGATTGGTTCTGACCAATCCCCATCAATGGTTTCACAGGTGATCAAATAATTGTTCACATCTTTCCAACTATTAGATTGTGTTTTGACATCTGAATAAATCAACCAAAAACGACCATCACTGTAACTTAAGTTTGGCGCCCAAACGCCCCCAGAATCTGGGTTTCCTAGCATATTCAACTGACTGACACGATTGACTGGTGTACTGATCAAGCGCCAGTTCTTCAAATCCTTCGAATGGAAGATGCGCACACCTGGAAACCATTCAAAGGTCGACGTAGCAATGTAATAATCTTCTCCTGCACGACAAATACTCGGGTCTGGATGAAAGCCTGTTAGTATTGGATTGGTAATCAAAAAAATTTCCTCCTCTTTCCCTTTTTGGCATTTTGTGATTCAACTGAGTGTCAGTAGGAATGAGCTTCATTCAGTTAGTAAGTTTTCTTTACTAATATACCTAACAAAAAAAAGAAACTTGCTGCTGCAGCTCATTTTAAAAATATTCACTAATCATTGTTCTATTTACTTTCTTCAGCTGAACTGTCATAATTATAGAATGAAATCGCTATCATTCACAGGACGATTTCCACACATCGATAGACAAAAAATGGAGGATAGATCGCGTGACCATTTTAGAAGAATACCATTTCGGCGAATACCTAGGTGTTTCCAGTTACCATCCCTACTCGCTTAATTACATGGAACATTTTCATCGTTCCTTTGAATTGCTTTTTTGTAGTGACGGCGAAGCGGTTGTCAAAATCGAAGAAAGTCCCTATGTCCTTACGACAGGCCAAGTGTTATTAGTCATGCCTTATCAGACTCATGCGATTGAAACCCCTAAGGAATCACAATTGCATATTCTTGTGTTTTCACCTGAGTATATTCCAGATTTTTACGCCAAAACGAAAGATTTCGCTTTGTCAGATCCGGTGATCACCATTGATTCCTCTGTTGCCAAGCAGCTCTACTATCCTTTATTTGAAACGGATTCCCTCTATTTACGAAAATCGGCACTGTATCAAGTCCTTTACCTTTTTGAACACCAAACGACTTTATTACCAGCCAAAAATCAAGAGGATATCCTGATCCAGCTACTTGTTTACATCGAATCCCACTTCAAAGAAGAACTGACGCTCGAAAAACTAAGCAGCAGTATCGGTTATAGCAGCGTCTACGTTTCCAGAATGATCACCGATAAATTGAAAAGCACCTTTCCTCGGCTTTTGAATCAAGCAAGAATACGCCATGCCTCTTTTTTGCTGACCCATAGTCTCTTGCCGATTACGGAAGTAGCAGAACAAGCAGGCTTTCAAAACGTGCGGACCTTCAATCGAAATTTCAAAGCATTGACCTCACTGACGCCAAAAGAATACCGTTTAAAACACAATGCTCATTTTTCGTTGCTGAAGGAATAGCCCTCCTCAAAGACATTTCATCGTTTTCCTTTGCTCCCACAAAAAAAAGCATCAGAAAGCAAAAAGCTTTCTGATGCAATCCAATTTTTGATATACAGGAATCAATAACGACTAGAAACGATCTCTGCTCCAAAGGGCATCAACGCTAAGCGCGCCATTTTCAATGATTGCGCCGCAAATGGAATGCCGATGATCGTGATGGCTAGAATGACTGCGCTAGCTAAATGGCCTAAAGCCAGTGGTATACCAGAAAAAATCAACCATAAAATATTTAGAATCACGGACACGCCACCGCCACGGTAAACGATGTCTTTCCCAAATGGTGCGAGTGACAATGTCGCAAACTTAAAACATTGCAGACCAATGGGAATGCCGATGATGGTGATACACCATAAACACCCAGCCAAAAACCATGAGATCGCACCGATCAAGCCGCCAAAGACAAACCAAATCACGTTGCCTAAAAAATTCATCTGATTGCCCTCCTTCTTTTTTTAATAAAGACTGCTCCTGTTTTAGCAAAGAAAGCAGAGGACATCGTTAGCACTCAGACGTGCGCTATCGTCTGGTGCTCCTTCCCCTGCGCGCTTCTCTTTTTTCTTAATACAAGCAAAATGTGTTATTTTGTAAAATGCTTATTGCCCAGAATCAACCGTTGATTCGCTGCTATTGTTGGACTCATTTGAGTCATTACCGAAGACACCGGTGATCGAAGACCAGATGCCGCTAAAGAAGCTCTTGATATTTTCCCAAAGTCCCTTAGAGGTTTCTTCGATTTGCTTGCGGGCTTCTGACAGATCCAATTCTTTGATGAAGTCATCGAAGATATTATTGTCTCTCATGTCGCTCATCAAAGAGGTCAATTCAGAAATTTGATTTTCCGTAACGATTCCTTCAAGTCCGTTGTCTTTCAAGGCTTTTTCTACTGTCTCTTGAATATCGGCTTGGGTTAATTCCGTACCATCTGCAGTTTGAGCAGCCAAATCGGTTTTCGCTTGTTCTTGCGCTGCATTCAAAGCTTCATCGGAATAGCCTTCTTTGTCTTTATTCTCTTCGGTGATCGTAGACAGCACATCCATCTCATCTTGAGCTACGGCTACTCGATTCTGATTGATGACACCGCCTGATTCTTCAACGATTTTGTATACCCCAGCTAAAGCTCCGGAACCGTCGATCGGTACGGCAGAAGCGACCGTTAGCTTCGCATCAGTGATCCCTGCCGTCAGCGCTGCATTTTGGTACTGGGCTGCAGTGATGCGGGTAATGTTATCTGGTGTCGCGATATCGACAGTGATTCCTGCCCCGCTTTCTAGCGTCTGCATTCTGACCGAGCTATAGACCGCCCAATCTGCAGTAAAGCCGCCATCGGGAATGTATTTCATCAAGTCATTACCGTTTGTCGTATAAATCGGTGTTTCGCCTTGGATGCCTAAGCGTTCCAGTGTGTAGTCTTCTTGTGCTTTCGTCAAGGCATTTCCGATTGCCACGGCATTGACTTGCAAACGATCTGAACTGCTGTCAGAAGTACTTGTTTGACTATCGGTAGTGGCTGTCGTTGCGGTAGAATTGCTCGTTGCAGTGGAACTGCTGGTCGTTGAATTGGTTTCGTCAGCAAAAACTTGTGGTGCTGCTAATAAAACTTGGCTAGATACCAAGAGAGTCGCTAAAATCATCGCTGGTTTTCGAGTCTGTTTTTTCATCACTATATCCTCCAAGTGTTGATCTCTTTTTCAGGGATTTTTTCCCTCTTACTGCTGTTATTGTACTATAGGTTTTCTTGCAAAGCCTACGTCTAGGGTCTGAAATGAAGAAAAACTTAGAACTCTGCTGCAATTTAAAAAAGGCGTAACTTGGTTTTATCCTTGGTGCAGCAATACTTTAGACGCTTTTCTTTTCATCAACTGTTTTTTTAGCAAAACCAACAGTATAGGATTTTAAACGGCTGCCCACTTTCCTCAAACCAAGAAAGGCTCCCGTTAAAGCTATCGTATAAAAGAACAACGGAAACCCTGCGAGTGAAAAAAAGACCTTCCCGGTTTCTAGAAACAGCGGGTGACTCAGAAAGATCAATCGACTAGCCTCAGCTGCTTGTTTTGCTTGCCAAGTCCGCTTTGGGGGTTGCTGCTTGATCAGCCAAGCAAGGAAAAAAAGAGTCGTCGGCACAAAAAACAGCATGAAATTCTTATCGTCCCCCTGATTGAGATACACCAGTCGACCTTCAATGCCTAATAAGCAAAGAGAGACCGCGAGTTTTCTACCAAGATGCTTCGTAAAAAAAGGGTGTTTTTGGTGTTCTCTTAAACAAACCCCACACAGTAAAAATAAAAACCCATAAAAGAGTCCGTTTCTCGTTGTAAAAAATAGTGTCCGATAGCTTTGATAGAATACCAATAAATGTCCACTTAAATAACTGCTGTACGTTTCAAGACAGCCAATCACATACAAACTGATCGCCAGTAAAAACTGCCGCCGATAGCCAAGAAAGCGAGTTTTTCGTACTAACCACATACTAAAGAGCAACGCTGGAAAATACCAAAGATGGTACCAGACCCCTACTGTAAAAAAGCCAGTAGCCAAACCGATGACCCGTAATGAATCAGCAAGATTTTGCTGCCCTAAGTAAAACCAGCCTAAGGGAAGATACACGATCGACCAACGCAAATAAAGCTTGAGTTGTCGTTTGCACCATTGCTGCCATGAACAGGTACTCTTTTGAAAAAAATAGCCATTCAGCAGCAGAAAAAAAGGAACCGCCAAACGACATAAGAGACTCTTTAACAAAAAATGAAGCCCGTTGTTTTCTGCCAGTCGGCCACAATGAACGAGAATCACCAATAAGGAAGCGATGAATTGGATGTAGCCAATTGGAACCATAGGTTGTTTTGTCTTCATTCGATCGTTTCTCCTTTCTCCGTCAAATTTGATCAAACATACTTCACTCTACTGGTCCTTTCTTTTTGTGACCAGCACGGAAAGCTTCCAATATAGAAAGGCAGCGCAACAAGTAGAAACATTGATAAATAAAGGATGTTACCCTTTGTTGCATCGCTAATTTCATAGATCCTCGTTCGCATAGAAAAGAGTTTGCTATAATATAAGAAGAATGATGGAGGCAAAACAGACACATGGATATTGGGAAAATTATCAAAGAAGAACGCACCAAACGAAATCTCACACAAGAACAATTGGCGCAGGAATTTTTTGTCACTCGGCAACTGATTTCAAAATGGGAAAACGGCAAGAGCTATCCTGATCTAGACCAAGTAGTCAAGCTGAGCAGCTATTTTGAATTGACCTTGGACTATTTATTAAAAGAAGATCAGCAGATGGTCCAAGAACTTAATCTGACCACCCACCGCAAACGAATTGGCCTCGTATTGATCGCCCTTTTGACTATTCTCAGTATTAGCTTAAGTACGATTTTGTTGGCAGCATTTTGGATCGATCCAGTCTTTTTTACAAAAGAAGACCTAACGATCACTTCTATAAAAAAGTATCGCTTGCCTGCCACTGAGATAACGAATGAGGCAACCGGACAAGTGATTCAACTGCCTGAAGATACGGAATACTTGATCACTTATACGATCGATCGGCCGCTGGTAAAAACGGATCGTCTGTCGGGTTATAAAGAATACAGCAGCGAAAATGCCAGCCAATTAACGGCTTTGGGTCATCGCGGTTTTCATTTTGGCGCGCAAACAAGCAAAATCGTCATTCGCAGCAATCGCGAAGACAATTTAGCTGCACCAGAATTAAATGCAGGCAAGGATCTTTATCTTCGTAATATGAATAAAGCGCGCGTCTATCAAAAATCTGCAGCTGGTGTCGCATTTTCTATCGAAGATGAAGGCGACCTCCTCTTTACTGCAGAAGAACTGGCGCAATTGCCCTTTGAACAAGGACAGCTGCCAGAGTAAACAAAAACCACCGAATCGTTTTGATTTGGTGGTTTTTTGCTGACTTTCTTATCCTAGCAAGATCATTGCGATCGCCGCCAAGGCGTTGTTGAGAAAATGCATGGCGATGGCTGTTTCTAGACGCTTAGTTTTTACATAAATCAACGCCATGATCAGTCCCATAGCACCATAAATCAAAAACTCGACCAGATTGGTGACGGAATGGATGATACTAAAAACCGCTACACTTGAAATGATCCCGACTATTGGGTATTTCTCGAATAAAAGGCCAATAAACCCACCACGGAAAACGATCTCTTCCATAATTGGCGCAGCAACAGCGATCAATAAAAAGATCAAAAGCGGATTTTCGCCTGTAAACAGTTCCCCTAACAATGCATCATTGGCGGTCGCCTCTTGATCGGATATATGCTGCAGATAGAGCGTTCCGCCAACTGCAACGACTCGACCTAAAACAAACCCTCCGACGATCCATAGCCAATTTTTCTTCGTTGACCAGCCAAAGTCAAAGGTGGCAAGTCCTAACTTTTTAGCCAAAAACATCAGTAGACCAATGTTTGCCAAAAGCAAGGCAATCAACCCATAGCTGATCATCGCAGGAATCGTCGGTTCTCCTGCTTCCAAATAATAGATTTTTACCACGCTAAATGCGGTCATCCCTACTTGACTAAGTAAGAATAAGCCAATCAAAATAAAGACATTCTTTACTGCTTTCATGCTCTCCTCCATTGTTTGCTCATTGCATTTTTCAGGATCGGGTTACGACAGATCATGACACAGCCCATCATTTGGTTCACCATGTTTCCAGAAAATGCTTAGCCACTATCGGCTGCTTATAATGATACTTAGTTTCCTCATTATTTACAACTAATAAAAAATAAAAATAGTTATTTTGCTCATTTTATCGAATAAACCACGCTTTTTCATTCCCATTCTTTTCAAAAAAATATAAGTAATGTTTGAAAAAAGCGCTCTCTTATGCTACACTGTTCCTACTTTTGTTTGGCTGACGAACCGCTGCCCCAACCATGTTCGTTTGGACCAACTCGTTGCGAGTATTCGATTTCGAATGCTCTTTTTGTCGCGTTTGTCAAAAGAAAGTGAGTGAATCCAAATGATCCAAGTAGAACACCTCAGCAAGACCTTCCAAGTATCCAAGCGAAAAAGCGGCTTTCGCCAAGCAGCCAAAGCCTTTCTTTCTCGTGAAACCACCACCGTCCATGCGTTGCAAGACATCAGCTTTACCATCAATGAAGGCGAAATGGTTGGCTACATCGGCCCTAATGGTGCTGGAAAAAGTACCACCATCAAAATCATGTGCGGGATTTTGACCCCTGATCAAGGCGTTTGTCACATCAATGGTCGTACGCCTTGGCAAGAACGTATCCAACATGTCAAAGACATCGGCGTCGTCTTCGGGCAGCGCAGTCAACTCTGGTGGGATGTCCCCGTCAATGACAGCTTTGATTTGATTCGTGATATCTACAAAGTCGACGCTGCTAGTTATCAACGCAACCTAGAAGAATTAGTCACCTTACTAGATTTAGGTGAGATCTTAAAAACCCCTGCTCGTTCCTTGAGTCTCGGTCAGCGTATGCGCTGTGAGATCGCAGCCTCCTTACTCCATGACCCCAAAATCTTATTTCTTGATGAACCCACCATCGGTTTAGATGCTGTATCAAAAATCGCCGTGCGTCAGTTCATCAAAAAAAGAAACCAAGAAAAAGGTACCACAGTCATCCTGACGACCCACGATATGCAAGATATCGAGGCGCTGACACAACGAATTCTGTTGATCGGCAAAGGGCAAATTTTGCTAGATGGTCGCCTCGATGAACTAAAGCACCGTTTTTCTGATGTCAAAACGCTGGAGATCGACTATCAAGGGAATGAGCCCCATCTGCCAGAAAATGTCCAACTTCTTCAAAAAGACGTCGGTCGCCTTGTTCTGAAGCTTGATCCCAAAGAAGTGTCGGTCGCTCAGCTGCTCAGTCTGCTCAGCAATCAAGTCGAGATCACTGATTTGGCCGTTGCCAGTATCACCGCCGAAGAAATGGTCGCCAAGCTGTATCAGGAGTATCAGATATGAGGAAGTATCAGGCATTTTTCCGCATCCGCTTTATCAATACCTTGCAATACCGCTCGGCGGCAATTGCCGGGATGGCTACACAACTAGCTTGGGGCTTGATGGAAATTCTGGCATTCCACGCCTTTTACCAAGCAGATCCTAGTGCCTTTCCCATGACCTTTCAACAAACCGTCTCCTATGTTTGGCTCCAGCAAGCCTTCTTGTCTTTATTTATGTTGTGGTTCTTTGAGGCAGAAATTTTCAATACCATCACCACAGGGTCGATCGCCTATGAACTTGTGCGGCCGATGGATCTATACAATCGCTGGTTTTGCCAATCGGCTGCCAATCGCTTAGCAAAAGCCGTCTTGCGTTGCGGACCGATTTTTGTGATTGCCTTTTTACTGCCAGCACCTTATCGTTTAATTCTGCCAGCAAACATCGTTGCCCTGTTCTTGTTTCTTTTGTCTATGGCGCTGAGTTTAGGTGTAGTGATCGCTATGTCGCAGCTGGTCTACATCTCGACTTTTTATACATTATCCTCCATCGGGGTGCGGGTCGTCATCAGCTCCATCGGTGAATTTTTAGCTGGTGGGGTCATTCCTCTGCCTTTCTTTCCGCAGCCTTCTCGCCAATTCGTGGAACTACTGCCTTTTGCTTCCATGCAAAACGTCCCGCTGCGAATTTACAACGGGGATCTGACTGACTTGGCGCTGGTTTCAGCATTACTCTTACAAGCCTTTTGGCTCGTACTTTTGATCGTGATCGGAAAAATTTGGCTGCAGCAGGCGCTCAAACGTGTCGTTGTGCAAGGAGGTTAAGGAATATGGTTTATTGGCATTATTTTTGTATTCATCTCAAAAGTCAGATGCAGTATAAAGTTTCCTTTGTGTTAACCGCTTTGGGACAATTTCTAGGTTCCTTTACTGCTTTTTTAGGCATTTGGTTTATGTTTACCCGGTTTCATCAAGTGGATGGCTTTACCTTTGAGGAAGTCCTGCTTTCCTTTGCGACGGTTTTGTTTGCCTTTTCGATTGCGGAATGCTTCTTTCGCGGGTTCGATCTTTTTCCGCAAATGATCAGTAATGGCGAGTTCGATCGAGCACTCGTGCGCCCTCGCTCCTTGATTTTTCAAGTCTTAGCTTCCAAAATGGAATTCTCGCGTCTCGGCCGTTTTATTCAAGCCTTGCTGTTGTTTGCTTATGCGATTCCTAATAGTGGAATTGCTTGGCATTTTGGAAATGTCCTGACTCTTTTTCTAATGATCGTCTGCGGCGCCCTCTTTTTCGCCCTATTGTTCTTAGTGTATGCCGCCATTTCCTTCTTTACGATCCAAGGACTTGAATTTATGAATATTTTTACCGATGGTGCCCGCGAGTTCGGCCGCTACCCCTTCAGTATCTACGGAAAACACGTCTTGCGTTTATTGACCTACGTCGTGCCGATGGCTTGGTTTCAGTATTATCCGTTTCTGTATGTCATTGGTCGCGTAACTAATCCTTGGTGGATCTTATCACCCTTGGTTTGTCTACTCTTTGCCTTTCCCGCCTTCTTCTTTTGGCGAGTAGGTTTGAAGAACTATATTTCTACGGGTTCGTAAGCCTCCCCCTTATTAAACATCTTGTGGGAAAAGAGCGTCACTTTATGGGTGATTCTCTTTTTTTACTTTCTAATAGTTGTGAAATTGCTTATTCGCTTTTTTGATTGCATAACTACACATGTCTTATGCAGTAAATAATTATTGTTATAAAGACAAAAACTGGCTAGGAAAAGCCGCCAATCTCTGGTAAGATAAATAAAAACGTAAAAGAGGACCAGTTATGGAATATTTAGCGATTTTACTTGTTTTCTTTCTATTGAATGTAGTGATACTTGTACTTGGATTGAAGAAGAAACGAATCATGCTGCTTTTTCTGTCACTCTCTGGTTTATTGTTGGTTTGCTTGATTGCCATTTCTTACGTTTTCTTCTATTCAAATACACTTTAAGTCGTCAAAAACACGGGGAGCTGGCTACGAACCTACCGAAACAAACGAGGCTGTTTTAGTCATTACACCCGATTTAGAAGCTATTTGACACACCCAATTTGTGTCCACCTTCAAACAAGTCACTGTTCTTTTGCTCTTTAACAAGTCTAGCGAAAGCAACATATGCACCTTTGATGTCGGTGATACCGTCCCCGTCTTCGCACCAACCTTTGTGAATGCCCGTGTGTTCGCCAATCACACTTCCGAGACCGAGGTGGAACGATGTACCACTTATGTTTTTTTGCAAAGGAGATAGACAGTGGCTACAGGCGATCAATCAGTCGTATAGGACACGTTTGTTAAAATTACACGAAAAAACCAGAACCTCCGAAAGGATCGTTCTGTTTTTTTTGCTGATTTGATTGTCTAGAGAAACGACCTAAATCTCTCTGATTCTAGCCAAATTTCTGGAAGAGAATATAGAAGGATTCTCCTAGCTGATCAGTCATCGGCGCTGTTTTATCAATTTAGCAATAAAGCTAAAAACGGATTCTACGCTTTTTTCGGTCCTTTCGTCACTTCCCAAACAGCTTCTGCTGCTAATTTCCCAGAAGTCAATGCCCAGGCATTATTGGCACCAGATGGAGAGTCTGATCCCATAACGCCTCCCACTACTTCACCTGCAGCATACAGGCCTTTAATGGGCTGGTTTTGCTGATTCAAAACCTGTAACGAACGATTGACCGCTAACCCACCTAGCGTAGTCGCAAATCGAGGCTTTTGTTCGATAAGATAATAGGGTCCTGCACCAATCGGTTCTTGCAAGTATTCAGGGTCACGATGAAATTCTTCATCGCTCCCTTGCGCTACCCAGTAATTAAAATTATCCACTGTTTCGATCAATTGTTCTACAGGCATCTGCGCTTTGATGGCTAACTGTTCTATTGTGGCAGCTTTAAGAATACGAGGTGTGGCCTTTCCTTCTTGTGCAATCCAACAAGCCAACTCTTCACGGGTGATTCCCCCTTCTGCTACGCCTTGGCTGAAATGCTCAAAGTGTTTGCCGTCTAGCAATAAATATAGCATTGGCGGGGTTTGTTTTAATAATGCTTCTAATACTTTTTTGTTGCTAGCTCGTTCGTTGACAACCCGCTTTCCAAGTTGATTCACTAGAATACCATTTTCTTTCAGCACGATCAGATTGCCGCCAATCGTTGATTTCGCCACACCTTGAGAAACTTCCAATCCATTCGGGTAGATTTTCCCTTGATCCATCGCTCGTGTTTGTGCCTTTAAAGCAGGGATCGTTGCCATCAAAAGGCCATCGCCGGTGGCAGATTTTGGTCCATAATACAAAATTTGCTTGAATCTTTCCTTGAGTAAAGAGGCATTATTCCCATAGCCACCGGTTGTCATAATGACCGTTGGGGCATAGATCATATGAGTTTTCCCTGATTCTTCGACGGCTTTAACGCCTGTAACGTTGTCTTGATCGTCCAATAGTAGCTGTTGGGCTTTCGTTTGGAGCAAGACCCGAACCCCACTATTCTGTAATGTTCTACGGATGGTTTGGGCAAATCCAGCACCGCCCCCTTGATAGGCAAGTTCACGATTTTTTCGATATTCTGCTAAAACGTGCAGCCCTTGTTTTATATCGTAGGCTACACCTAAGTACTCATGGACCCAATCTGTGGTTTCTCCTATATTCTCAGCGAAAAGGGTCAAAAGTTTTTGATCGTTCAGCCCATTTCCGTTTTCCAGAAAATCAGCCACCATTGCTGCCGGCGTATCATCTTTTACACCAGCTACTTGTTGTAGTTTGGAACCAGTTACGACTTGGTTTCCACCACTAATAGAGATCGCTCCGCCAACAAAACTCAATTTTTCCAGTAAAATGACTTTTAAGCCTAATTGATCCGCTCGCAATGCAGCAGCAAGCCCAGCAGCGCCTGAACCAACGATCACTACATTAACTGATTCTTCAACCACTTCTTCTGACCAAGACACGACTGGCTTGGGCTGTGCTTTGAGGACCTCTACATCGGCGCCCGCAAGTTTTACCGCTTCTTCCACCCCTGCGATCACCCCTTGACTGGAAGCAGAAGCACCAGAAACAGCATCGACATTCAACGTTTGTCCTTCAATGATCTGTTCCGGGATTCGTGTAAATACTAAATCAGATAAACCTTCAGATTCATTACCTTTATCAATGGTGATCTTTTCAATCTTTTCTTTTGAAAACGTCACTTGCATTTCGATTGGACTATTATGCCCTTGGGCTTGTACGAGATATGTCCCTGGTTGGTAAGCCACTTTCCGCTTTTGGAGTTCTTTCAAGCGTTCATGCTTTTGTTTCTCCTCTTCTGGATCAATGACCATTTCTTCCATAAACTGCCACAAGGGAGTCGGGATTTTTAACTCACTTTGTGCATGACTAAGAGCAAAATGACGAACGACTTTCTTCTCGGCAATCATCTGAACCCAATTAGGTTCGACTAAAAACCCTTTCCCGATGGCAAGCAAATCGTAGCCAATTTCCAGTGCTGCTTCTGCATCTTCTCGTTGCAAGATAGAGCCCACTCCTATAATCGGAATAGTAGAAAGTTCAGGTGAACGCATTGTTAAAAATTTCACAATCAATGGCTCATTGCTTTCGGTATCGATGATAGAGCTTCGTTGGTACGTTCCCATTGAAAAATGAACGTACTCTGGCTTGCTTTTCGCTAGTTGATTCAACAAGTACATCGTTTCTTCAAAACAAATACCAGGCTTTTCCATTTCTTCTGGCGAAAAACGATAACCGATAACAAAGTCTTCAACCGATTCTTTTTGACGGACCCGCTGAACTTCTTCTAATATGGCTAATGGAAAGTGCACTCTTTTTTCTAGACTACCTCCCCATTGATCGTTCCGGCGATTTGAGTGAGGTGAGAAAAATTGTTGAATTAAAAAAGTATTCGCACCATGTATCTCCACGCCATCATATCCAGCTCGAATCGCACGTCTAGTAGCATCGCCAAATCGTTGGATCATGGCTATGATCTCATCATTACTCATTTCTTTGGGCACAGGTGCATTGGGTCTCAAAGCCGCGACAGGACTTGCGCAAATCGGTTGTACTCCACCATTGTACTCAGGCCATGCCATTCGTCCAGCATGATAAATTTGCAGGATCGCTTTCGAACCTTTTTCTTTGATGGCTTTTGCTAATCTAGTGAGCCCAGCAATTTTCTTGTCAGTATCTACCCCGAGTGCTCCTGGAAACCCACGCCCATGTTCTTCGATAAAGCAGCTTTCCACGATCACCGCTGCAGCTGCACCGGCACGACAGCGATAGTATTCAATGATCTCTTCCGTTATTTCACCGTCGTAAAAAGCAGATTGAGTTGTCATAGGTGCCATAACGAGTCGATTTTTAAGTTCAACGCCAGAAGATAGTTTGATTGGTTCAAATAATTCTTTTTTCATGAAAATCAGTTCCTTTCAAATAGCTTGCTTCGTCAGACCGCATGTATTAAGGCATCACGAAATACACCCATCTTTTTCGAACAAGTCGAAAAGATGAGTGTCTCCCCTATTCAATTATTACTTCATTTCCCCATTTATTTTTGGTTTTCCGGCCGAGAATTGATGGCATACTGTTTACGCCCACCAGGTTTTGGTACTTGATCCCCCATCATGATCCCAAAACCGCCTTCAACACGTAATTCGTGCCCGTTCGTATAATCGGAACGTTTGCTGGCTAAGTAAAGGACTGCATTAGCAATGTCTTGCACATCGCCGATTCGCTTATTGGCAGTTAAACGTTTCCGCCCTTCTTCAACTTCTGGGTCTGCATAAAAGCTTGCGGATAAAGGTGTTTTCACAAAGCATGGCAAGACACAATTGCTGCGAAGGCCGTACTGCCCCCACTCTGCAGCCATTTGTTTCGACATCATATTAACTCCAGCCTTACTTGGGCTATACGCACCAGAATATGTTTCAGGGCTGATTGAGGCGATCGTTGAGACATGCACCATCCGCCCTGATTTTTGTTCGATCATCACTCGCCCGATTCTTTGAGAAACCAAGAAGTAACCATTTAAGTTGACGTCGATCACTTGTTTCCATTCTTCAAATGGTAGATCTTCAAGCAATGAAAACTTCAAGATAGCGGCTGTGTTTACCAAGACATCAATACGGCCAAAATCTTGTTTGACCTTTTCTGCCAATGCATCTACTTGCGCTTCGATTGTCGAATTGCAGACATAACTGTTTACTTTCACACCGAATTGATCTGCTAGCTGTACTGCATAGTTGGCAAGGTTTTCCTCATGTAAATCAACTAATGCAAGTTGTGCGCCTTGCTCAGCAAATTCCTGTGCGATTTTTTTTCCCATACCGCCTAAAGCACCGGTAATGACTACGACCTCGTTCTTAAGATTCAACCAAGATTGCTCCATCATTTATACCACCTCTAATATTGTTATATTCTTCACTAACAATATACCTTGATATGAGCAGAGAAACTAATTCTTTTTTTCCATTGATCAATAGCTTCTGTGAATGGTTTGTTCCTTTAACGCAGTCTTAACGAGCGCTTGAGCGAGCTCAGGATTTTTACAATAGATTATGCAGTTAGCAAGCAATGTAGGGGAATTTTCCAGCTGATAAAACGTCTGTACAAAAGATGCAGCAGCGATCTCACTCAAGGAATAGAGACGTGCCTGTTTTTTCAAAAAACCTATCTGATAGTGCAGTTGTCTTTGAATGGTCCAGAGATTTTTACGATATTCCAATACATGAAACACTTCATGCATGAAAACCAATTCCGTAAGTGTCGTCGCAGGAAGTAATCGGCTTAATTGCTGGGCTTCGATAAAATTCTGCGCTTGCACCAAGAAATTGCGATCAATCATAATATGATCTGTTTTTTTATAGACAGCAAAGGTATAGCGTTCCTGCTGTGCTTGCGCTTCAGGTAGCGTGTTGATCTTTAATGAATCAATGATTCCCTGCAATTCTTGAGGATGCTCTAGATACCAGCGAGCTTCTTGCTTGCCTATGCTCACGGCAGTTTCAATAAAATACTCTGCCTGTGCAGGATCGATTTTGGCATAAAGCGGGTCTTGCTTTAGCAGTTGCAAATGAGGATTGGTTGCTTGAGACCACAGTTGTAAAAACTGTCGACAAAATTCTGCTGCGCTCATGGACGGAGCTCCTCCCTTCCTACACTATTGCAATCGATTCGCCGCAACAATAATAATTTCTTCTGTACCAATCAACTGACTTAATTCAATATCGATCAACATCATCAATTGGGTATAATCTGTCGAACTAAAATCAAAGAGACGAGGACCAGCACAAATATAAAAATCTGGCCGGATGACTAGATCACTTTGGTAGTTCGCCATACTTTCCCAAAGACGAGCGATTTGTTCACTATAACTTTGGATCGTCGTTTTCACGACATCTGCATGGTCTCTTTGCACGCGAATAAAGCCTCGATGATCAATGACACAAACACGATCGCCTTTTTTTGTCGCTGCGCCATAAACATAAAAATGTTCACTCGTAGCA